>Ga0099824_1001205_pt1 | contig 35558 bp, 21 predicted proteins | sample SiratrowhiteBW_FD_76837 | JGI IMG/M metagenome (GOLD analysis project Ga0099824, IMG submission 76837) | Root nodule microbial communities of legume samples collected from California, USA - Siratro white BW | ecosystem: Host-associated > Plants > Roots > Nodule | place: USA: California... | reverse complement strand
ATATATATATATATATATATATATATATATATATATATTACTTGATTAAATTATGAACTCAAAAATATAATTATCTTAATTCAAAATATCCATTTTTATCTTGAATATATTGATTAATATATTCTATTTCTAGCCTTTAACTAATAGTTAATAATAAAGTTTATAAAATGTTTAAGATTTAAAAAAAAACTCAGTTTATTCAAGATACAAAATTTAATCATATAAACAATTTTAAATAACAATTAATAGTTCTAGAACATCTAAAAACAATTATTTCATAATTTAAAATCATAAATTCAACCAAAAACAACTAACTCACATGTCAAAGTTAATTCTCCTCTAAGAAATGACTTCTAAAACATAGGAAAATCTAAAAAATCTCACTTCTAAATAAAATAAGAAAAGAGAATTTAAGATCTGACACAACATATGTACTATTGAACCAATTAAAATCTTTCTTAGTTGTGAAGTTAGTTAAACTAAAAAGATGTCTGATCATCCCGGATGTCAAACATTCCCATTATTGCTTAAGTTATCAAGTTATCTAAACTAAAAAGATGTCGGACCACTCCCATATGTCAGAAATCTCATTATTGCTTAGGTTTTCCATGGTATAAAAAATGAAAGAATAATCTCATATGTCAGACATCTCCATTATTGGTTAGGTTTTCCATCTTATAAAGAATGAAAGAATAATCATATGTCAGTCACTCCCGGATCTCATCTTTCTGTCAGAAAATCAGCTTTTGGTGTGTTATATGTTTTTCATCTGACAAAAAATAGATTGAATGTATCTTCCATCTGACAAAAAATGAAAGAGTAATCATTACATAGACATTTAATGTTGAATACACCTTACACATTCTTCTTGAAAAAGTCATCATTACATAAATATGATAAATAACAAAAAAACCAGAAGAGAAAACAATAAGTTTTATTTAATCAATGTAAAAGCTAAACCTCCGACATCTAAAATGATGGAAGATGGAAAATTCCTTCATTAGGACTTGTTGACTCTCTCTAATAAAATATATAAGAATTAGCTTTTGAATATTAAAAAAAAGTCATAAAAATTAAAAAAAATAAAATTTAGAAACCAACAACTCACTAGTTAATATGCTAATTTATATATTCAATATAGCTTAAAATTTTTATTACTTTTCAAAATCACTTTTATTAAACAAATATTCATTCTTACAAGGCAATTGCTTCCTCCACTATTCAAATTGTTTTATACACTTAACAAATTTTTAAAATGTCAAAAATATCCTTATTATTTTTATTTTAAATTATTTATTATATAATTTTTTCTCTCTCTCACTTAATTGAGTCAAACCTTAACTATAATCAAGAAAAAAAAGTGTTAACAAACTAAAAGTTATAAATATTTTATTTTAACAAATTAAAATTATAAATATCTTAACAATAAAATATCTCATTTTAACAAAATCTTAAAAAATAAAATAACCATTAATATTTAATTGATTGAAAAAAAATTGATATTATGTAATAATAATTGTCCATATTTATCTGTGTAGTTAAAATGTACAATACATATGATAGAGAGGACAAAAATTATTTAATATATAAATCTTAAAATAAAAATAATAAGGATATTATTGATATATTATAAAATAATTTAGTGCAAGAAACAATTTGTATAGTGCAGAAAATAACATTCTCATAATAATAATAAGCATAATGAGTCAACAATTATTTCAAATTTTATACAAATAAAATACAGAGAAAAAGAAATTAAAAACCATCAGAATTTATTAATTTTATAGAACCAAGAGTATATTCAAGTCAATATTTTTTTCTCCTTAACTTTTATAATAATATAAAACTTTCATAAATTCAACAATTGAATCATGTAGTTCAATTTTTTTTTAAAAAGCTACAGATCCATGCTATAAAATTTTATAATTCGTAATGTCAAAATCAGCAATGAATTATTAAAATTGATTAATAAATAAGTATGATGAATACTAACAGTGTAATTTTTCTCAAATACAACTAAATCCATAACTATTGTAAAATTGAAGTTAAATTAACTGAAAGAAAATATAAAAAGTATATTCTAGCTATCTTACAAGATAATCGAACTGATACTTTATTTGTGAGGACTGAATATTTATTATCTTTAATAACTTTTATAAGAATATAAGTGTTAAATTCATCAATTGGATATATAGGATAAATTTTTAAGACTAAATTTCATATTATAGTATTCATAATTATAATTAATATTTACTTGCATTTAAAAAGTTAAACGGAAAAATAAAGATAATTGATGAAATATCAAATCAATTTTTTAAAATAAAAAAAAAAAATCTTGCATCTGCATAACTTTATGTTGTACAAATGTGATTGGCCAATGGACACTGATCATAACTTTAATTAATCATTGACAGAAACAATTTCCACACGAATGGTAACCTGGGGTATTACAGTTTAGTTTCACTGCTCGCGTTCATTCTGCTACATACAAATAATTAAAACTGTAGTCATCAAAATTTCTTGGGGCATGGACCACTTGAAATAATCAGCGGATTATTGCTTCTCAGTTGCAGCCACGTTTGCAGGGTTCAAGAAACTGTACGTCCGTAGCAAATAGAAGCAATGTAGAGGTTCTTAGCCCACTTCTCCTGTAAAACCAAATATGTATGATGAGACCTTAATTAACTGTTAAAACCAAAAGCAAACACAACAATTGCATTATTTCACACCTTGACATGTGTACTAGGAAAAGCAGAAGTCCTAAGAGTTTCCTGAGTTTCATCTAAAGGCTTCCTCCTTGGCACGCTCAGGACAAAAGCAGCTTGGTCCCAAGTCGCGGCAGTAGATGTGATCCTGTAACCACTATCCCACCGCTTGTGAATCCCCTCACTAGGATACAGAAAGTCTAGTTCAATAACCTGAAATTCAAATAAACAACAATGGAAACAACTGTTATTCATGCTACGAAGTTGCATTGTGAACTACACTACTGACAGATAAATGACCTGGTCTGAATATCCTGCACCACGAGACATGACGACTCCCCATCTCGGACCTGAGGTGGCCATTGAAGTCACGTAAAATCCCTCCCTCCACTTTTTGTTAATCCACTTAAAAGGAAATGAATCACTGACTTTGTATGATTGCTGCACAAACTGTGTGCCTGGAATCCACCAAGATCATAGTCAGCAGAAAAACAATTGAAAATTGCCAATCGACATAGCCGATATATATACTTTAGAGGAGCTAACCCTTGGACATTACTACTAGCGAACTCCCATTTGCAGCTCCAGCAATTGCGCTGATGTAGTAACCCAGTTCCCATTGCTCCACAATCCATTCCTTCAGGTCAACCAAAACCGAGTATTCCCAATTAATAAGCATGCCTTGCTATTATATATTAACAAATCTACAGACTACGATCACCCATGACCAATGCTGGCTATATATACTTTCAAACAAATTACTCATTATTGGGTGAATTGAATGTTTGTTGAAAATATCATATGTAAACAATCTACAAATAAAAATATAAAAGCAATGGATTGAAATTTACCTTATGGAGAAAGAAGGGTGAGAGTTCGTAAACTTGGCCAGCGAAACCTGTCCCTGCATCCATGATTAATGCCCATACGTTCTGACATGAAGCAACACTGCTAATATATAAGCCATCCTCGTTTCCTTTCTCAATGTGCTGGGATAACCTTGTATCTGATACATTGTAGTGATATCTGCAACACAAAACACAATCATTACTAATGTACAACAACTCCCTTCCATTAATAATTTCAAAAGGTGGATGATTCTTAGCACATTATTCCTGTGATTAAAATATGTAATCCAGAGTAAGCCAAACATATAACACATCACATACACACAAAAGGTTGTTCAAAACAGATTCCACAAGATGCCAAGGATGGGAAATGCGCAATTGCGAACCCTATGCATTGGTTTAAAATGCCTGAAATAGGACATATAAATGACAAAGCAAACTTCATGGCATTCGAATGGGTACCTTTGTTTCATTGGTCTACGAGCATTGTAAACACTTATCCACTGGGATGCTGGCAAACCTATACGAATCTTCTTTTTCGGCTGGTCATCGTCATCTTCTTCCATAGCTAATCGACCTCTCTTGTGACCAATGAGCTTCAGACAACAAAACTAGCAATATCAGCATCTAAACTACGACCTTTGAATGCATAAAGTAATAACAAGTATATTTACTAAAATCTTGGAATGCATACAAAACAACACAAATGTGAAGGGGTAGAAAAATTTATACCTTTTGTGCACCCTCTGTATTAATTGGTCTAATATCCGGGTTAGGACCAACAATCCCATCAAATAAAGAAATGTATTTTGCATAATTGGGTTCTTCATCAAACTTTAAGTTCACAACATGTTCAACAAACTGCTTAAAAGGTTGGGGACAAAAGCAGCAAATAATCTCAGGAGATGTTCCCATCTTCTTCTTGCAAACCAGAAAACCTTTGTTTTCACCCTGAGAAAATAACGTTAAAGACCAACATTCTCAACATAAGAATAAAAGTAAGTTACTTTAATATGTCCAACCTGGAATCCCTGCCAAGGAAGGCGACCTCGGAGAAGGAAAATCAATGTATATGCAAGAGATTCCAAGTCATCCCTCCTGCTTGCAGTTCTCCCTAAATGTGCATGAACACTAGCATAGCGGACTGTGCCTCTGAAAATATTTCCCACATAAGTTATTAATACCAATACAGAAAACAGTATAAAAAGCTGTGTAAATACTTTCTACAAATTCAATTATAAATACCTAAATACATCTGGCCTTTGATCATATTCCACATGTGAGCCTGTTGTACTATCCCTCCACTTAGTAGCTGTATGCCCAAAACAGCAAAGGAAGTGTGTAATCTAGCACTGCCAAAATATGTAAATATAATACATAAAAAGTTGATAACTATATCATACCTAATCCAAGATCTACAAGGAACAATTTTTTCTCATCAGGCGTCCCAGGAGGACCAAGCAGAAAATTTTCAGGCTTCACATCCCCGTGCACATATCTGCCATATAGTGTAGCCATTTTAAGGAGCATGATTCCAAGCATTATGAAACATTATACACACACACACGAACAAACTACTGATGCATCGAAAAAGATATAGCTTTACAAGTAGTTGCCGGCAAATATTCAATGCTTAAAGGAAACATATATCAAAAAATTATCAAGTATTTGTATATAGAAATTATCCCGTGTGGGTGGTACGAAAATTACCCTCGAGAGTGCATTTTTTCCAATATAGATATTGCTTCAATGGCAATACAAGCAACCATTTCAGTGGACATGCTGGAATTCACAAAAACACATTAGCACACCAACTGAAAGTTAAAATCAACTACAAAGAATACAATTTTATTCATAAATGACAATTCCAAGGACTTACGCATGAGAGTTATTATTATTCCAAACATCCCACAGGCTAGGTCCCAGTATATCCATAACCTGCACAAATTAATTTCTCAAGTCAAACAAACAAACTTTAACCAACACAATATCAAATAAGAGAAATATTGAACCATCCTTCATCATATTAGTTGCAATAATGAAGAAATAGTCAAGAATAAGATCCAACAACACACCATGACATAATAGTCGCCCTGCCTGCCCTTGTAGTGTACTTGTGGCACACCATGACTGCCACCGAGAGTGCTGGACAAAACAGGGAAATAGGAAAGTGATGAATGGCAAAGCCTAGAAAAAGAAGAGATGGTGACTATAGAAAGGAGACAGAATAGCACTCACTTGTACACTTGCCACTCGTAGGGTGGTCCATAGGTACATCCTTTACTAGTTCTATGCTCAAGCTTTAATGCAACCTGATCAAATAGTTAACAATGTGAATATTTGAAATTTAAACATAAGAAGTTAAACTTCACATTCAATACGGAAAAGATAACATACCTCTACAGCTCCAGGTCCAGTTCTGTCATTCGAATTTCCACCACAACGTCGTCCAACATATACCTGACCAAATCCACCCTTACCAAGTTTTCTTTCTACTTTATAACAAGGGGAATTACCTACTTGAATCTGTCCGCAAAAGAGAACAAAATTAGGATATCAGTATCAGCAGAACATGTTATCATGCATATTTATGCTTCATGATTTACAAGATTCAATTAGGAAAAACAGACATTTATTGATATCCATGACAGCACGACAAGAGAAATGTGAGAAAACTATTAGGGAGGAAAACAATTCATAGGAGCCTCTGTAGAGACTGCTGAACAACTGTGTTTTTCGTATGTATGCTCTTTTTTAATCTATTGAAGAATGACTTTTCAAACTGCTGGTGTTAGACAACTAAACATGTTATTTGGTTTGCATCAACGGTCTCACTCCAACCTTTACTCTCTAACATTGGACTTATAATATACTATTACAAGTGCAAAAATCCCGTAAGGTCATGAAATGTAGACTAACTATTAGTGACAGCTAACTTTCGGAAAGTAAAGTTATAAGTGTTAGGATGGCCATCCAAACAAATATGTAGCATAGACAAACACATACCAACAGAATAAATACTGACTGGCTATTCGCGTTATAGTTGAAATAGGATTTTTTTCATATGTGTGGGTAAATTGTATTGGCAATGGATTCTTTCATCGAAAGACTGGGATAATATGAGAGCGTGTAAAAACAAAACATACAAGCAACTGTGCCACTACTAGGATTTTTTCCGCATGAGTGTTCGAATGTTACATGCATTCAACAGATGCGATAATACACAGCTTATGCGTATTTGAACAAAACTGGTATGATTATGGGTTTATAGGACGTGCCAAAACAGATGCTATGTATTAAACGAAAACCAAAATAGAGTGCTCACACCAACACACGTAAAACCTGTTTTTCAGAAACAAATAAATTACAAACTAGATGGGTAGGTAAGGGAAAATAGAAGACTGCTACACAGCACACAAACAAACATGTCAATCATGACTCCCACTTTTACCTTACAAATTGTCCAGCCAGTTTTCAAGAACCGACTTGCGAAGTGGTGATCATATGCTATTTGTAACAAAGGAGTACAGCTCTCTGGCAGATTCCTTACTTTAAAAAAGTATCAGAGCCTGTGCTCCACAAGCAAAGGACAATCTCACTAAAGGCTTAACAAGAGGACGGTAAAACCTACCACTAAAAAACCCTAAACAAGGTTTTAATAATCTGACCCAAAAATGTCAATGTCAGCCAAACTTAAATGCCCGTTTTCAAAGAAATGATGTCCTAATTTTTCCTCGCTGGATTACCACTTCCAGGACAAAAATGCCACTATAACAAAACACCGATTCAAAGAACACCCAACACCTAAATACAAAACTTTCATGATATACATGCATCCAATGGAAAAAAAGAAAAGAAAAAAAAAACAAATAGCAAAACATGTGAAAAAAAAGCATAACGATCAGACCTTCTGAGGAACCTCAGGAGTATTGGCGTCATCTTCACCGGCATTGGCCTTATCATTGCTCCGACCTCCACTGTCATATCCAACCATCTCTTTCTCGGCTACCTCTTCCCTCTCCGGCCCACCCGCACCAACACCTTCCCCCAACCCCCGATTCTCTTCTTCCTTCGCCGCAACAACTACGTTCTCATTTACCACCACCACCTGCTCCGCCTGGTGCTGCTGTTGCTGCTTCTGCTTATTCTTTTCGTTGTTATTCTTGTTGTTATTGTTACTCTTCGGCACTGCTGCTGCCGCCGCCGCCGCCGCCGCCGCACGCCGCCGTCGAGTCCTGGTCGCAATCGCCTCCCCTTCGGCCGCTGGAGTCTGTCTCCGCTCCTGTTGCTTCGCTGCTCCCCGGCCCCTGCTCGCTCCGTTACGAAGCACCGGCATCGTTCATCCTCCAAATCTCATCCTCCTCTCGCAAATTCCGACCGAGGAAAGAAAAAACGAAATTCTGGAAACTTCCACGTTCCCCAGCAGCCGCTTCGCCTCCGATCAAAGCCACACGCGCGAAATTTATCGAAGACCTCAAAGAAGTCTCAAGAACCGCGCCGATTTCGCCGAATAACAAAAACCAAACAGCGAGCGGACAGAGCAAAATGTGACACAAAGCAGAAAGCGTTTCAAACGATCCACACTGTCCAGATTACTTGAATCCGCGCCTGAAGAGATTGTCACGGTCGAATTAGGGTTCCGAAACGATCACGCAGAGAATGAAGAAGCCATGGACGAGGATGAGAGAGAAAAATAGAGAGAGGGGAAGAAAGCTTTTGAGTACTTGCTGAGACACAGTACACGAGGTTTTTTTATTTATTTATAATATGACTGATAATATTTTTTTTTTTTTGCGAAACTAAGAAATTATTAATTTTATTATTCAATTTTCTGTATCAGGAAAAAATTTGGTTTGGTTTTGCGAACCGTCGATTAGGCGCGATTGGACGGCCCGATTTGATTGGAGCTTTTTTAAAATAGGGAAGGTTGTAATGAAAATAAAATAGTGTTAATAATTTGAGAGGGTAGGAAATTACAGAAAAGTGCTCAGAGTTTGCGATTGACCTGTGAAACAAGTCTTGGCTTGAGCGCTGGTGCAATTGTGGAGGATAGCTACAGTGCTCGATCGCCCACCCTTCTTCTCCTGGGGATGCTAACATCTCCACCCTTTATTCTTTCGATTGTACGGTATCATGGGTCCCAGTTCAACTCCACCACAATCACTAGGATTTCAAGTTTGACCACGTTATTGGAGTTTTCCTTATTTTTAATAGTCTAAAAATATTTTGAGTTATGGTCATAATATTTTAAATAATTTGAACTGTTTCAGAAAGGCTAAAATATATTTTTGTAATAAATTAATTAATTTTGTTCTTGTTTTAAATTCATTTTTTAATAAATTATTGTTTTTTATCCCAAACATATATTGGATAATGTTTTCAATAGAGAAACAAATTGTTTTAAATGTCTCTGGATATATATTTATTACGATATTACTTAAATATTAATTAATCGTTATTAAATTTTATTTCGATAATTGATAATATACTATGATTTCTTATAAAATAATGGCAAATGTATTTTATCTTTAATTTATTTATTATAATATTTATAAATAATGATAATACAACAATAGGGGCTCATTCATTAGTCAAAGTTCTAATATATTTTTTATTATGTTCTATAGGGTTAGTAGTGAGTGAATGTTGGAAAATCTTCTTCAAATGGACTTCTTTTCAAATTTCAATCAACAATTTAGCTTTCAAACTTAGAAAAAATTCAACTCAAATATTTAAAAGTATCGTTTATAGATATATTAATGTGAAGTATTAAAAGTATGAAAAGAATATAAAAATAGTAGTATTAATATATAGGAAAAGTGATTTAATTGTAAATGTAAATATGATTTTTATGAAAAGTTGGTATTGCCCAATTGTCTCTAAGTACACAGAGTCCTGCTCTTGTCAGACACAATGGTAATATGTGACAAAATCTCAGTGTCATTAAAAGAGGTTGAATTGGTGAACTGAAATTATACAAACGAATTGAATGAAATGGAAATTATTCAATTTCTTTCAATGGGCTAATTCTTCTCATGAATGTGGATGCTTCGTCCCAACGGAAAAAAAAAATAATAATAATCATTTATAGTTTTTCTTCTCAATGTTTCAAGTGTGAAGTTCGACTAGAAGGATATGTTTCCCTTTGAAGCAAATCAGCGTAGAGGAGTAATCTTAGGAAACTTATTTACTTTACATTTTCTTTTATATATGTATATATATATAATACTTTAATGATTTTATGATTGCGTTGAGTTTCTTTAAATAAATGTTAGAATTATTAAGTTTTAATTTACTTTTAGATTGAAATTCATTTGATGGATGTAAAATTTTAATGGAAGGAAAGAGTTTACTCAGATAAAGTTTAAATTTTGTTTATGAACTAAGCTTTTTAATAAGTGAATATAATTGTCTAAAGTTAGGTATCTAATTGTCTAAAACTTTAGTTTATTTTCGAGTTAAGATTCATTAAGTGGATGTAATTTTCATTATAATATATAAGTTTAATGTAAGTAATGATTTTACCTAATACGTTTAAAATTTACTTAGATTTAACTTTTTTTAAGCGAATGTAAACCTTATTGAGTGAATTTATGTGTCTAAAATTTTAATTTATCCTCAAGTTGAATTTTGTTTAGTAAAATTAAGCATCACTGAATGTATATCTATTTGCCTAAAACTCTAATTTGCTTTCAGGTTGAGTTTCATTGAACATTTGAACATTTGTAACTATCACTGAGCGAATTATACATAAAATCATAAAATTTTCATAAAATTTAAAATGATCATCAAACCATTCAATTATTCATTTTTACTCGGTGTAAGCATTAAATTAAACTAAAAAAATATCAATTAGCACATAAAGCATCTAAGATTTCTAATATAACTAATATTACTTAAATTGAGCATAAAAATCAAAATTCAAATAAAAAAATCAAATAAAACATAGCTTTATCCAACACATTTCATTTTAATAACTACTTTTAACAAATCCTAAATTTTGACATGAACATGTTTTCTATTCTAAATTTTACACATTTTAGTCAAAAAAAAGTAGTTGCTCAACACCTAAATTCATTTAAAACATAACCTCTGAGTTTAAAAAGTAATAATAGTGTGGTTACTCCAATCAATCAGAATTGTTTATAAATATAAAATTAAAAATTTCACTTTAAAGCTCAAGCATTCTCCTCTTCAAATTTGCTTAAAATTTAGGAAAAGGTATAAAAGTTAGACTCAAAAATAAAAAGAATCACAAGTTTCTAACTATAAAACAATTAAATACCAATTACAAAAAGATTTAAAAGTTATTTGAAAGAAAAAATCAAAGTTATCAACTATAAAAACTAAAGGAGATTACTTAGACAAAAAAAATTATTTAACAAAAATTACCTACACAATTTAAAATTCCAATTAAATAAAAAGTCTCCTTTTTTATCGTATATGAGGCAAGATATTATCTAAAGAAAATGAAAAATAGAAAATTAAAGAAAAAATATAAAGAACATGGATAAAAATTGTTTTAAAATGTTCAAAAAAAGAAAAAAAAAGGACAATGACTGATCTACTAAAAGATTTCACATTAATTAATTTTTTCATATAATTTTTTATTGTTCAAATATTAGTTAATAATATATTATCAATACTTTATTATTGTTAAAAATTATATTTACTAATTTATTTATTTATTTAATGTGTTTTTATAAGAATAACTTTAATTTTAGGAAAAAAATATTTATCCATACATAACCAATATTAATGATAATAATTTAACTATAAATAGTAAAATTCTATAATAGACAATTTCCCTTTCAAGATTTTAAGTTTTGGGATAACAACTCAAACCTTAAAAGCTGTATAATTAAAATTTTATAAATAAAAGAAAAAAATTATTTTAAAAATAATTAGCAATCATATTTGTTTACTAAATATTACACTAATTTTTAAAAAATACAAATATGGATTATAATAAATATATTGATAATAATTTAATCAATATGTTTATATATTGATTACAAGCAATAAAAAAATTACGTACATGTTAACACAATAATAGAGATAATAATAAAAATATAATAATTATATAATCAAATTTATTACTTTTTTGACTATTTATACATTTTGTATAAATTCTCCGTTGCTATTATCACTTGAAAAAAAAAATCAAGATCTTTAGTGTTCTAAATATTTCTCAATTAAAATATACATAATTATGCTCTCATTTTAATGTAATTTCATTATTTTTAAAATTTAAAAAATAGCTGTATAAGTAATATGAGTAAAATAAGCTATTATCTTAATTATTTATCATTAGCCCGTCTAGTTCAGTTGGTAGAGCGCAAGGCTCTTAACCTTGTGGTCGTGGGTTCGAGCCCTACGGTAGGCGCTTTTTGTGTTTTTTTTTATATTTTTCAAACTATCTTTATGGGTTGGGCTTTTCAACCCAATTCACTTATTGGATCAGTGTTAGCCCAACAACTTCAAATTAAAAAGAAGACATGTGTTGTTTATTTTGATACATCACAAATTGATTGCTAATTATTTTTGCTGATCAATCTATTTTATAAAAACAAAAATCACATACAGCATACTGATTTTCTGCACCTCGCATAATTGACATTGAATTTTATTTTTCCAATTCATAAAATTATATTATATAATTATGTTGATTAAAACAATTAAATTATATATATTTAATTAAATAATTAAATCTTATACAATTTTTTGTTTGATACACTATTGTATTCATTTAATTTTGCGAAATTCTTATAGTTATATTATTATTTAAAAATGATGGTGGCCTTTCTTTACAAATATAATATTTTTTTTTAGTTTTGGTAATACTGTATAAAACATTATGCTACAACTTATTTGTTTTATATCATTTACTATATATATCATAAAATAAATTTTTTACTACTCTAAAGGTAACCTGACAATATTATATTAATTTTTTTGTCAAAATGTAGCTTACTTGTTTTATTTTTTAATCGAAATATCTAGTTATATCAATCAAGGTGATTATTTATTTATGAAATCATCCACTGGATATTCTAATTGATACAATTTATAATATATTATTAAAATGAAATCTCCTGCCTTACTTTTTTCGACTAAATATGTAAGGGAGGAAGTTTCCTTATTTGAAAACTAAAATATTATCAATCATACGACACTTCACATGAAGAGTTATAATAAATAAGGTAGCAATAAGAAATAATCTATTGAATAGAAGTCTCGATATAGGATATACTTATATGTAAAGGTAATGATAAAACAGTAAATAATCTTTTTTCAGTTGTAGGAAAACTATATTTATACAGAACACATGGGATATATATAATTGTTTCATTTTTATTTTAGTAGTTAAATTTTTATATTGTTATTTCGGTATCTATCATAAGAAACAATTATATTTATGTTATATATATGATTATGATATGATACAGTGATAGGAATACAAATATTAAAATTTTATACTTTTTGGGTCCTGTATATTAAACAACAAATGTAATAAAGTTTTCCGTTGTTTATAAAAGTAACTATAAATATTTTAAATTTAAATTTTTTTACTTATAATTTTAGTAAATCATTTTCACTTTTATGATGAATGCGTGGATTAATTAAAATAAACTAAAAACTAAGAGTATAATTAAGAAAAAACATAATTTATATGATCTTAAGCTTTGAAAACTATTATATAAATGGAAAAATGACACTTAAAAATAACGAAATCTGTTTTTCTTTATCACATTGTAAATATGTTTGTGATGACGGGGTGATGTTCAATTGCTTACATATATGGATTCGAATATAATAATTGGCCATGTTAAAGGTTGAAGAAGACGCGCAGCCATTTTTGTGCTTCTGTTAGGACTTAGAAAAAGAGAAAACTTAGCATCAAAGGAAATGAGTTTTTCCTTTTTTGTTCCACCCACAATTTTTTTCAAACCCACCTTCTCCACTACCACCTTCAAAGATACTTCTCAACCACTTCTCTCTTTTTTATTATAACGTTCCAATTTCCATACCTACATAATATATATATATATTACAATACATATCATAAAATCTTCCTAATTATCATTTCCAATATTATATACCACTCTACCCACTATGATTACAACGGTACTATAACATACAAAAATATCTAACATTTTAAAAACATTAAGAATATGATATAACATCTACATATATTATTCATATAATCACAAATTCTCACTTTACATAATATCTAATAAACAATCTTGAACGATAATTCTTAATATTATCTTAACTACTACGATCTAGTTATTATCATATTTTTCAACTTTTTTTTAACAAAAAATTATATTTTATATAGAATTTTTTATTTGCAAACCTTTTGCGAACTTAATTTTTATAACTTGTTAGAATACTTTATTTTAAATATTTAGATTATACGATCGATCGAACCTTCTATCAAATTCATAATTATAGAAATCTCATCGACTATCAAATTCATAATTATAGAAATCTCATCGACTGATAATGAAAAATAATGCGATTATATGTGACAAAGAGCCAATTAACAAATTGATTGAAACATTTGTATTTTGATCATTAACTAAGACTTTTTATATTTCGATCAACATTAACTAAGACCTTTGTATTTGGATCAATATTAACGAGTCTTTCTCAAACACGTGACACTAAATAAAAGACACGTAGAACTAACAGATAAATGTGTGATAGTGACACGTGAACACATGATCGGTACTTTGGACACGTAGGACAAAAACACACAAAGGGTCTCAAGATGTGGTATCTAATTTAACTTCAAAAAAGTCCATATGGAACCACTATAGAAATACAATTTAAAGATATAAGATAATATTACTATAATCCTATTTACCCTTTATTATTCAGATCATCACTGACTTGAGCATTAGAGTTTGAATACTTGCAAAGACTTACTGAGATCTAGAATATTAGAATGCATTAGAGAACAATTTCACAAGTTTAAAATTTGTCAAAATCGATCAAATACATAACAATTATTTCTTATTTTTCTTACTATTATTAGATTACATGCTGGGGAGGAAGAGAACAAGAGAAGTAGTTGATAAACAAAGAAATTCCCATTATGCATATGAAAAGTATAGATTATTTGTGCATGCGTTTTCCCACTCCCATTTTTTTTACTGTTCTCTTTCAGAAGCAAAAGTTGAAGAGGGAGCAGAACATAATTGAAGGAACTTTTAAGAAAGATGATGAATAAAGCATGGCTGCGTTAAGCTTTTAAGAAGAAATGGATGCTTCGTTTTTCCTCATGTGGAATTTTAGATACTCTGGTCAACTTCATACATCCCATCAACTTTAATGTCCTCAGTTTCATGCTAATAGGGGAACCTCATGTTTCAAACACAGAGTCAAACGGGCATATATAAATCATTATTTTATATTATCATATTTTATTAAAATAAAAAATAAAGAAATCATTTTTACTTATATTTAAAATATAAATTATGTCAATTTTGATTTATTTCAATAAAATATTAAGTAATTTTAATTTAATATAACTTTTTGTCAATATACTTTTATGTAAGTGAAAATTTTAATTTAACAATTAATTTAAAAATATTAAACAATATATGTAATATACTTAGAGGTGATGCTAGCTAGCTATAACTAATTAATGATTTAAATTAAATCTTTTTATATACACATGTAGCAGCAAAAATACTATACCTTTTTTTGTGTGTGTGAAGAGTGATCAAACTAATAATAACTACAAGATCGATTATATGTCATACCAAACAAAAATTTGTTCCCGGTAAAAATACAATTCTTTACAATAAAAAAGCAAAAACAATGTGAAAATAGTATGATACTTTTGTAATAAAGAATGAAAAAGAAAACTGTAATTTCTCACCACGGTATTTGCAATAAAAGAGCATAATTGAAACATGAATCGATTTATTGTGAAGCAAAAGTCAAAGGCAAAATCGTTCTGAAAGCGATACACATGTTTAATCCCAGCTTTAAGTACTTCAAAAATAGTAAAATTGATTTTCATTATTGGCTTTTTCCATTTTTACTTTTTTATAAGAAGATAATATTTTTATTCTCTTTCTGATATTTTCATGCGTTTAATAAAATAGTTAAAAACCTATATAATCAGTGCATGTAAGAATGATATTTGTGTATCTGGCAGTTTTGCCAAAGCTTCTGCCATCAATTAGGTTTTATATAAGACTGTTGCCAACTTTTATCTCAACAAGTTTCTTCACAACTATTAAAAAAAAAGTAAAATTTAAAATAAATTTATCCATAAACTAAAATTAGAAATAAGAATTTTGATCAATTAACCGTATATACATGTATTAAACAAGGTCACAACCCAAGCATTTCACATCTAGTTGGCAAATGTATAATTTTCCCTTTAATTCATCAATAAGATGAAAATTAGGTTAAAACTTTTAGATGACACATGATATTTAAAGGGGTCTTTCTACTTGCAACTGTAGTACTAATAGAAGTATTAATTTAGTCCCTTTTATTGTATTAAGTACATGATTTGTATGGGTATATATATGTGGAAACAACATATATCATTAATGATTTGGTAACAGCACCAATTAAAGTTGTGATTTGTAAGTGGGTACTTTCTTTCTTCCAGTGGAGGCTTTTGAACCTTCTTTTCACAGTAAACCAACTTAATTAAGCAGTAGAAAAGTGGTATGGTATGTTATATATGTATAAAACCTAAAACGTGGTTAAATGACAAAAACAAAAGCAAAAGCAAAAGCTAAAGAGGGAGCAAAAGAAGGAAAAAAGTTGTGAAAGCTAGCATTATTTTGAAGAGGGTGACAGCTATGGTTTCACTTTGACATTAGTGGAATCATTTACATGAACACAATACGAAATTTAGCTTTAAACCAAATCACACAATCAAATACATTTTGATATCACAGCCAAATAATTAATTTTCAATTAACTAATAAATAATATTAACTCTCTGAAAGGTGTTCATGAATGAAAACTCCAAAAGCAAAGACCAAGATCCAATACATTATCGTTTTCTAAATGGCAAGATTCAACATTCTTTGAGTACAAGAGGTGTACACCTCACCTCTATAGGGAAGATTCCATTAATCATTCCCCAGATTGTTATGGATATATATATTATTGATCAATTAATTAACAAACACATGCTCGTGTTTAATATATATAAACCCATTAATTTCGACACGTCCAAAATTTGTTTTTTCAAATCATTTGCAGGTGCATAAGCTCCTTCAAAAAGTTAGAAGCATAATTAAGAAAAAAAATAACATAAATTTGAAGAGAAGCATTTATTAGACTCATTAACTTCGTTTTTATTGTTCATATATAAGAAAGAACTAGTACTAAACATACAAAATTCCTGAATGCAAATACCTAAAATGCATCCTTTCTAAGTTCACACACATTATCATCAATGAAATACATCCAAAACTGATAATTAGGTTAACTAATTACGTTCACAATATCAAAATTAATGATATTTATGCAGAAATAAACTAAGTTTGCTTCTTCAACTCTTTGTAAAACCTCTTTATGAACTCTTCCGCAGCCTTATCCACTTGGTCGTCCTTGTCATCCTCGTACTCACGAAGAGGAAACGGAGAGTCCGTAACCCTAAACTGCCTCACCACAGGGCTGCAAAGTGCGGCGGCCGGCGACGCCTCCACCGCCGCCTCATTGTTCAGCAACTCCAGCACGCCCTTAACGACATTAATGTCGTCCTCGAGAGTGGGCGGCGCGTGAGCGCACGTGAAGAAGGGGTTGTGGCGGTGGCGCTTGCTGTTGCCGATGGCGGCGAAGAAGTTGTTGGGAGTGTTGCTGCAGCTGAACTCGTACTCCCTGGCGGCCGAGAACTGGAGGTCGTTGCCGGGGACTCCGACGTGGTTGTGGTGGTGGTGGAACATGAGGTTGGCGATGGCTTTTCCGGCGAGTTTGCTCCGGCGTTTGAGCATGACGTTAAGGTGCATCATTAGCTTGCCCTTTGATATGCCTTTTCTCAACATGAAGAAGGCAACACGTATTATGTTCCACACTCTCTTTGCAATCACTGGTGAATTGTTTTCCATTTCTGTTTTTGATTTAAGATATTATGAATTTTTGAGGGAGAGAAAGAGAGAGAGAGAGAGAGAGATTTGTGAATGAGAATCTCAAATCTCTAGAGAGAAGAAGAATGGGTTGAAGAGAAAGAGGGTGAAGGAGGCATATATATATATGGTGGGAAAAGGGGAAGAAAAATGTGTTGGTTTTGCACTTGAAAAATGTGGGTGCATGCAAAGATACTTTAATATTCAACACTCTCTCATATTTGAAATATGACCTTTCAAACAATTCACCTAACTTAAGTGATAAATTTATAGTTTGTATTAATGTTTCAAAATTGTCCTTATATATTTTAAGTTTGAAAGATGTTTTGATATATGTTAATACTTATATTCTTAAACCAAATTTAAAATTTCAAATATTTTATTAAATATATTTCAGAAGAAAATTAATCAATATATTATTCATTTACGAAGAGATATATCATGAGAAGAGATACCAAATTTTATGAGAAGGGTATTATAGAGATGAAAGGAATATTATGTTGATTGTGATGAATTGAGAAAAATTTTGACAATTTTACTAATTTATTTTTAGGAATAATATAATTATTATAAAAAAAATTAGTTGTATTTATAAAAAATGGATGATAAAGGGTGAAATAATAACTGTTAAATGGATATAAAATTTTCTTGGGTATTATAATATTATGATTTATGTATATTTTAGTTTTTACGGTGTTTTCCTCAACCGACCATGATTGGTGGAGGAGGGTTGCCTTTAAGTTAAGTGAGTTGACCCTCCAATGAGATTGTGCAGTTCTCTCACGTGCGTTTAAAAACGTGTGGTTTAGGGCACTAGTATAAAGTGAAGTGTTGAAGGAATGCATATCTTGTGTTTGAATTACTCAATTAATTGAAATGAAAATTTTGTTATAAGAAGTTATTGTAATTTCTTAATTAATTAGTATAGTTTTTTTTACAAGCATATAAATAATTAATATGGTAAATACATTTGTTAATAATTTTCATGATGTAATGTTTATTAACTGAACTAATTAAAAATCATAAATAAGTGTTTAGTTTTTAATATTTTTTTTGTTAATTTAATGCATTATTATATCTAATATACACGTATATATTAACTCTTCATGCAAATACTCTTTTCTTGAGTACGAAGAAATCCATTAGTACGAATATTCGTTTATGCTTAGTACGTAAAATGTCACACCATTAATTCTTGTACATTCTGGTTTTGGTATATTAATGGAACATTTACGAATTCGTAAGGTTCGTCAATGCCTGAATTAAGAGAAAAATACAATTTAACTGCACATAAATAATTTCGAGTACAGTATATTATATGAATTTATGAAGTTAACAAATCATAAACATCTTAATTTAAATAAAAAATTAAATAAAACAGTAATTTTTATTTATTTAAAAATAATATTTATGTCTAGTTTTTGCTATTTTTTTAATCCCTTTTAGATATGGCTGTACTGGGCTGTCACAAGCTATGAAAAGAAGTTAGGCACCTTATTTTATGTCATTTTCATGCATTCATGAAAAGGTTCAATCTATGGGTAAAAAGTTTTTGCTTTAAACAAAAAAAAAATGAATATCAATAATTTTATAAATTCATTATTAGCTAATGATAAGTAAGATTTATTATTCTTTTATGAAAATAAAAAAATGTGAAAAGAAAAAAATATTATTCTAAGGCTTATATATTTTTTCTTTTAATTTCACCCCACTTAAAATTCATTTATCTTTTATTTTTTGTCATGTACCTCGATCACTTATCCGATGAATTTTTAACCATCTAAATTAATTTATCTTTTAATTAGATACATGTAAGTTTCTCACCCTAAATTTATCAATCATTAAAAAGTAATCTAAAAGCTAATCAGTCTCTGTATATTTTATCTAAAAGCTAAAAAAGTCACTCTTTCTATTTTTTTATTTATTCTTGAATTGTTCATAATACATCTCAACATTTAGTTATTTGGCTGTTTAACAATAGACACTGAATTTATCAGTTTTCTTCAGAAGGCAACAAGCTAGTGCAAGTTTAGATTCTTTTTCTTCTGATTTTACTTTTGCTTTTCTTATTGTTACAGTGTCCTTTACCCTTATTCAGACAAGTCTTTTTTGTTTTGCTTTTGAAAGACTGTACATATAGAATGACAGCCTTTATTTTCAGCCATAAATAATTCATTGAAATATTATGATTATAAAAATAATTAGTTCTAATCTTTTTATTTTACGGTAAGTGTGATAGATGGAGACATAGTTTATATTTTAGATATTGTAAAAAATTTAATTTAATTCAATGGATTGACTTCAACATTAATTGATTTTTTAAAGAAAATCGATTATAACTATTTAAGATAACGTTGCTTATTTGAAAAATTGAAAGATAAACTTTCAATAAAAATATAAATATTTAAAAAAAACTATTATTGTTATTATTATTAGCCAGGTGTTTTATTACTTTTTCAAGCTATGCCTCTCTTTACATTATTTTTGGAACTAATGACTAACAGTTTGAACTATCAAATGAAATTGAGAATCTTCTGGTACTATATGTTATTAGGTGCTATTCGACCAAATAATTCTAAATATCATCACATGATATGAAATTAAATATTATTTTTTAATATTAAGAACAAAAAATATATAGTCATAAATTTTGCAGTGATGAAGATGATGATTCTATGCTATTATTCTCAGACTTTATAGACAACATTCAGAGCATCAAGTAAAATTTATTGCACTTTATTATGATTAGTAACAAGTAGAGAGTACATCTGACAAGGTCACACAAAACCACTGAACAAAAACAAAAGAAGAACCCTCTCTGGTTAAGGAAATGCAAACAAGATATCAGAAGAAACAACAACCCTTGAAGAAGGAGTGAAAGGTTACTAGCAAACCAAAAAAACCTCAGAAGTCAACTTCGGTCTTCTTCAACATAATAAGGCCATTTTTTGTCCTGAAAGACAGCAATGGAAGCACTTGTAAACCAGATGAACGAGATGTGTGGAGTTCTTAATACTTACAGTAGATTCAATGGAAGCCCCAGCAAGTGTAGTCAGCCAAAGATCAAAACCATGTCTTGCACTAGTAAAATTAAACACTATAATACACGAAAAAAGGCTTAAAAAGATTAAGATACTAAGGGAGAACTAGGAGGATAATAGCAAGTAATTAAAACTTTTCTATATGTAATAAAGTGGCTACTTTTGGATTCAATCCATAACTAATTATTTCAGACATACCTTATATATGTCTAAACTGATTAGTCATCAGACATGTGACACAGTTTCGCTGTTGTACTATGTGTTGGAATCAAATCATAGATGCAACTTTACTAATATGTCAAGACTTTTGTAAGAACCCTAATTGGCTATTTTGATATCATTGATCTCTCTTGTAAGTGCTGGAATGCAGCTAGAGCTACGAGCAATCCCTCCTTTCTTTGGCCCTGCTTTGTCCCTAGGGCTAATGGACTTGGCCCTTCTACCATCTCGAGTGCTCTTTTTGAGCATCTCTTTCATGGCCTGTGCTTGGAACAGAACAGGGAAAGCCCTCCCATATTTGTTGAACCTAACACATGCACTCATGTGTGCACTCAAAGCCTTCTCCTTTTCTCCTCCATTTTTCTCCAACTCTTCTTTCACTGCCTCAGCACACAATCCACACACCCACTTCCCGTTGAACTTCTCACGCACACGGTCTATGTACTCGGGTGTGCACTCCTCACACATTCCACAGCACTCACACTTGGCATTCTCAACCTCACATATTGCTGGCAGCTTTAAATCATCGATCTCTTCTTTGGTCAGCTCAAAAGAGATGTCTGAGACCGTTCGTTGAAGGTTCTCAGATGCAAGCTTTGGTGGCTTTGACATGTTGCTTTTCCTAGAGAAAGAGCTAGCCAAAGACTCTCCATGGGGTGCCATAAGAAGGGTATGAAGGGATATGTAAAAGTTTATTCTTGCAAAAAGGGGTATGAGTTTAAGAGTGTGTTGTATTCGAAACAACAATGTACTATATGGAAAAACCTGAAGAAGGAAGGAGCAACCCTATTTATAATAACTCCAATGTGAGAGTTGTGAACATGGGTGGATCTAAGAAACTCAAGTGTCAGTTTTCCATAATCGTGAACCTGCTACATCTTTCACGAAAGATATAATGAGAAAGGAAAAGGCAATGAGTTGTGCATCTTTTCGAAGTTTGAAATAAATGTGTATCTAATCTGCAAGATTCGTGTCCTTCTTTTGTTGTTATCTATATGTTTCACTACTTAGTACTGTATTCCGTGCTTGGTGGTTGTGTCTTAAAAAAAGAGGTTACAACACATGCTGCATGCATGCATGCTTTCTTTGGAGAGAAAAGGATTGGAAAAGAGTCAATCTCCACCCCATTTTGAGTGGAAGAGGATTTCGTGTTGATTCATATTATACAATAGTATTTTTCAGTTTCAAACATTCATATATAATTTTATAATTAGTATTCATTTATATTAGATGAAGTCGACGATAAAGTGCAATGCGATTGATCTTAAACTTGATGAATGTGCAGACTTTGTCCCTTGTTTTATTAGAAAATAAATTCCCAAATTAAAACACTTCTTTCATCAGTTTTATGTCTGGGATTAACTTTTATCATCCATCTTAATATTGTTCCACAATTTAAAAACAATTCTATGTATCTTTAAAAGCAAAAAACCCTACGTAATAAGTTTAACTTCACATATTATATACATAAACTTAAAAAAAAAACTATTTAGAAACTAATTTTTATTTATTAAATGAAATAGTTGGTAATTGTTATCAAACTAGTCACTAAATTAAATTTTAGTTGCTAAATAACTATACAATAGAATAGAAATAATGATTGAGTTTAGTGTCTAATTAAGTCAAGATAATTGATATGTAACATTATATGTAACATACGTCATTAAATTCTAAATTAATGTCTAACTTAATTATATACCAATTTAGAATCTAATGACATATATCACTAAAACTTTGATAGTTAATGTTGGATACCAATTATCTTAATCTAATTGGTCACTAAAATTTAATTTGATAATTATTTTAGTCACAATTAATAACCATTTCATTTTGTAACTAAAAATATATCTTTAAATAATTTTTTTTTTATAATGATATAAAGAAATTATGTAAAAAAATGGTTTTGAAAATGTTTTAATTCAGATATTACATTAATTCAGAGTCACAATTAATGTAATATCTCTTTTAAGCATTTTTAGAATTGATATTTTATATCAAGTTATTTATTTATTAATTGATTTAACATATGCACATACTATACTATATCAATTATAAAACTAGCATATGTATTTATATCAATTTTGGATTTATATCAATTTTGGAATCCATATATAAAACGTTTTTTCTAGTAATTTAAGTAATGGCCAAGCAAGGCAATAGGAAGATTTAACTCAAATTTGGTATCCATACAAAATAAGTTTAACTACACATATTCCTACTAGAGTATACATATAAAGAAATTGTGTAAAAAAAATGGTTTTGAAACTGCAATTTGCACTCTAGCATGAGCATTGATATTCTCGAACACTATTCCTCAGCTCACAATACCCCATACATACTTGCTTCAATGTTTGGTTCTCACTTCTTTCCTCACTCTTAACCAAATATAACTTTCTCTTTTCTCCTTTTCACTATAAAAGGATATGCAACTCTTGAAAGGTAACATAAAGAAATAGAATGAAGAAAAATTGGAAGCATGCAAGTGGTTTGAGGCAGTGGACCTTAAAATAAAGTTTGACATAATGAGTAGCAAAATCGTAATGTTTATGTTCAGTTTATACATGAATGTGACAAGCTACATAAGGAAATGTTTCTGAGAAACTACCCTTTTGGTTAGAATGACAATTAGGTAATGGCATATTCATAACAGATGCAGTGAACAAGGTTCTTTCTATTTCTAAAAAAGTTCTTTCTTTTAGCAATTAATCGATGAGATGTGGTCCAATACCAAGCTAGCACCAATACAAGTTGTAGGGTATTCACATGCTAGCACAGTAAAACCATATGTGTATACCTGCTTCGGCTTTCTTCTTTTGGGGTAAAGTTATTTACACGAAAAAGGAGGAAAGGAAGAAACCAGAGATATACGAGACCTTAATTTCCTCCACATACATGAACTTCCATTTCACGAGGAGAGAACCCCAAAAAGGTAGAAGGAAAGTACTTGAAGTTGCGTGAAAAATAGTAATTAATTAAAGTAGAAGCCTCTCTCATACGGATGCTGAATTCCGGTAATTACTACGAATAAAGATGATACATCTAAATCAATGAATATATGTGAATGACATGAAACCTAAGTCTAATTACACAGGTGACCAAGAGAATCATCCATCCACACATTATTTGTTGGAGAATATTGAAAAAAATATTCACTTTTCCTTTTTTTTCTGCTAAATTTAGCTTCCAATTATACATCAGAAGTTTGGGCCCGGCAAAGATGTATTTTTTTTTTTCTAAAACTAACAGAAAGGAAAAACTTCCTGCACCCCATCAATGAACGCACAGCCTATCACAGATTCAAAAATACCAAAGTATCCTTATTAATAACTTTCGAAAAATAGTATCTTTTCAAACATAAAATTTATATTTAAAAAATACTTTCTGAATCTGGAAAACTTTTTTAAGAATATAAATTTTATCTTCTAAAAAATTCTTTTCAAAAATATATTTTAGAATTTTTTTTTTCAAAATATAAATTTTATATTACAGAAAAAAACTTTTTAGAATGTATTTTCGAGAAGTATTTTCCAAAATATATTTTTATTGAAAGGATATATCTGAAATTTTTTAAAATGATGGGAGGTTAAAAGTGATGGGGTGCAGAAAATTTTTGCCCTGAAAGAATAGTTTTCTATGTTTAGGGACCCTAATTGTTTTTTTACATTAAATCAATAAATATCACAATAAAAACGTAATTAAGAAAAAAAGTTTAAAAAATTATTATGTTATTTTTTAATTAATAAGAAGAATAAGATTGGAAGGGAAAGAATAAAAAAAAAAGACCAATGATTTTCCAAATGTATGGATGTTGAAGTGTAGAGAAAAGTTAAGACCCCACAAAGAGGTGACAGGCAAGATTTCTCTCCATCTTCTCATCCGCCAGAATCTAATTTCTCAATCATTCTACATTCTTCATTGTTCATAGCCACACCACACCACGCCACCGCAAATGGCCTCTGCCGGCGCCACCACTCTCTTCTCCTCTAAACCCATGTTTCCCTCCGACAACCACTCTCTCTCCCCCTCCCCAACCATTCCCAAATCCTTCACTGGCCTCTGCAAGCCCTTCCATTCCAGGGTTCCCTCTTCCATCCCCTTCTTCCATTGCAGAACACCAAAGTTCTTTGTCAGAGCCACTGTGAGTGTTTCTGCCTCACCCTCTTCTTCTTTTTACTTTCTTCTTTTTATTATTCATTTGGGTCTGCCTAATTGTCTGTGGTAATGCTCAAGTTTCGATTTTTCCTTCAGTCCATTCTTATCTGTGCAGTGAACCTGTTTGTTGAATGTCCTTGGCTATGTTGGGAAGGTTTTTTGGATTTGGCTGTTAGTTACCGTTTATTGTTGATGTGTCCTCAATGAAAATGGATGTTTTTTGTATTTCCATTGCTATCTTTGGATTGAATGCTTGTGCTGTACCACAGGTAATAAAGTGGAGATGTCCAAAGCCTTCCAACTGCGATGCTGGTTTCCAAAAGAAACTCCTCTATCTAGAATCCATTGGTATTGACTCATTCTTCCTTATTCAAAATCATCCAATGCTGATCACTACCTCCCTTACCCACATAAAATCCACCGTGGAATACATTACCTCCATGGATTTCACTGCCATTGAGTTTCGGCGTATGGTTGGCATGTGCCCTGAGATTCTCACCACCAATGTCTCAGACATCATACGTGTCTTCACCTTCCTTCATCGCGAGGTTCATGTGCGTTGTTCCGACATTAAGAGGGTCATAAATCGCCGTCCCAGGTTGCTTGTCTGCAGTGTGAGTAAGCGACTTCGTCCTACCCTATACTTCCTCCAAAGTATTGGCATAGAAGAGGTAAACAAGCACACTGACTTGCTATCTTGTGGTGTTGAAGAAAAGTTCATGCCCAAAATTGATTACTTTGAGAATATTGGGTTTTCTCGCCGGGATGCAACTTTAATGTTTCGGAGATTTCCTCAGCTGTTTTGTTATAGTATTAAGAATAATTTGGAGCCTAAATACAGTTACTTTGTGGTGGAGATGGGGAGAGATTTGAAAGAGCTCATAGAATTTCCACAGTATTTCTCGTTTAGCCTAGAGAATAGAATTAAGCCTAGGCATAAAAAGTGTGTAGGAATGGGGGTGTGTTTTCCTCTCTCTGTCATGTTAAAAACAAAGGAAGTGAAATTTCGAAGTAGATTGCAAGTATTTGTAAATTCTTCAACACCCTTGAAAGCATCTCCTTTGTGGTGTGCTGGCTCTGATTTTTATCAAGTATAGAATAACAATTGCATTGTACATTTAATTGCTCTTGTGAATTTGTAAGAAGTCTTTAGGTGCATTTGATCATCCAATTTGCAAATGTTCTATCATGTGCCAAACCGTTTTGTGCAATTTTCAATGAAAAAAAGAAGCTTCTGCCAAAACTCTTTTCCAATGACATATAAACTGAGTCTTAGTAAGCTATTGGTTATAAGTCGTCCTTGGATATTCAACTTGAAATCTAGAACATAAATTATCTTTTATATTTGTAAACCTATTTTAAAACAATGTTCAGTGTGAATATTTTTCGTTTGATTCTAGTATAGCCTTTAACCTTCTATGAACACGAATATAGCTGCAATTTTGGTTCCTGTACAGTCTAAATTACTTTTTTTTATTTTTAAATTATAAAATTTGAAATTTTTTTCATGTAAAAAAATTTAAATTGCATAATTTATAAATACTTTTTAAAACAAAGTAACAGTTTTCATAATTGTAGAAGTATCAGAAGGAAATTATGGAAATAAAAAAATAATAATAATCGATGAAACGACCATAGCCATGTAGATCCAAGAAAGGAGTTAATAGATGTGGTATGTGACGTCCCAAAATTTATTAATAAAAGTGATGCAAGGAGCATAATGCACAGATTAATACCCAACCATACCCAACAAGATGAACGATTCTTGAGATAATAACTGTCTAATAATATTGAGTAAAAAAATCAAAAAATAATTAATTTTATTATAAAAACTTTGTGAGAGTCAGAGACGAATATTACACTTTCTATAAGCTTTTATTAACATTTTTCTTGGGTTTATATCTGCCAATCCAAGCTACACTTTCCTGAGAAGAAAAGGACCAGGCGGAAACTGCCTCACATCCAATCGTATATTATATTTTGACAGAATGGTATACAAGCCTTACTTCTCCAAAGGACAGCCAACTAGTAAAACAAAACAATCATAACAATTTCTCTCGTTGCCAAACGGCATCTGACTACTTTGGAAATTAAGATTTAAGTTGGATCAAACAATTTCCTTGCTTGGTTCAGGGCATCATTATAAATTTAACGCAAATCAGAAGGTGAAACATTATGCATTAAATATTAGCTGGAAGTTGAATAAGCAAACAAGTTATGATAATATAGTTATATAATACGCAAGCCAAGTATTTAGAGCAAATACAGTAAAAGACCAACTATCAGATCACGTGTCTTAAGAGTAAATCTTTATCTAACACTTAAATACAATAAGCAAAGGTGTTATCAGAACATAAGGTCAAACAAAAGACCAGTTCATAAACATAAAGCAAATACAATGAGCATTCTCTTCTTCATTCAGCACCTTCCAAGCAACAACTCTCTCGTATGAGACGGGTCGCCCCATGCTCGAAAGACAAATACCACCTTGGAGACATGCAAAACCCTACCAAAAAAGGAGATATTAATTGAAGCATCAGTTATGTTGACAACATACATCGAATAAAAAGAAATTATGAAAAAAGACAGCATGTTCACACTGCGAAAAAACACAACATGTGTCATACATATATATAGTGAAAAAATAACGATCGACTGCAAGTCTCATGGATGTGGAATCAATGCTTTACTACAAGACAAAAAAATACTAGACCTGTTGAAGAATCTGGGGAAACTCTGAAAAGAGAATTTTTCGTCCATGATCATCAAATATTTTCTCCAAAGATATATCTTGTAATGCAACTAGGGTGGTCTCCAGCATGTCAAGCCCAGCCTGGTTCGAGAAAGTGAACACTGGCAATGCCTGCATAAACAATGAACTTCCTCTCAAACAATATAGCGTATTATGATTGTAGTTGTAGTTGAAACTGTTTTCCAAGTCATTGCCACTGTTGGCACAAAGTTAGATGAGTCTATCATATAATATGTCATCCATTTCTGTTCTACAACTTATATGCACTATATTCTGTTAAAGAATAAATGATAGACTTGAAACACTGATAAGTAAGCTCCTTGCAAAGTACTGCATAGAAATGAGTCTATGGTTGAGCTTGGAGCAGATTTTGCTTGGATAAGATCGAGCCAAATTTAAACCAGCTGAATACTAATCCATCTAGTACATTTTAATACGACACTTGGGCTATGGTCCATGTTGATACCCTCCTCTACTTCAGAGTACAACCTTTTATCCTTTTTAGTTTAGAAATTTGAATTGCATTATGGACACACAAGGTTCGCGAAATAGATACATGTGCTATGAAGTTGAAATAAATTTCAAGTATACCTTCAGAGTGCAGCACAATATTGCATCTGAGTGATGCCACAGGGACTTCAGCAAAGATTCATTCCCCTCGTTGTTAGACTTGAGTAACTCCACACCCAAGTAGCACCTGCAAAATTAAAATAGTCAGGACAAAGCTCTGCATCTATCCATGACACTGAAAAAGAGTAGGTACATAACCATTACAGTTACTTCTTAGAGTTCTTCTCTGCTAGATCTAACTGAAAGTTGGAAGTAACAAATAATAGCACAAAACGGAACTACTTAGGAAACTTTGGGCCCGATTTTCTAAAGCTTCTTTTGTCTTTAAAGTTAAGCTCCTCAAATCTAAAAACTACTTCAAATTAGCTTCTATAGAAGGTCACTTTTTTTGCTTTCCCATTCATTAAACGACAGGATACTTTCATTTTCAAGAGCTTAAAAAATCGGTGTTTGGGCTTAATTTTTCCTTTAACGAAAAGACATGCCCAAAAAGGCTGAAGCCCTACAAAAGAAACTAAACCGTATATTTCTTGGTTGAACCCAAGCAATATCAATGATTTTTTTAACACCATTTGATAAAAATATAAAAATAGGTAGGGAAATTTTGGGTCACAAATTGTAGTACAGTGACTTTATGAAAAATGTAAAAAATATCAACCAAATCCATATACAAAAATCTTGAATTTTAAATTGAAGTCTCTCAATTAATCCTTGTCAGAGTTTTGATGACACAAGATTTTGCAAGATAGATCAGGGTATTTGCATGACTTCCAGTGCCATGCTGCCCATGCATGATGCATCTATTACAGAACTCAGCATCTGTTCGCGTAATATTATTCTCCAAAACGTGCAAATATGAAAGCGGTGGGATTTGTTTGGAAGACAAGACTTCACAATCAAGTGGAAATTCCACTATCTATATGCAACGTACCAAATCCATCAACTTAATTTCTTTATTGAATGAGTAGAATATTAAATTTGGCGACCATCCTCATAAAAATCAATGAAAAACAATGGTCTCACACAACTTAAAACACATTGCATGAGCATGAACCTCAGTAGTGTGAAGCCAGTAAAGGTTACAAACCTGTAACTGTTGCAGATCCAATGAGCAAGGGTTTGTGCTTCAGGAGTGCCCAATGGTGATCTGAGCCCTGCATGTGAACTCAAATGAGAAGGAGAAAGTGCTAATGCTACCCTTTGGACTGATGATATAATGCTCCGAACATATTGGCGAGCCATAGATGCTACATGCTCTTGCATATGGCTTTCAAATGCAAATTCAAATGCTATTGTCATCACAGATCTCATACAGCTGGAATTTCCAGCACATTCATTTGAGGCTCGGTTTCCACTAGGGCCAATGTCAAGGACGGATGCAAGGTCAAGAGTGCGATTGGGGCTGGAAGCTTCCTGAAAAGAAATTCATTGCAATAATTATAAGATTCTTGTCCGGAAAAAAAATACACACAAGAAAATTTGTTCAACTATGTATGAGGCAGGCAAAAGTTAGGAGGGTCGTAAAGAGGCTAAATTATAACCAAATATAGTGGTTAAAAGACTACAGTAGGTAGAGTCAGTTATATTACAAATTAAAGTATTTTAAAAATAATGTGATAAGGATGTCTACTATTCATTGATTAGCACTAATTGGGGCTATAAAAATGTATTCCTCTTTTGGGAGAATACCAAACAACGAAAAATCCTGAGTATTAATTTCAGTCTTTATATCCCATTTTCTTTAGCTGTAATCTAGCAGTAGATGTAGCTTTCTTCCAACGACCTAGCCTACTTGCAATAACTAAATTATTCTTGTTGGGAACAATACAAACAAATCAATTGGTTCAACAATGTATGAGGAAAACCTTTCCAGATTCAAGAGGAATGATGCGAAATCCGGAAGGTAGAAGGGGGGCGTCATCAGCAAAAGAAGCATCAATTGGAGCAGATATAAGTTCAGCACAGGTGCCCACAGCATTCTCATCCATTCCACTGCAGAGCTGCCAAACCAACAACAAATTAATTATAAGAACCTCACATATCTAGAAACCATTACGATGATATGAACAGAAAGTTTCGTTCAATCATTCCTGATTTTAGCAAGCTATCTATTAAAGAGGCTTGATTATATAAGTTTTTTTCTCTCGTCATATAAAATCAAAGAAAGATGAAAGTGATGAAAGTGAGCATAATGAGTTTTTCAAGTGCACCAAGTTTCCAAGCGTTATTTTGGTCAGGAGTATTTCATTATGACTAAACTCCGTAACTAGTTCAAAAAAGCATATAGAAAGCACAACTATTAGGACCAAAAGATAAGAATGCCAAGACCTGTACTAAATTCCAAATGTTATGACTACAGTTTCATATTATGCTTTCTAACCTATTAGTGTTGTATTGTATGCATGGATCAGAACAAGGAAACTGGGTAACTGTCATCCATTATGAAAGAGTGAAGCATGGAGCAAGCCACGTGAGGAAAATAAAACTTACTTGTAAGAGAAACATTTCTCTGGGCATTATCGTGTCTTCAGGAGAATGAGCAACTCCTTCCAATTTAATGATTTCCAAAAACTAGCATGAGTAAGATAGAAGTTAGTAACCGTTGAATTGCAAAACTATTACAAACTCTATTGCATAATTAGTACGAATTTATCACCTCTTCATGCTCAATTGTGTGTGCTAGAGGGAGTATAACTTGACCTCCATAATTTCCAACACGAGATCCTGATAAGCTGCAAGGACCAACTTTAATAGCAGCAGCTGTGTAAGCATCCATATTGTTGTCTGCCCATTCTGATCTATGCTCCCGCAGGAACCTGAGGAGAATGGCAGGGGGCACATTCTGGACGAGAAATTACACATGGCAACAGTCTAATATCAGGATAATGTAAGACCAAAATCTCAATATAAACAATCGGATCTCTGCAACTAAAACCCATTTTTCAGTTAGACAAAATTCTCGGGGAGATACTTTTGTTTAGGAGGACAACATAACAAACAAAGGACGTTAATAATAATCACATAACAAATAGGGCATTCCAAGTTATGGGACGTGGTGAGTTCCACATAGGAAATATGGATTCTAGTATGGTGTTTATAATGTCTTGGACTCTCCAACTACAACAGATAGCTTTTGTGATGTGGTTCTTAAAGGTTCTTATCAAGGCATGTTCTCCAATAATTCATTAGGATTAGTGATCAAACAAGTCCTAATTCCATCTCAGCAATATTTTGTTAACTAAGAATTGGTGGTCACCACTCACAATTAGTGATAATTTGAATAGAGCATGTGCTCAACTAACAATGCAAAGACAGGACCATGCACTAAACATTATGCACTGGACGTTTACAATATAATAATATGAACTTAAACTGTGTCCACAAATATCCAAAAAATTGTGAACAGCAACAAAATAGACATTTGACGGATAAGATTTTTATTTTATAATAAAAGGAAATTCATTGAATCAAAGCATCCTGACCTGTAATAGCATGGATGCTTTGGCACATAGCACTGCATTACTGACAGACGGAAATCCGTTGGTAAAGGGAAGATTCAGACCCATTAATTTGTCAGGGGATGAATTCACTAGAATAGTAACATCATCTACACCATCATTGCCAATTGTTGTCCATCCCTCATCAGTAAACCCATTGAGTGCCTCATTGAAACCCCTGTCAAAACATAAAATACATGCGAGATTCAAATTAATTTCCAAAGACTTTGAACAAAAGACACCACTTAAGTAGAATATATTAACCTGCTCAATCTTTGGCTAAGAGCTCGTAGGGCTGCTGGTCGTCTACCCCACCCAGTGACGTTGGACTGAGAAACTTCATGTGAGATCTGCCTTAGATGACGTAGGGCCTACTTGAAAAATTAAAAAGACTTTCCCCTTTTAAATCTATTAATCAATACTGTTGTCACTATAAAATTAAATATTACAATCATATAGATATAAATAGGAAAAAGAAACAAATTATGCATGCTGTTGTATCATCAGGAAATGAGACAGAACCACCATACCGCCATAGTTGTCTTCTGAGCCAGCACTGTTGATGATTCGTACAGTGGCCGTAGCACTTCCGGAACACTCCATGGCTAATAATAGTATAAACATGCTTACGTCAGTTTAATGCAAAATATAATTATTAATGCAACAACTAAAATTAATGTACCTCTAAATCCATATGATCAACAATATGGATGATGGAACCACCTCCTTCACAAGGTCTGATTAGGTACCCACTAGGCAGCATCTCTGCCCTAACAAAATGTTGCACAGGAGGCATGCTTGGACCATTTTGAGTATTTTTAAGAGACCTCTCACAGATCTAAGGCACACATTGAGAATGATTTAAACACATGTCTTGAAGGAGAACTAAACAGTAGGTTAGATCACTACATGGGTGAGGTTTGTCGTTAACCATAATATCAAATCAAATACAATTTTTTGGACAGGAATTTTTAGAACGATTTACCACTAGACTTCCATCTTCTAAAACAGAAGTATAGCGCAACAACCAGAAATCTCGGGCAGGTGCCAATGTGGTTGGTGCATATAGCTGATCATTAAAAGCAACAAATTAGCATACAAATATAATGTTTGGTTCCAATCCTTTGAGATAACAAGCCTTCATTCAAGCACAACCATTTTTTACTTTACCTGCATATAAAGCAGCTCAATCGTTCCACCATTTGCGGTGGGCAGCACATTGAGAACATCTACAGCTCGGCAATCGCGAAACCACAAAGGCCGATCTTTGAGGATTTCTGCAACCTGGAAAAAGTATATTTGACCATGTAACCGATAAACTGAAGCCAGACAGTAAATGAGTAATGTAAATAATAATAAATCTCGATCACTTACCCTAGTGGGCTCCAGTCCCACTAGACCACAAGCTCTTGCTGCCACACCAGAGCAACCATGAGAAATAGCAACGATTCCAATGGAATCCGGACCAGGCTGAGCACATTCAACAAGAATTAGCAAAGAAATGTGATTTTATAAATTTTTATAGAAACAAGTTTTGTCACAAATTTGTTCAAAAGAATGAAGATCATTGGCAAAGAAGATTATCTGAACGTGGAGTGGTAAATGACAAATTTACAATCTTTTTACCTCTCTGTTACGCTCTATTGGTATGAAATAAATAGAGAATAAAATAACTAATTGATCAAACAATGAAAAGAATTTCAAGGACACCTTCATTCCAGGCATTTGGACCCACTCAACAGCAGTACCAGTAGCCTTAGAAAGAAATTCTGCTAAAGTCTCTTCTGCAATGGACAAAAGCCTGGGAAAAAATAAGACACGATTCCATAAGTCATAAATATACAGCCAAGTTGTCACAGACCACAGTAACAGAAAGGGACCCAATAAATATACTCCCACTCACCCTGCAGGACTCGCATCCCGTGGGGGATGTTGAGTTGTCAAACTGTGCTGACCACTCGTCACCGCTGATTCACAACTTGTGTCTTTGGTTGCCTGCGTAGTCTGCATCAAAAGCACCATGCTAAAACATTAACACCTAAAACATTAACATACAAAAGCTATGAAATATTAAACGAGCACAAAAATTGAGCGCGCAATTTGCTAAAACTACACAAATAGAAAAAAAATTAAACAAAGCTCATTAATTAAAAAACGCCCAACAAACAAAATTCTTACATTTTGGGTGTGTTGACGAAAATAACCATTTTCATACACCAGTTGAGAAACCTGTTTCTGCAACCTATCGTTCTCCTCCATCAGCAGCTTGTTCATCGCAGTCAACTTCCTATTTACAGCTTGCAGCCGCGACGACTCCTTTCTCTGCTTCTCTCTACATCTGAACAACTCACGAAAACAAAACAAATCAGTCACCTCAACAAGCCACCCCCAAAATTTCCCAAACCCTTCATTTCACATTCATTTTCCAATTCCGTCAACACGCACACTCAAATAGCAACACAGGTGAAAACACAAAATTACAAACAGTATAAATGAATGAAAAACTGCTAAAGAAATGGAAAAACAGCGAGGTTAGTTAGGGTAACAACCTTCTATTCTGGAACCAAACCTTGATTTGTTTGGGCTCAATGTTGGAGAGAATGGGGCACTCGCGGATGAGCTGCTGGCGGCGAATGGAACTTGGTTTGGGACAATCGTGATAGAGCCTCTCCAAGGCTTCAACCTGCTCAGGTGTGTAACGGACATACTTCCCGTTATCCATTCCGTTTTTGCTACCATCCTTGCAGGACATTATTTCCACAGCAGCCAATTCAAATCTTCACTACGCGCCTTCTACTCCCACTCTTGCTTTCTACCACTACACCTAACTAAGATCCAGTGCGCACCGTTTTATCGATGCCGCACAGCAACGATCTGATTCGTCCACCGGATCAAACGAGGCTGCTCCACCGATCTCCGTCCATCGGCTTGCACAAATTGGAATCGAATCTGCGAAGCATCGTTTCACCGTAGATAAGACATGAGGAAACGAAACGGTGTGTGAATTTGACAGAGAATCTTTGGTACTGTTAAAGTGTGAATTGTGAATTGCCTCTGTTATTGTGCGTGAGTGAGAGTGCTCGAGGAAGAAGAAGAAACGTGAAACGAAACCCTAACTCTCTCTCTCTGCAAGTTCAGATTCACCTTTGTTTTGCTCACTGCTTTCATTTCATTGCTTCTCCACTCTGTAGCCAAATCCGGCACTGTTATTTTTAAAAAATATTACTAAATTAAATAAGAATAAGAATTTTTGGAGAATGAAGTGCACCAGTGAAGAGAGTGTTTGGACGAATGGACTGAAATACCCATCAGCAAAGTCATGAATTTACTTCTATTATATATGGATATATATAATATTCCTGTCGAGTCAAAATACGCAAATTTAATCTTTAATATTGTCATTCTAGTATTTATATTTTAATTTTGATATCAAAATATCTTTTACAAATATTCTTCCATGTCTTGCATGTTTTGTTGGAAATTGAAGATTACACTCGAAGTCGAAAACTACATGTAAAATCAAAAACCACACATTCAAATATACTTTCTAACCCTTTATAAAAACATTAAGTAATAAGTAAATAATATTTTTTATAATAAATATTATATATATATATATATATATATATATATATATATATATATATATATATATATATTTTT
>Ga0099824_1001204_pt1 | contig 35592 bp, 16 predicted proteins | sample SiratrowhiteBW_FD_76837 | JGI IMG/M metagenome (GOLD analysis project Ga0099824, IMG submission 76837) | Root nodule microbial communities of legume samples collected from California, USA - Siratro white BW | ecosystem: Host-associated > Plants > Roots > Nodule | place: USA: California... | reverse complement strand
GGCCAATCATACTCACTCACACTAAGACACAGCCTAGAACACATATCCACTTGCTTGCTTTGGCTTGCTGGTCATGTCTTGCATGGCTTCATCAAATCCTTAAGTATTGTGAGAATACTAACAGTAGGCTATTCAAGTGATCTTGTTGAAATTACAAGAGTCACATTGGGCGTCTAATCAAGTTGTTAGAGTGTCTAGTCTTTCGATTTGTGTCCTAAACCTTTGTAGTTCTTCACATTATGAAGTTATACCCTATACCCTTGTGAGCTTTCTTTGCACTCTCTTTAAGAGTGTTTTTTTTTTATTTTTCTTTAGAGTTCTTAATCTTAGAGAGGTTAAGAAGGTGTAACCTGGATATGTGTGAATACTTGTTGTAACTTAGAGAGGTGAGAATATTCGTTATAACTAAGTGTGTTAGTTAGTGAAAGCTTAAATAGTTGCTTATGAAGATTGGATGTAGCCTGGGTTTGGGTGAACCACGGTAAGTTCTTATGTGATGATGTCACATTATTATTATTGTTTCTCATGCTTTTTTGTTTACTTTATTTTGCTTGTTAGACAATATGTTAGACAGATCTATAAACATGTTTCTACTAGACAATATGATAGATGATCTACAACACAATTTTTTTATCCACTGCAAAAGAGAGTTTAATGCTCAATTAAACCTCCCTTTTGAAGCCAATTTTTCCTGTATTGTCATGTGGTGAAGTTTTGACAAGCCAACTTACAACTGAATTGTTGCCATTTTGCTATTAGAAAGAGTTGTGCCTTGACTATCATCTATAACTTTTGACCTAGTGGTATGCACCTGATCTAAAAATTGGTGTCATAGCTAAGGTAATGAGTTTAATTCTCATTGGAGCAACTACTTAAGGGGAGACTATTGTAGGTTGCACGATTGTCCTATAGCGTAGGCTAGGTAGATTGAGGCATAGTCAAAGAGTTTGATTCCTAGTGACACAATAGTTGAGGGGAAGATTGTTGCGAGTGGCATCAATTATCCTGTTGTGGAGGTCAATTGGGTCAAGTCACAATCAATTCATGAGACTTGAGTTATTACACTATTAAGTAGAAAGAGTTGCACCATAACTATTAGTCATAATTTTTGGCCCAGTGGTAAGTGTTCGATCCAACAAACATGGTAGAGGCAAAGTTGCCTTTAGAGGCATTGGCAAGGGCAAGATAACATGTATTGTATTGTAGGTATTTCTTTCCTACTCCCTATAAAAATGTAATCTACATTGAGGGACTCAAGTATAACCTACTAAAGATAAGTCAATTATGTGATAATGGTTAAATGGTTTCCTTTAATAAGGATGCATGCATAGTTTCTACTTCTAACGGATAGGTTGTCCTTTTAGCTAGAAGACACAACAATCTCTATGAGATTGATCTCATACATCTTAGCAAGCAAAATGTAACCTATCTACTTTCAAAATACGATGAACGATGGTTTTTGCACAAAAATCTTAAGCATTTAAATTTAAATATATTTCAAAGCTATCTAATAAAAATATAGTAAAAGGATTACCCAATCTTTCATGGAAAAATCATCTTGTTTATGATGCATGTTAGAGAGGAAACAATTAAAAAAAAAAACTCTTTTAAACAAAAAACAAAATTATGTTTCTACTGCTATACCTCTACAACTCTTACACATAGATCTTTTTGGAACCACAAGAATGCTAAGTTTGGGTGGAAAGAAACATGGTTTGATCATTGTATATGACTATTGAAGATTTACATGGGTATTTTTCTTAGCCCACAAGAATGAATCCTTTAGGGTGTTTGAAGTATTCAATAAAAGAGTATAGACTTAGAAGGATTTTTGTATCTCTAACACCAAAAGTGACCATGGTACTGAGTTTGAAAATGGGGATTTTAAAACATTACATGAGTCTAATTGCATACACCGTAGTTTCTCTTCATGAAAAACATGTCAACAAAATGGGGTTGTGAAAAGAAATAACAAAACCCGCTAGAAGATAGCTAGAATCATGTTGTATGAAAACTCTTTACCAAAGCATTTCTAGGTAAAGACAATAAGCACCACTTGCTATGTAAAAAATAGTGTACTTATCATAACCCTATTGGAAAAGACTCCTTATTAATTGTGGAAGGATAAAAAACCAAACATTCATTATTTTCGTGTTTTTTGTTGTAAATTTTTAAATCCTTAGTACCAAGGATCACATTAGTAAATTTGACTCCATGATTGATAAAGGAATATTCATGGAATACTCTAACAGATCCAACATTTATAGAGTATGTAACTCTCGTACCTTGATTATGGAGGAAATCATAAATGTTAAGTTTGATGCTTTTGCTCAAATTAATAGGAAATCAAATCTTGAAGATAAATTTGCATATCTTAGGATCTTAGGATCAAGACTTTAGACGAAGATTTAGTAGACGAAGTTGGATCTCTGATGTAGTGAGGGGATTAGATCCTAAAGAAGACTCAAATGAAGATGTGTTTATTCTATATCACACTCACCAAACCCAACAAAAGGATTGGAAATTCATATCGTCTCACCTTCAAGAGGATATCCTTGGTGAGAATAATGAAGGAGAGTTAGGACCAAATATTCTTTTAGAAATGAAGAATCGTTCACATTTGTGTCCCAAATGGTAACCAAAGAACGTTGAAGAAGCTTTGGCAAATGAAGACTAGATCCTCACCATGGAAGAAGAATACCAAAAATGATGTTTGGACCTCAGTTCCTCCTTCTCCAAATCAAAGTGTGATTGGAGCATGATGGTTCTTTTGGAACAAGTTAGATGAAAAAGGCAATGTGGTAAGAAACAAAGTTAGATCATAGAGCTAGAATCATTAAGAAGGTGTCAACTTTACTTAAACTTTTACTCCAATTGTGCATCTTGAAGTAATAAGAATTTTATTAGCCTTTGTTGCTTTTAAAAACATCAAGCTTTTTCATATATATGGATGTTAAAAGTGTTTTCTTAAATGTTTTATTGAAGAATAATTTGTTGTAAAACAACCCTTAGTTTTGAAGATCCATCAAAATTAAATTATGAATTTAAATTGAAAAGTTTTATTTATTGTCTTAAACAAGCTTCTAGAGCTTTGTGTGACAAACTAAGAAATTTTCTTCTTGAAAATGGTTTCATAAGAGGAAAGGTCGATACAACCTTACTTCAGAAAGTATACAACAAAGACATCATTATTGTACAAATTTACGTTGATGACATCATTATTGGTGCTAATAATGAAAGATTGTACAAAGATTATTCTAAGGTGATATAGGGTGAGCTTTAAATGAACATGATGGAGAACTCAAGTTAAAATAGTAAGAAGGTAGATAAGATTATCTATCGAGGTATATTTGGCTCCCTTCTTTATTTAATTATGCATAATGTCTGTCTTTGTGCAATGTTTTAGTTAGATCTAAGAGATTTGTGTTTAAAGGTTGTTTCCAAGGTCCACTAGTATGTGTTTGTGCTACAAGAAAATGTAAGTTTCATATTAGAAGGATTTTGTAAGACTAACTATGCTAGAGACAAAGTGGAAAAGGAAGAGCGCAAGTGAGAGATGTTAACTGCTCATACCTTGTTTGATTTCTTCGTCAAGCAAGAAGTGAAACTCTATAACTTTTAACCACCAAAGAGGTTGAGTACATGGCAACTGCTACTCATAACTTCTTTGGGTAAAATATCACAGGATGATTACTTTAGTTTTAAAAATACATACTAGTATATTGTGACAACATTAGTGCAATTAACCTATTAAAAAATAAAAAACTCACCCAGCATTCAAAGGTCAAGCATATTGAAGTAAGGTATTATTTTATTCATGATTATGTCTAGAAAAATGCTTTGTGAACTTAAGTTTGCTAAGATATATCACCAATAAGCTATTATCTTTACAAGGGCCATATCAGTGGAGATTTCACTTTCATTAAAGAAAAATATTAATATGATAGATTTCACTTATGCAACCTGACTAGATGTTATTATCATTTGTGTAGTACCAACAATTTTATTGGTACAAGGTCATATTTTGATGGTCCTTATAAACGGAGAAGTTCTAAGGTTTAAAGTGCGCAGATATATATGAGAATAAAAGACAAAAAGAAAATGAATCATAAAGCTTTGGTGAAGCTTAGTTAAAGAACCCCATGATCTCAATAGATGATGTTTACCTCAGAGGGAGCTTCCAAGAATAAAATAAAGACGGAGACTCAAATTTCTTTTGTTTCTTTTTTTTCTATTATTCTCTTGAAAATCTATTTATGAAAACCTAATTTGACAAAATAGCCTTTTGAAAAAATATATGTTTAAAATCTATTATTTTAAGCACCATAAAAAAGGAAGATATTCTTATATAAAAGTTCAATAGACCATTTTATTTAGTTTTGATTTTTATGCTTAAACAACAAAGTACAAAACATATTTCTATAAATATCAAGTCTTGTTGGATGCAAGTTCTAGTTGATTCGTGTGACAAACGAAAACATCTTGCTTAGTACCCTTCTTTTAACATGCCCTTGCTTAGACAGATGATAAGTATACTTTTTCTAACATATGATAAACTTTAAGCATTGTTGCAATCGGGTCATGATGGAACAAAAAAAAATCTATGAAAAAATATAAAAGTCAACACCATAATTTATTATGAAAAACTACGAAAAAAATTCTAAAAAAAATGGATGTTCTTTGAAATCAAATTTAGGTCTAAAAGCTAATTACTTGTAGAAAAGGTATTAACGCCCTACCATGTATGTTCTAAGAGTATTACCTTTAATTAAATGTGAAAATTAATGTAGTTTTTAAAATATTTATTTTTCATAAGTAGAACAAAAATACATATAAAAACTATTCTTTTTAACTTATTTTTAATCGATAAAATATATATGAAATTGTTTATTTGGCTCCACCGACTTTATTTCTACGCATATTTATTCATAATAGAAAATTAAGATTATGTAATTCTTTGTAAAAATAGTTTGTTGTGTATAAAATTATGTTTTAGTTTTGAAATTGTAAATTTTTTTAGATTTTACAACTTATTTTTATATTAAAGTATGTTTAATACTCTTACAAATCATAAACAAGTATAATATAAAATATACATCAATGTAGATTGTTACGTGAATTTTATTTAGAAAAAGAATATATCAAATTGTTATATCAAAATAAGATATTAAATTTAAGTTGGTGCTCATAATTATTCGTATACTCAAAAAAATTATTTTTTATTATATTATAATTATAGTTTTCTTTTATTTTTTAAATAATTAAATGTAAGATGACGTCTTCGTTCATACAAATATTTAAAATTTATTTAAATATACAAAGATAATACAAATTTACAAAACATTTTACTTCTATTTGTATTAAAATGTAAATATACTTTTTAAGAAAATAAATAAATATAAAATAACGTATACAAATAAATAAATCAATCTTTAATATATATATATATATATATATATATATATATATATAATAAAGATAATGTAAATAGTCCATCGTATATCAGTGTAAAATATTAATTAATATTATTCAAATAGAGGGTGAATGTAACCTACTTGTATTTAACTAACAACTGCTTGTATAAATATAGTTTGAGCTCATGACACATAAAAAATAAAAATAAATAATAAAAAAAAAAGCATATTTAGTCTTTCTTAAGCTCCGTATTCAATGTATCTAGCAATTTAAAATTTACTATTTTATTAGATAAGGATGGAAACCAACGTATTGCGTGTCAATTCATTGTTGAAATGATTTACTGATTTTTTTACGTCACGAGTACATTACGTGAGTAATGATATTTTGATATTATTATTATTTTTTATATTATTTAATATTAATATATATTATTATTTTATTTAAATATAATATTTTATTAATAAAATATAATATTAAATAGAAATAGAAATAAATAATAATGTTAAATTAGATAATTAGTGTTCTCATCTTTTTAAATTTTTTGCGATCTTCTCTTTCTTTTTTGTATTTTGCAACCTTTACGGCTGCTTTTCTTTTTTCCTTTTCACATGTTAGATTATTCTCTTCCTCTAGTGCTGTTTCTCATTCCTCGCATTCACGTTTTCACTCTCTTCTTCACTGTCTTCTCTTCTTGCTTTACTCTCCCCTTCTCACAAAGTGTTACTTCCTTTCTTTCACCTTTTCGCAACTGTTTTTTTCTCTCTTTTTTTTAACAATCCCTCCCTGTTATTCTTAGATCAACTATTTATGTAGAGAGAAAGCTTGATAGAAAAGAGGGTAGGGAGTGTCTGCGGAGCAAATGGGGTTTGTGAGAGAGAGGAAAAAAAAAAGGATGGTAGAGAGAGTGGATTGGTAGAGATTACAATACAATTTTATTTGTATTTTTATTAACAAATCATATTTATAAAATCTTTATTTTAAACAATATTATTTTATTATATATTTTTGTTTTTAAATATATTTAAGATCAAAACATTTTATCTAATATTTTTTATTTTTTCTTAAATTAGATGAAAAAAAACATATGTTTCTATTTCTTTATTTCTTCAATTTACTCTTTTTAATATTTTACTACATTTTTAATAAAATAAATTACAATATTTTATTTAATATGTTTTAAAGTTTTGTCAAATTAAATAAGATATTTTTCTTATTCTTTTTTATTTAATCCCTTTTTAATTTAACTTTTAAACTTTAAATTTTTTTCTCGAAACAATTATATTTTATTTTACTTAACATTTTCTTCAACAAGGACGAAATTGGATGTTGATAAACATTTTATGATATATATCAAAGACTTATAAATATTTATTCTCTATGTGCAAGAAATATTCGTATTTTTGTCTCTTTCAAAAAGCTCTCATAATAATATTTCAACAAGATATTAAAGAGTGTGCTTAAGGTTCATCTACAACTTTTAAAAAGGTGGAATGTTAGTTATGCAAACCCGCATCAGTTAGTGTTGCAGAGTCAACTAACTACGTTAGGTCTCATGTTGAACATGAAAGAAGCTACTTGTCTAGGTCTAATAACCATGTCATGTAGCAGAGAAGTTGTATAAAGAGGTTACATGCATTTTGATATTACATGAAAAGCGTCTAATGTATCTATGTGTTCAAATATGGTCATATGATAACAAAAGAAGATAAAGGGCTAATATACATCACAATGACTCTAAAAGGATTTGCAATAATTCTTTTCTTCACAACTCTATATAAAGATCTATGTGGAGAAGAAAGGTTAGACAAGAACAACAACGTGACAAAACTTAGGGTTTTTTTTTTTTTTTAAATGCTTTCAACCAATCCTAAGCTTTTTGTGTGAAGAAGAAAAAGAACAGTTTGTGTTCATAGCTAATTAAAAGAGTGTTCTCAACCTTATATTTGTCTTAAGACGTATCTTTTAGTAAGCAAAACTTTGTGATCTATTAGATCACAAATTGTGTTTATAAAAGTCTTTTAGATGGGAATGACTAGGTTTAAAAAATTCTAGTAACTTAGCCAGAAGTTACTACATCCAAAGAATACTTATAACTTAGCCTAAAGTGGTAGTTTCAAATAATACTTGTGGCTTAGCCATAAGTGATTGTGTCAAAACAATATTTCTAGTTTAACCAAAAGTGATTAGGTCAAAATAATACTTGTATCTTACAAGGCCGTTTATGTTAGTAGAAACGTTATCGGGTTGATCAATAATTGGACATGGTCTGTGTGTTTTAGATGAAATAGTATAAAATAATTCTCTCTATCTCTTATCATTTTTTATATTCCATATTATTAATCTTCTACTAACTTCAGAAGAAAGCATGTTATGTAAAAAGAAGTTTTAACAATGCATTTATCTTGTTGAATTTGTCTATGATGAGCTTCATCAAACACATCTATCAAGAAAAACATCTATATACTTTGTCTGTGGTGTTTTTCAAGATGACGCTTTGCACAAAGTTTACAAAATTTCTAAATATACAATTCAACATTCCCTTCTTGTCTATTTGACCTATTTCCACATTAAGAACAAACAAAGTCTTAGAAAAGCATTAGACATAAGTTTCGCAAAACTAGGTCTAAAGAAGCTCTAAACACAATTGACAAAGTCAACATGCATTTGAAATCAATAGACAACATACACACATGGATATTTGTAAGCACATCTTAAAAAATACAAGTTCATCTAGTCTTAAAAGAAGTTGACTCACACTTTTGAAAGATGATGCTAATACACAAACACCTAATCCTTGAGTTTGTATGTTCATTTTGGTGATGTCAGAAGTGCAAAAGTAGCTACGGAGATAAAGGTTATTCATCAATGTTGAGTGTAATAGTGGAAGTTATCAATATAAAGTCAAGCATATTCTAAAAAAATTCTGACACGAGGATATAAAATAACATGCAAACCACAAAAGTCCTTTTAAGATGTCTATAAATTAAAGCAAAGTCATGTAGAGCAAATAATGAACTACACACATATTATGTAAGCTTTGCATGCAATAAGTTTTAAAAGCATTTATATAGTTCCTTATAAAAGATCACCTTCTAGACAACATTAGGGTATGGGCATTATTTGTAAATCCTTTTAGTTGTGAAACTAAATTCTAGTGCAAGGAATGCTTACTTCATATGTCCTCTTTGTTGACAATTTTCCTTATATTCTTTTAAACAACTTTTGTTGTACAACTAGAAATGACTTTGTATACTTAGGTAAGAGCAACATTGTGTACTTGTGTTTAATCTCAAGGAGAGATTACTAGAGAGTCAAAATGGATTTGTATACTTATGTAAGCTAGAAGTGGCAGTGATAATATTTATAATTAATTTTGATTAGTGAAATCCTTTGTAGTTTGCAAAGGAGAGTTGGATGTATATCATGTTTGAGGATGAACCATTATAAATAAACTTGTTCATTATTGTTCTCTATTACATAAGTTTGCCTCTCTTGGCCATCTTCTAAGTGTTTTTGAAAATTATTGTGAAGTTTTTTTTTTCTTTTCAAAAACTATTAGATGACCCCTAATAACATCTAATAAACTCTCTTGTGAAATGTTTTCTAGAAGTCTTATAAGCTCTATTCAACGTTCACTCCCTTTTTTTCTAGAGATAATATTTTCTTTCAATTATTTGGCCTGAGTGGAAAATAATAACTAGTAAAGGTCTAATATAATACTTTTATATCTATAGATATAATTTATTGTGTATTTGTGTAAAATTTTTTTGTAAATTATGTGCATGTTTTTCATCTTTGTCCATAAGAAGGTTTGAATTTACTTGTTTAATATATTTCTTTTCTAGCATCAATTTATGTATTTCTTATATTTAAGCTATTAGTGAAGAGGATTTTAACAATAATACTTAGAAAAATTAGTATAGAAATTACAATTCTAATTATGAAAACAGATGTAAAATTTTTCTTTGTTTTTTAACTAACTTCATGGAACTAAAAAACTTGTCGTTGGCCAAAAGTGCTTTGAGGTTGAATTGCAATTCAACATAGGTTTTACCATTTCTTATAACCACACATTTTTCCACTCCACTACATTTTGTTGTGGTGTTTGTGAGGTTGAAGAATGTGATGAAGGTCATTTCACTATATAATTGCTAAAAGCATTTTTTATGTATTATATCCTAATGTCACTTTTGATTACTGCAATAGACAAACCTTTTTCGTTTTAAAACCTTTTGTAGAAGGCCTTAAAAGCTCCATCCGTAGGGGTATAGAACATAACCCAGGTCCATCTAATGTAATTATCTTCAATGAGCATATATTATCTTTTGCTACAAACAAACTCAATTCTTATTGTACCAAATAAATCAAGGTGAATCAACTTAAGAGCCCTTTTAAAGGAAACAATGGTTTTGTTGTGAGAATACTTTTTCACTTGTTTGCCTTTGAGGCATGCTTCATAGAGAAGATCATCCCTAAATGATGTATTAGTCAGTCCTTTGACAAGGTCCAATTTTTGCTACTTCGAGATTAACCTTGTGAAAACAAGTGAAATACACAAGAAATAAGGCTTGAATTGTGTATTAAAACTTTTCACAATATTTTGCAAGATTAGTGTTTGATAAAAGCAATCAGATGTGGTTTTGAGTGGACAGACTCATTGTCAAGATATATTCGCAAATCTAAATTAAAGTACTCTCCTTTTTTGAAGTTAGATGTCAGTTCAATAACATGTAATCTAAAAGTTGAAAGTAAAGAAAGATTTACTCTTGATGTTTTACAAATCTTGTGAAAACATTTTACAAATCATCCAATTTTCATTCATTTATCATCTGCCCTTACATCATCAAATACAAAGCGAAAAAACTGTTAAATCTCTAAAAGCACAATTTAACCCTCCCTTTTTATGTTGTCTCAAGCATAAACTTATTCGACATAGTTATGTATCGAATGTGTTGTATGTCTGTTGTTATTAGACAAAACATTTATTGTCATCAAATGAAGTATTACATCTGCCCATATCTGACTCTAAGACAAATTTATGTTTGAATGCTTTATTACAAGCACTTAATCAAAATATCTTGGAGTTTGTTGATCTTTTCTCTAAGGCGTTGTTTGTTTCCGACAATGAAAATATTTAAACAGAGAAAAAAAGGTAAAGTGGGAAAAACGAGGTTAATTTTACGGAAAATGAAAAAAACTTTCTTCGTTAAACTTTCATCTCTTAGATGAAAAAATTTGCAACGAAAGTTGTCTTTTTATATTATTTTTAATTAAATAATGAAATTAATTTACAAAATAGTAACATATTAAAATAATTAAAATATATATATTATTTATTATACAAAATATATTTGATGTCAGACAATTGTCTTATGTTCCATAAATGATATTTGAGACCTTCAATTAAAAGGAATATTAATATAGAGTATAGAATCTATACTTATTCTTTGGACACATATAATCTATATTTTCTAATTTCCATAAAAAAAAGTGATGTTTTTCCCTGGTTTTTTTTTTTTCAAGTCTATAAATATAGACCTTTCGTTAAATACTTACTTGTACAATTAACATGACATGATTTTGTTTTATTAAACACATTTGTAGTGATAATTATCTCTTTCGTGCAATGTGCATATATGATGCATGCGGTCTAACTTTTTTCCCTTTCAAAGTATAATCTTATTTTATTATAGGGTTTTTCAGAGATTCTATTAAAATGTTTAATCTCGTCTTACTCAATGAAGAGATATATTTATTTTTCTTTTTGTTTTAAATCTAAATAAAAAATTACGTTTCTCTCTTAAGTTATTAAGCTATGTGCTTAGTTTTTTCTTTTTTCTTTTTTTCATTTTCGTTAGTAACGTTGATTTCTAAAATGTAATCTTTAGATATAGTAGAGTCAATTTTCAAGGATTTAACCTATTTTCATAAAATAATTTAAGATAAAAGATGTTGTATTATGTTAATTTTAATGTTGTAATTTTGAATGATTATAAAATCGTTTATTTTATATAATATACCAAAAAAAATATTTTCTATTTAATAAAATCATAAAATATGTTTTATATTTTTAGAATTACTAGTTATAAAAAATATTAAATATTTTACTTAATTGAATTATGTATAAAAAATAATCTAACTATTTTAATTAGTATTTATATATTTTATAATTAATTATAGTTAAAAATTAATAATAGCTTCTTTAAAAGGTACAAATAAAACGTAAAATTTTTGAAAGTAACAAAGAAAATACCAAGGACTAAAACAAGAGATGATAGTATTTGTAATTTCTCAAAATAATATTTAAGCCAAATTTTTACATTAAGTTTAAATTATATATGGATGGAAAAATAATTTTAAGATATTATAACTAATAATAAAATGTGTTTTATATTTTACTATATTTTCCTTTAAATATAAAAAAACTCTCTTTGTAATATATTAAAATATTTCTTTATAATTATTCAATACTAAAATATAAAAAATAATATATAGAAAATAAATTATAAGTTCTATAAGTTATATTTTTGAATAAAAATACAATGTTAAAAATAAATTATTGAATAAAACAAATTGATATGATTATCCTATTTATGTTAAATAACAAATTTATGGATTAAAAGTTTAGTTTTAATATTCTTTATTATTTTTATTATATTAATTTCATTTTTAATATTGTAATTTTTAATAATTATAAATCGTTTATTTTATAATATATCATAAACAAATATTTTCTATTTAAGAAAATCGTAAAATATGTTTTATATTTTATAATTACTAGTTATAAAAATATTAAATATTTTACTTAATTGAATTATGTATAAAAAATAATATAATTATTTTAATTAATTATTATTTATTTTATAATTGATTATAGTTAATAATTAATAATAATAACTTAAAAATGTTCAAATAAAATGTAAAATATTTGAAAGTAACAAAAAAATTCCAAGGACTAAAACAAGAGAGGATAATAATGGTAAGTACTCAAAATAATATTTAAGACAACTTTTCATGTTAAGTTTAAATTATATAAGGATGGAAAAAAGAGAATATTGATTATTTTTATATTATATATTAGTTGAAGATATCATAACTAATAATAAAAATATGTTAAGAGAACTAAAACTAACAAAACTTAAGGGGGAAAGTAAAATATATTTAAATTTAAAATATTTTATTGTGAGTTCGCTGCCTTCTTCGTCCAAATTTTAATTAAAAAAAATATAAACTAATTGGGAAATACCTATTTTAGAGTTATAGATATCAAAATTAAGGATAACAAAACACGTCAAACCAATTTACTAGCTGAGCAAACAAAAACATATAATAAAATGAGTTTAAAATCTTGATTATTAAAGTGAATTTTTCTCTCAAATTTTATATTAAATTTAATTATATAAATATATTAAAATTATATTTAATAAAATAAAAATCTTTAAATTTTTAATTGATTAATTAATATCTTATAAATTAAAATAATTATTACCTTTATGTATTAAATTATTTTATTATAATTAATAATTAAAATTTAATTTGTAAGCGATAATAATAATAGGAAAACTTATCTGTATTTTTTTATTTTAATTTTTAATATAATACAAACAAACCTTTCATTTTTTAATTAAAAAAATAGTCTAAAATCAGACAAACTTTTATCGCGATTTTGTTGCCCTCATCGCCCAAATTCCATTCAAATATTATATATATTTTTCCTCGAGTTTTGCGATTTTTGTAATATTGTTTTCCAACTGCGAAGGCAAAGTCGCCTTCTATTTTGGTAAAAAGCGCCATCTTCCTTTTTCCCGGAAAAAGAAAAAGGAGAAATAGTCGAAAGAACAGGTTTGAACTCTCTTCTTCTTTCTCTTTTCCATGGATTTTACATTGCAACGTTATCTTTCTTCTGTTTCTAATGCAGTAAGTAGTTTCTTTTCCAAAGCCTAGGGTTTTCACCTTTCATTAATGATGAATAATTAATATCGTTCTTTAACACACCTTATCGGTGAGAAATGTATATTCTTGAAACTAACGTTGTAACGTTGAAGGGTTTGGGTTTTATATGTTTCTGTTAGTTTATCTCTGTTAGAGATTATACATATATGAATAGCTGATTAAACTACCAGTACCTGCCTTGAAGCACAGAGTTTTGGGATTTTTAAAATGTGTAGTTTCTTGTTTTACTTTTTGTTAAACGTTAATCAATATGATTGTCAATGCAGGATTCTTGTGCGATCTCGTTTTGGACTTTCCGTGTGAGTAAAAAGCAAGAACTGTAGTCAATTGTTGGTGCAATGTGTTAGTTCTGCATTTACCTATTGAATTTGAGGAATTGGTGTTATACCTAGACAAAGAGAGAGAGAGAAACTAGATAAAATAAAAGCTTCCGTGGGAGCATAGACTCTTGTAGTGAATCATACAGGGGAATGCGAGGAATGACACCCCATTTGTGATTAGTACCAATTACAAGTTTTTATCGAATGGGTTTGATGGGTATTTTGTGGTTTTCCATATTTCTTTTTATCCCAGTTGAATCTACTGGAAGAGAAGGGAATATGTGGCTCCAAAACATAGGTGTGGAGTCCAGAGGAAGTGTGAGTTTGACCGTCTTCAGTGCAAGTATATTTGTGCTTGTTGCTCTTGTTCTCTCCATGTATTTAGTATTTGAGCATTTAGCCGCCTATAATCAGCCTGAGGTGCATCCTGTTTTCATTTTTAACTGACTCGCCTATTTCACCTCAGTGTTTTTCCTTTTGTAATGTTGTCTATAGCTAATATCTTTTTTAATTTTCAATATTCACTTTACAGGAACAGAAGTTTTTGATTGGTATCATTTTAATGGTTCCTGTTTATGCATTGGAATCAGTAAGAGACACTAACTAAATTACATAATACTTACTGCTCTCCTTTTATTACATTTTATACTTGGGTTTATGACATTTATTCTTGTGAATAAGCATCCATGTTTTCCTTTTTGTTGTATATTTTTCATCTTGCCACTGTTTTTGATTTACATGTTTGGATAAACTTAGTTGCTGGCTCATGGGAGTATGTTGGAACTTACTGTTATTCCATTGAAGGTTTATGTTAGAAAGAATAAAAGACAGTTGTTATTTATGTATGAGAGTTTTTTAAATAGGGCAGCTATTAGTATCAACAGAAATAAACACAGTAGTTATTGTTAAGTATCAATGGACATAGGTAGTTATTTTCTAAAAGTGGCAGTTATTTGTGGAATATAGATATGGGAAAGGAGATCAATTAGGTTGGGTGTTTGTTTTTCTTTGTTTCTGCAGTGCTGAAGGAGGAAACTCTTTGTTAGAGGAGAAGCCTGTCTTATCAGTTTTGAACGTTAGTTTTGGTTGATTCCAGAATTGGGATCTATGACATTCTGTTTCATTGGAAATTCTCGAGTCTAGCACTTGTAGTGCATGTTGTTTAGTTACTTTACTTTTTCAGCTTCGGGGTTAATTGTCTTCGCTTTTTACATACAGAAAGAACTATTTGGTCATGGAAAGTGTAACCTCTATTTTTGGCTGGGAGGACATGTATGGGGAGAGGATGGAAATAAGTGTGGTATTTTTTTGTGAGAGAAAAAAGAGTGGAAACATTTTTTTAAAACGATGGGATTCACTGTACTATTTATCACCTATTTTCATTTATCTATTTATGTTTTTCCTATCTCTTTCCTATTTTTCATCGACCAAAATCCTTTAATTTCACCTTATTTCTTAGCTATTTAGATTCACCTGTTTTTTTTATTTCCATCCATGCTATTTCTTTCTACTCTACTAAACAAACACTAAGTTAGTGCATCAGTTTAGTTGACTGTCAAACTATAAAAAAAAAACACTTGGATCTTTTGGGTGGTCATATCGTGGACATATGCCATGGGTGAGAGCAGCCCCAACTCCCTTCAAGCTGGGGGAAAAACAGTATGGTCACTTCAAGAACTGAACAGTTCCGTGTCCCAGAGAGATGCAATCCTCTTCCATTGTTTCCCTTTTGAATTTTTCTTGCATCTTTATGTTGGGGGACTTGGTTAGATGAACAACTACTTCCTTTATTTTCATAAATATACCACATCCTGTTCTCCAACTGGTAATACAAGTTTTAGAAAATCTTGCCTTCATTTTGCACAAGGACTATCAGCACTGAGTTGCATGAAGCATTAGTATTACCATTTCTTCCAGCTGTACATAATGTAGTTCTTAATCTTTCTATTTATATTTCTGTTTTTGAACAGGATCTAATAATTCATTCTTAAGTACTGATGTTTGTATGGTGCAGTTTTTATCAGTATTGAATTCTGATGCAGCATTTAACAGTGAAATTATCCGGGAATGCTATGAAGCTTTTGCATTATATTGCTTTGAGAGATATCTGATAGCTTGCTTAGGTATGTCAAAATGATTGTATGCCCATAAGATATCATCAACTGTACCTGTTATTTTTGTTTGGATATATTTTTCAAAAGTGCCTAATGATGAGATCTTTTAGTGGAATTTTCTGCTTCTCCTTCCCTCAATTTTCAAGATTCTTCAAAATTTGAGACCTGAATGTTATAAATCATGACTAGAAGAGGATGTGATACATTTCAAATATTTTTGTTGGTTGAATTTTATTATGCTGTAATGCTCTTTAATACTATATTTATATTTTTTTTCTTATAGGTGGTGAGGACAAAACTATTCAATTTATGGAAAATATGAACCTAACAGACTCTAGCATTCCTCTTCTGCAAGAAGCATATGCATATGGAGTTGTAGAGCATCCATTTCCCTTGAATCTCTTCTTAAAGGATTGGAATCTAGGCTCTGAGTTCTATCAATCTGTGAAAATTGGCATTGTGCAATATGTATGCATGATTTTGTCAAATTGTGTAATATTAATGTCTTCCCCCATCCTCCAGCGCTTTCTATGCGAACTAAATGTCTCTCTTGTTGCTTACTACAATCTTCATTGCAGATGATACTAAAGATGATATGTGCAGTACTGGCAACAATTCTCCAATCTTTTGGGGTTTATGGAGAGGGGAAGTTTGAATGGAAATACGGGTAAGATTATGCCGTCTTGTGTCTTGATCTTGATTTCAAGTGTAAATGTTATAGTTATAAAAATCATTGTTTAAGATTTATTGAGAATTGGTTATTGACATGGTATAAAAGTTTCTGTATGATCAAATGGTTCGGAGTTAATGCCAACAATTTTGGGTCTTCAAGCCCAAAGAACTCTCAATATGCATGAGGAAGATAACATGTTAATGATAAAATCATTCACCGGCCTTCTCTTGCTATAAACGCGCATGCGCACACACACACACACATAGAGCGATAGAGTTATTTATAGTTATATGTTAATTGAAAAGATGAATATTGATGATTATACCTTTCACTTTTTTGTGGTGAGGTTATGCAAGGTTGAGTAGCAGTAATTTTTTATCCCCTCTAGTTTGATACACTGTTGTGCTTGCAGGTATCCCTACTTGGCACTAGTTCTTAACTTTAGTCAGACATGGGCCCTATATTGCCTTGTACAGTTCTATTCTGTTATTAAAGATAAGTTGAAACCTATCAAACCATTAGCAAAGTTTCTAACTTTCAAGTCAATTGTCTTCCTGACATGGTGGCAAAGTGTGGCTGTTGCATTTCTATTTTATGTGGGAGCTTTTAGGGGATCATTGGCTCAGGAGTTGAAAACACGTATACAAGACTACATCATCTGTATAGAGGTGAGCTAGTTGTGCTGCTAACAATGTATATTATGTTTTCTGATACAATATTGTTAAATATTTATCTTTTAAGGTGTACTGATATATTCCTATCATTTGCATTTGTGTTTTGAATTAATCTGAACTGTGTTCATTACCATTTGTATTGCATGAAAACCATGGGTCGTGCCACAAGTATGAATATTTGAGGTAGTGTATATTTTTTGTTTTTGTATATATGTCAAGAAGATTGTTGAATACTTGTATTGTATATGAATGCTCATAAAGACATTGTAATTATTATTATGAGCATGAACACATTGACTCCTGCCCGTGCGGGTCCACATTTCTATTAAAATGATATTATAATAAATATTTTTGTAAGTGAGAATTAAATGATTATGTTTTAGTCATGGTGATGTGCAAATTATTGTTAGGTAGAGATTGTACATTTATGTATTTTATCACATAATAAAATTATTTTAATTTGATAAAGGATAAGATATTCTTATTGAAAAATGACTCCAAAAGTGATTACAAAAAATTGTATCTTCTTTATACAAATGTATAGATTATTATTATTTCCTCATTTTCTTACTTGAAGTGTGGTATGAGGCTGCCACGGTGCCTGTCCATTGTATCTGTTTGAGTTTTTCGACCCTTTCTTTAGATTTCTAATGTGCACTTCTTTCCAGCGACCTGTTAGTCATGAGTCTCTGTTCGATTTTGTGTTGTAATGCTCACACCCACAAGCCCTCTCTTTTTTTTTTTTCTCATTTGGGTTTCCGCACACTCTCTTTGTTGAGTGTATTCTTTTTATTATTAATGCAATTGTCTTCCTTTTTCTATTGTGATCGTATTTTATATTGAGTTTTCATTAGTAATCATGAATGGCTTTAATTATGGATAATTCTTTGTTTTTGAGCATTGGTGTGTTGCAGCATCCTGCTATCCCACCAGAATTGACATGCCTGGGTAATAATTGAAATAAATGAGTGAACTATAAATTGTTAACATCTGAATGAATAAGGAAAATACATATCCTCTGTATTTCCTGTATTTCAGTTATAAGTGATCTCTCTAAGTAGCTTTGTTTTTGTTCAAAACTTTGCTTTGCTTCAACAATCTGTCTTTCTGGAAGCCGGCAAAACACTTGTGTGTGAGCATTGATTAGTGGCACGGTAATTAAGTACTAAAGGAAGCACATATTTAGATGTTATATAGATTTATATCTGCCTCGCTGGTCCTGACTCCTTAATGACTGGTGATGAGGTACATGCATATAAGATGATGGAAAACTATTTTCGAGAAGGACTTCAGCAGTACATTAAATGATCGTTCATGAAGCTCCAATATTACATATTAGATTGGATTCTATTTTACGGAGCTTTTTCTGTGGCCAGTGACTGCTTTACTTTAAAACCAAGACAGGTTCATCTTATTCTGTTATTCAAGGATAGACTGGTTGGCTGTTGTATGTAAAGTAGTATGTCATGTTATGTTAAGTCAAGTTATGTTTAAACTATAAATTCTTGATTTGGGTTTGTTTAAACCAGAAGTCTTCAATCATTTTGAAGTTCTGGGATGACTTTTTTTCATTTGGTTTGCCATCATAAAATTTGTGAATAGATGGGCGTGGCTGCTGTTGTGCACCTCTATGTCTTCCCAGCAGAACCTTACAAAAGGGGGGAGAGGTGTGTCCGTAATGTGGCAGTGATGTCCAACTATGCGTCGCTAGGATCGCCTCCAGACCCTGAGGAGGTTCGAGACTGTCAGCGCTCAACAAGAACATGGCTAGGGACTCATAATGAGAGACAAAAACCTATGAAATTTACCCAGAGTGTTCGGGACGTTGTTGTTGGAAGTGGCGAAATTGTGAGATATGAACACTTGAACCTGCTCGACCTGTAAATCTTGTGATATTTCTGTCTCACTGTGGCTGATATCCTGTCTTTAATGTTTCAGATTGTGGATGACATGAAATTTACAGTTTCTCATGTGGTGGAGCCTGTTGAGAGGGGCATTGCAAAGATAAACAAAACCTTCCATCAGATATCGGAAAATGTGAAACGCCATGAGCAGCGGACGCAAAACACCAAGGATGATTGTTATCTTGTTCCCTTGCGATCACGAATGCCGGAATTTTCTGAAGTTCATGATACTATGGGTGATGGAAGTTTCAGTGACAGTGGCTTATCCAGTGGAAAACGACAGCATTTTCAATCCAAAGCAGGAACCACCAGAAGTAGAAGATAGTGTTTTTCCTAAACAGTTCAGTGTATATATATAGTTACACACGGATCGACGTGAAATTTTAAACTACGTCGTTATATTTTGGTGAAATTGCTGAAATATAAGTGTATATACTTAACATGAGGTAATCGAGGTATATTGAGACAGACAATAATACCTGCTATACGTATAACATACCAAGGTGTATGCATCATGTGTAGTGCTCCTCGTAAATGTTGAAGGATTGTTATAGGTTCCACTTCAATTTTGGACTTCTGATTATATGTTTGTTTTAGTTGGCCTTTTTTACTTTGTAAGGAAAAAAATCATATCATCACAGATGATGTGTTTTGTGGGTAAATTTTTCTATAATAGTGTTTTCTATGAAAGAATGAAATCAATTTTTTTCTTAGTTAAATTAGTTTATACGAAGATGTTAATTTCTTCAAATTAGTCTATATACAAACTAATTTGGGCTGAAAAAGTTAGAGAGAGAGAGAGTAGGATATAAAAAAGAAAGGGCTTTCTATTGATAAGTTGTATTATGATATGGTACAAAAACATTATTCAGTAAGTAGGTTAACAAGTTGGTAGACTTGTGTGATACACGGGTTTTTTTAATATTAGTAATTAAAAAATTGTTTAATCAATCACAATAAGTATTAAAAAAATTATTTGAAGAATAAATTAGAGAATTTGACAAGTCACGTTATAATTTTTGTTGTAATGATGTTAGATTTAAAAAAAAAAACACTTAATTAAGAAAAATTGATTGGACATTAGATTTCCAAAGCTGCTTCCTTGTTATTTGAAACATTATGATTTAGTATTAAATTAATACTCAATTAGCATATTAGGTTAAAAATATCAAGCACTTCAGTTATAAAAAAATCAAACACTTCGGTAATTTTGTTTTCCTAAAATAAACCCATTTTTCAAAAAATTTCCCTCACATTTTATTTACATAAATAAACTCATTCATTGTTCATGGCAACTGAGTTTTTACTTTTATTTATGCGTATCCACGTCTGAACCAAATTTCAGCTTGTTTTTTTCATTATTTTCATAAAGTAAATGAAAAGCTAACATAAATAATAATTTTTTATTATGATTTTGTTTTTGGATTTTTAAATAAATTAAAATTAGTTAAAAAATAAAATAAAACAAGTTAAAGTAAATAAAAATTATTTGTTGTTGTTTAACTTAGTTTTAATATAAATTATTATATTTAATAAATATTTATTAATTTAATATGTCTAAGTTTTGTTGTTGTAGCTAATATAACTTTCTCCAATATGAAAAATACTGTGGTTGAACCATTAAATGACACTACGATGAGATAATACCCTTATTTAAGATTTGTGTAAACAGGGAGAAAATATGAGAAATACTGTGGTAGAACCATTAAATGACACTATGATGAGATAATACCTTTATTTAAGATTTTGTGTAAACGGGGACAAAATAGACAAACATGATTTTACAATGTTTAGAAAAAGTTTAAGAAAATGAAATTATATTGAGCTTACATTGTAGCAATCAACACAAACATGTGTTCCTGCTTTTTCATAACACATTTTAGCATCACCGGAACAAAGTTGAAAGATGAGTCTAAAAGGAAAAGATAATTAGAAATAAATGAGGCTAGAGAATATGATGAATAATGTCTCATTTTATATTGGTTGAATATGATGCATTGATAAGGCTAGATTTGATCCCAGTCATTACTTTTAGATGACACACTAATCAAGAGTTTGGGTCAGGTTCAAGAATCTAACCATGAATAATGGTGATAAATAGTATCTCATTCAATATAAATTGAATTTGTTGCATTGATAAGAAGAGATTTAATCTACTATGTATCTTTTGTGTGGCATACTGAACAAGGGTTTGGGTATGGGTTAAAGTTTAAAAATTTGAAGGTGAACTATGATGGGGAGCACTTCCACATTCAATACAGGTTGAATCTGATGTACTGATAAGATTATATCTTATCTTGACTATTGTTTTTAGGTGATACACTGATTAAAGCCTAGCTCAAGATTTAAGAATCTAATGGTAAACAATGGTGGGGAAAAGTGCCTTATCCAATTTGAGTTGAATTTGGTATGTTGATAAGAAGGGATATAATTCAAAGTGTTGCTTTTAGGTGCCACATTGATCAAGAGCTTGGGACAAAGTTGAGGAATCTAATGGTGGAATAGTGTCTCGTTGAGTGTAGATTGAATCTAGTGTATTGATAAGGCTAGACCTGGTCTAGGTCATTGTTTTTGAGTGATACATCAATTAAGGGCTTAACTCTGGTTCAAGAATCATATCGCTCTATATAAGAGTTGTCATCTTGACGATAGCGAAATAGATGAAATTGTACATAACATAGAATAATACAAGATGGATTTGTGTGTTTTTTGTCCTTTCGTCTCTAGAAGATGTATTTTGCAACAAATGTTGCACTCATTCTTCCATTGTTCTTTGACTTATTCTAGAATGTTGTGTGCAATAGGTGCTAATGTACCTGTTTCTTATATTTCTATCATATAGGATAAGTATCCTTTGCACCATGCTCTCTCAGTGGTAAAGTTGTTGCTTTAAGGACAAGAACCTACAACAATTTGACTTTGTTCATCCATATTGTCCCTTGATAAGCTTCATTTTATTGCTTCCTTGGCCCTCCTTAATGGGTTAGGTCTAGGCTATAGGTGTTAGTTTTTAGGGGTTGAGTTCAAAAGAAGGTGGGGTGAATTGAACTATTACCAATTTTTGAAATAAAATGACAAATGATTATTAAATTAATTAATTAAAGATGCAACAAATCAATTTAATTGCATAATAAAAGATTAGTTTAAAGATAATTCAAGATACAAGGTATATTACAAGTATAATGTGCAATATGAGGAGAGAGAGAGAAAAAAAAAAAAAACATACCAAGATTTATATTGATTCACTCTATCACACAAGCTACATCCAATTACTTAGCTACACCAACCAATTTTTTTATAAACACTTAGCAAAACAATGAAAGAAAAACTACAGAAGAACCTAAGTTATAAACCTTACAAGACTTGATTCTACATCTTGTAACCCCCTACACAAATCAATATACATATCTCACTCAAGTAACATCATTAATTGTTACATTTAAGTTGTATAACTTGTATTACTTCTACAATATGCATATGTTGTGTTATACACTTTTTCTGGTTTTCACATTTTTTTCATTATGCTTTTTTAATGTTAACAGAATATTTCCAGGCTTGGCAGATCTCTTTGTCATATAAACAAGTATCGACTTCTCATTATGTGTTAATCTACTAACATATCTATGACCTACCAACGTATTTGCTAAGTCGTAATTATGAAAGACACAAACCGATTTTACAATCCATCATTCCCAATCTTTCTTCAATTTCCCTTGCAACTTAAAAGGACACTCACATTTCCTATTTGCACTAACAATTGCTTTTAAGTCCTTCTTACATTGTTTGTATTTATCACCTTGTTCACAACCTAATAATACACACCTAATTCTTCCTTGTTGCTTGTTTGTTGTACCCGACCTTATTATGACAATCACAAATCCAATATTAAAAACAACCCTTCTTGTGCATTCTCACAATTTATCATGCAAATACTTGCAACAACATAGTGCAACATTACTATATGTTGATAAGTTTACTAAATGAAAATAATTATACAATATTTACATTTACCTAATCCATTATAAATGCATCACTACAATCATGTGGCATAAATTCATTATACATTAGATCAAAGGGCCAACATAATCTATATCAATATTTTCTATGCTTGAAAACATGTCAACTTCATTTGATATCCTCGTATAAAAATTTTCACTCATAGTAAATCTAACAAAATAAAATTTAAAGTGTCATAACCTAGTACGCGAGCTTCTAGAAAATAAACTCTTGAAGAAAATATTTGATTTTCAAAACACCTAATCCCAAAATGTGAAATATGTATTTTGAATTACAAATTTCATAATACATTATTTGCTTTCTAGAATGTCTAATTCAGAATACATATTTCACATTCTAGATTGCATATTTAAAAAAATATAATGTATTATGGAATTCAGATTTAACAATTTAGAAAACATATTATGTTTCAAATTAGATTTATCATAATAATGTAGGATAATAGATAGTTTAGAGTAGTAACCTTATTGTTATAAAATGTTATATTTGGAAGTCAAAATTTATGTTATAGTTAATCAAATTCCAAATGTTGAATTTTTTTATAAATATATTGTAGATTATATGTTTCATAAATTTTATTTTCGAATTGAGTGATCAAGAAACTTGTACAATAGCCAGTAAAAGAAACTTCATTGGTGGTACTCATTTATACCTTTTGTAGGCTAACCAAAGCTTGTCGGAATCCTTAAACTTATAATAATGAAGTACAAATAAACTAAAAAGCTGAAAAAAAATGAGACACCATTAAAATAAACTATAAAGGATAAAATAGTTATTTTCTTAAAAGTTATGAAGTGCAAGTTGTAATTATGGAGGTGAACGAAGCAAATGCCGAATAAGAGCACATGGGTCCTTTTGTCAGAAAAGGGCTTTCAAACACTGAATTAGGGTTTCTGTATTCTCTCTTATATAAGAGACCTCGCAACCCTGCTTCTTCCATCGACTTCTTTTCCCACATATTTCTCAGTTTCTTGTTTTCGTTTTTTGTGCATTTGTTTCTTATGTTTTTTTCGGGTTATTTGAACGGAACACTGAAATTTTGGGGCTGTGATGAGTTCTAGAGAAAGTCATGCACCACTCTGATTATTCAGTGCTGATAAGTTTCTCATCCCATTCCATCTGAGCTCTTTTTCTCTAAACAAAACCAAGTTTGGTTATCCTTTCAAATTAATGTTTTTGGCTTTTGCATTTTTTTGTTTTTAATTGATTGTGATTTGAATCTAAATTGGACAAGGGAACCGTGTGATGGGGTTTTCTAACCCTAACCATGATGCGGACCGTACAGCATTTAGCTATTGGGGATAGATTTTTGGTTTCTGATGGTTCCCTGTTCATGCTTAATTCATTATGTAAGGTTTTTTATGATCTGAATATTTTTTAGAAGTTCAAATCTTTTCTTTACAATAAAATTTTAAATTAACTAACGAGGATTTATAACGTACTTGTGGTTATATAGTGATACATTGGGGGCAATTGTTTTTGTCTATGATTTTTGAGTTAATTTATTAATCATTTTAGGCTGAATAAGTAATTTAGATAAATTGGTTTTTGAGATTTTATTTGATTTATGGCCAAAAAGGCAGATTCAGTTTAATATTATGAGTTTAATTTACAATTTTATTTTATTTGAGGTTCAATGTTTATTAAACATTTATATAAAAAATTGTGGTTGGGGTGATTATACTAACAAGAACTGTTAGGAATTTTTTTTTTATATATGGGAAGAATTCATTTTTGTTATTAACAGACTATGAAGAGTGTCAGAATTAAATGAGGGTATATAGTTCGCAAACGGAGTACACTTACTTAAAAAGGAGTTTTGAAAAAGTTATACAATAATATTAAAGAGTTTGAAATTTTATTTGATCTCTTATATGATCTGAGTTAGAAATTTTTATATGATCTCTGTTGCAAGAGTTTTGAGAAACTTTGATGTGAAATGAGTTTTTACAAAATGACTTTATCATAGCTAAAACTATTAAGATGATGGCTTTGAAATATAAGTTCCTGACCAAAAGCAAGGTCTCTCTGTTGCAAGATGACAATGATTACATTTTGCATAATCAGTTTAGTATTTTGAGGGTGGAAAACTGAGTAAACATAAGTGAAAAATTTAATAAGAAAAATTATGAGGGTGAAAAACTGAGTAAGGAAAATTATGGGGGTGAAAAGCTGAGTAAACATAACAAGAAAATTATGAGGGTGAAAAATTTCATAAAAAAACTTAGAAAAATTTCATAAAAAAACTTAATAAGAAAAATTATGAAGGTAAAAAACTGAGTAAGAAAAATTGTAAGGCTGAAAAACTGAGTAAACTTAACAAGAATAACTATGGGGTGAAAAACTGAGGAACCTTAATAAGAAAAGTTACGAGGATGAAGAAAACTCAAACCAGAAAAATTATGGGGGTAAGTCCCCGAAAACTTATACAGGACGGTTTTGGCAAAACGTATGGGGACGGTTTTCGCAAAACTTATGGACTATTTAAATTTAATTGAATGGATGTGGAGAGTAGAGCTCTTACAATTATATATCTAAAGCCTATTATGAAATTTAATAATTACTAATATTATTATGAATGACAGTGTTAAAAAGTTGGAAAAAAGGTGAATCTAAAGAAAAATTTAGTAAAATAAACAATTTTCTCCAAGAATTTAATGTTTTAAAGCTTGTTTAAGTAAAGAAATGACAATTACAATTTAATTACTATTATGATAATTATAATTTAAAAGTAAAAAAAAATATAATTTAAATATAATTAGTCATAATTCACGGATTTTTTTACGAGGTGGAGTCTGCTTAAATTCTCAAAAGTCTTCTGTTAAAACTCCTTATATCGATTGCCTGTACAAGTTTTTTTGCTAAACTCAAATATAAATAATTTTTTTTTTTCTATTCTTCCTAAATCTTTCGTAATAATCATCATCAATTATGAAGAAGCAAAATAATCAAAATTTTCCTCAATACATACATGGCAACATATCCAACCGCAGAAACATGAAACCTGGGCATTGTCTTTGAACCGTCAATTGGAGTAACCGATAATTTAAATAAACCTCCTCAGACAGACATTCAACACTTTGATCTAAACAATCTCTCGTTATCTCCAATGAACAAAATTTAATCTTCACATCATTTATCAACAAATCAGTACAATCTGGAATCAAATGTAAGTATATTTGTTAGTATACAGTTGTATAAGTTGACTGTGTCATGTTTACTGTGTCCAAGGAAGTGCATCAGGATAAGGATTTGGTCCACAATATTTGAATAATCCTTCGATTTCAGGGCACCCATTGGGATAAGGAATTGAGCGATGAAAAGGGTCACGCTTTAGTTTCTTGTGATAAAGTGAACCTCGACAGCCATATGGATCCTTTTGGAACTGAGTTCTAACCAATTCCTCACCTTTCAGAGCAGCTGCTTTTGAATTTGATGCAGCAGGAGTACCAGCATAGAAGAACCTTGACTCTGGAAACCCAATGGCAGATCGATGTAGATGTGCAAATCTTTTTTCCTTGAAATCATAACTTACAACCTGATTTCCAGATTCAAACATTTGTTATTTTTTATTAGAATCAAGAAAATTTACTACATATTTTGGTTCCTACAAAATAACCTTAAGAGACAAAAAAGAATGGAAGCAACTAATAAATCTAACCAGTAAAAGCTTGTGATGCAATAAAGGAATAAAATGGTTGATTTCACATAAGAAAGGGTTACGTACAGTTATATTTTGGGGATAGGAGCCAGTAAGCTCCCGGAATCGACAGACACTAAATAGAAGATTTTCAAAGCTGTCACGTGCATGCTCCTCTGTCAGTGCTCTCCATTTCACACTTTCTTCCTTACCTACAAACAACCCAAAACAATGAGATTATTTCTGATACAAGTTAATTTGGAAAGCATATGCATATAAACTAGAGATGAAAGACAGTGAAATCCATGTCAACAGCACCCTCAGAAAATTGAAGTTTCTTTCCATAAAATCAACTTATTAGATTTTAAGATGTACAAGCCTAGTTCATGCACTATTCCTATTTATTCAGACCAATGTTGTCAGATTCAATGATCAGAAGGGGAATAAAGATCGTAGCTCAACTCATATATATGAAACACTGTATATGAAACACTATATTCAAAAACTTGTGCATGCTTTAAAAATAATATAGACAAGAAAAAATAACTTATAGTAAGTCATAGATAGTAAGATCCAATACATAACACAACTAAAAATAGGTTCACAATTTATAAAATTACTCATAATAAATAATAAATTTATAACTATTCAATATAAACAAACTACCCAAGAAAACCATTCATATTAAAATCAGGATAGTCAACCTTCACATAATCGTCATGTTTATTAATGTCATCCCCATCACTCATCATTGTGTCAATAATTAGAGGAACCTCCAAATCACCAATAGGTGCAACACCACCATATTCTCCAAGTTCAACCATTATGTCTTCGTCTGAAGCATCCAAATTTAGATTTGATTCATTCTCTTCCACAATCCATTCATCGTGAGAAGCATGATCACCAATTTATAGTCATTTGCTTTTCTAACATCCTTCTTCCTGTTCAACCTTGAATTAGCCATTACAAACATCACATTATTCATGATATTTTGTTGTAAATGATTTCTTTTCTTAGTGTGGACTTAATAACAAAATGAACTACAAGTCAAACTCAATACTCTAATAACAAACCTTTGTAATTCTAGATGTTCAACATCATATGATTCCCACTATTGTGCTAGAGTTTTGGTTTTAAGTGCACATTGAGCTATATTAAACTACCAAAATAATCCAAATTTGCTCTTGAAACTTTCAATCTGAGCATCAATCTTGTCTCATCAATGTCTCACACCAATATATCTATAAACAATCATACATTGCTCACCTCACTTCATAGTCAATTTTAAATTCAGGATTATAGTGTGTTAGAACATAATTGCAACAACCCAATGATTTTGATTAAGTGCTTAATCCAATAAAGCATGAAACATTAAAAAGTTGCATCTGACAGACGCTATATAAAAAGAGCAAATCATGCAACAAGCAAGTGTTTTTTCTGACAGATAAAGCATTGTGCAGATTTTCCACTTCATCTGGTAAGCTTTGACGATGATCAGATGATAAATGCAAATAGATTTTAAGCTAACATTAACATAAAGAATATTTTCGAGACTTAATTTTGCGTTGAAAGAAATGTCTTCTCCATCTATTGCCAAGATGATCAACGCCAAAGTAAAGTCTACATCAAAGATCTCTTAGGATATGAGCTAAAGCTACATTGTCTATCAACCATCATGACAACAAGCATATGTTAATTCTAGTCCATTATAGTGCGTACTTTTATCATATTTTGGTGCAAAAGGCTATGTTACCTAAGAAGATAATTATTATCAACTATCAAGAATGTTGCGTGAAGAAGAGAACACAAATTAATCTTGTCTAAAGCGCATTCAACGCTTCTCAACGATCAAGCTCATCAGATGATAGAAGAAAGATGAAGACATTCAAATGAGTTCAAAGCTACTCAACGGCCAAAAAAGGGATTACAACGGCTACCTTCTTCTAGTGCCTCTATAAAGAAATACTTTGAAGAGAAGATAAATGTCACTATTTGCAAGTGCTAAATTGCTGCAAATTTTTTTTGTGTGCCCAAAAGCTTTACAAGAACATTGTTTGTGTTCATTAGCAAACTAAAAAAGAGTATCTATCCTTATAATCGCTGAAAGACGTAATCTCTCCCTAGTGAGCAAAATCTGTGATCAGTTGATCACATTTTTAGACAAGCTTTTGTTGTAATCACGAGCGACTGTTGTTCAAAGAATACTCAATTTTAGCCGAAAATAACTGGGTTCAAATAATACTCATTTTGTACATCGCAGCACTGGTTTGCTTAGTGAAACTTGACTGGTTGGTCAAGAACTGGACGTAATCTGTGCTATCAGATGAACCACTATAAAAATATCAAGTAATCCTTTTTTCCTTAATCTATACATTGCATTTTATTTTGCTTGTGCTGATTAAAGGAGAGTAGTTTCAAACAGATTTGAGAACTTATTCATAGATTGACTATCATACAAACTATCATTTGGCTACCAAGTATTAGATATTACTTTATGAAAATTTTAAAAGGATTTTAAAAACATAATTCAACAATCCCTTTTTGTGCTTTTCTATTTTCTTCATAGTGCAACTTGGGATTAAGATAATAGCCTATGCAATTCGTTGTCCCATCTTTTAAAAGATAAAAATAAATAAATTAATCTCCAAACAAAGTCTACAATTATAAAATCAAACAAGTGAAAGGTTATTAGTTATTATTACCTTTTACTAACTCCATTGAAGGGACTTTGTATCACCTCTTTAGCAATATCCATTTCTTCATAAATAAATCCTGACAATCTTTTACAAAGCACTTAAGAAGCTCAACATTAGTCGTCTACCATTTGCAACACCTTAATTAGGAAAAGAGTGTCGCTCATGCAATTCAAAATATTTTTTCCAAAATCCCTTATTCAATATCAGAATTTCCACAAACACTCCATCTCTAATATTTACAAATTGATTAGATTTCCTTTTCTTGGATGTGAACATCCTAATAACTAGTCTTTTATTTTCAATCAAGAACCCCAAAGTCAACTAAAAAGTGGCAAAACAAGTATTCGATGGTCTTACTAGATCTGTTCCTTTAGTTAATTTGTGCAATAAGGAAATAAGGCCAGTTCTTGAATAGATATGGTTGTGATTTTTGCCACTTTCTAAGGTCTCTTGATAGAGTGATATTTTCTTCTCAAAATCTTCCAACATTAAATCAATGCATTGAACTCTACAAGGTGTCCAATATAACTTTTTTGTCTTCCCTCTCCCCCTCTCAATGACATTATCCTGAAATGTTTTTAATTTGTATAGTTCTTCTCCTATCAGTCCATCCATTTGTCATTATAGTGAACATTTTTTCTTCCAAAATAATTTATGTTCTTCCAAAAGTTGTTGCTTCAAATATTTCACCTAATTTCATGGTATGATGGTGGCTTAAATCTAGTACCATGTTTGGCAACCAAATCAAGCATCTTCTTGAACACTTTACTCTTTGCTACATTAAATAGTATAGCATTGTTGTGAGAAAAAATAAGGCAATTTCTTGACATGCATCTCACTCTCACTCGCCTTGTAAATGACACTAACAGTAGTTTGACTACTCACTCCCCTTTTTATGAAAATACTTGATGAATCATTACTCTATTCTTCTTATTTTAGCCTTTTTCTAGAATTCTTTGAATCACCCATGCCAATACCCCATTCAAGTCCTTTGAATTTTGACTTTTTAATCAAATTTTGCTGCAATTGATAAACAACACCTCACATTAACTTTTTAACATTCAAGAATTGTTATACATGCTCCAACATCCTTAGAAGTTCCTACTAAATGAAGTTTCAATCGATAAATTCCTCTTGTTAATACTTTATCACAATATTTACACTTCACATATCTTGTTTTCCCATCAATTAAAACCCAATGACTCCATGAAGAATCAATCCTTGATCCAATATCACTTCCTCTTTTAGCAGCGTGATCTGAACCACCTTCAGTGATGCCATTTGTTTTTTTCAAATTCTAAAGAGGACAAAACACTCCAAAATAGTACCAAGAATTTTAAAAAGTATTAAGAAGAAAAAATTTAGAACAAAACACAATTGAAGATGAAGGCAACTACCGACAATGTTGATGTGAGAGTCAAAGATGGGGATGTGATGACTGAGAGTGTTGTGATGGCCAACGATGATGAAGCTAGTGTTGACCACAAAACTAGTGTTGTGATGGCTAACAAGGACGATGCTGATGGTTGTGTTGTTGATAATGAGAGCATGTTTCGTTAAGAGTTCTTTCATTTTGTTTGATTTGTGAATGGGAACCCAAGGGGAAAAGAGCCATCCTTAAGAGTTGGGCTTCTTTTTCAAGTCAGGTTTTTTAGCAGACAAATGGCTTGTTTTAACTCTCTAACCTTAGCTTCTCAGATGGATCGACACAATACACGATCTTCTGATTTCCCGAGCAATCGCACAATCCTACTACGAAATGCAGTTCTCCTAACTTGCCATGACATCACCTCACTAAGTCCCTGTTACTTGCAAGATCACATGCGTATGAGAGTATACTCGCAATTTTAACACCATTGATTTAAACACATGATTGTAAACATCAAGAACAATAAAGCCTTATCCTACTAGGTGAAGTCAGTTACATGGATCATATGACTTCATGGAACATAGGCAAAGACCATGACAACTTCCTCCAAAGTTTTCTTTTGGTCTTTCTCTCCTTTTCACAAAACTAAAAATATGCAATCTAGTATTTTAATTGATGGCTCTCATGGCCTTCTTGGTATTGTACAAATCACCTTTTTAGATATTTATCATCTTTTCAATCAATGTTATACCAATCTTCTCTTGTATATAATAATTTTGTATCTTGTCATTTCTTGTGTGGCCTCACATCTATCATGACTCCCTCCTTTCTTCATGTCATCCCTTTACAGTGCAACATTCAGCCATTTAATATAGCTTGATGGACAAAGTATAAAACTCAACTTCAAGTCTAGTAGATACTCTACAATCACAAATATCTCTTGAAACAATTCTCTATTTTGGTCATCTTGCCTAGTATCCTTTGTGTAACATCCTCATTAATTTCTCTATCACTTTGTAATATTAATCCTAGATATATTTTTTTTTATTGTTTCATTCTTTGGAAGGAATCAAACTCCCATGCCAGTGCATTTACAATAACTCACCAACTGCTCAACCATGTTATATTTAAACTTATAAACTTGTTGTACAATATCTTCAATTTTTACTTCCAAGTCAGATTCCTCTTCTCTTGCTAAAGTTAAAATGCATAGACTTTAGTGTATTCCTAGTAAGCTAAAACCCTTTGTTTCTAAAGTGTGTGTTTGAAGTTCAAGCCTAATGTTAACTATTTCCCTTCATCCCTCAATCAAGACTGTCATCCGCCAAAAAAAAGCATAAATTTAACTAGCAAGGACTTATGATTGAATCTTTTGTATGTCCTTGAAAAGCACATCCAAGATAAAATTTAACGAGTAAAGATTTATGACTGAGTCTTGATGCAATCTTATCCCCATAAGAAAATTCTTGACCTCATCTCTTGGAGTGCTCAAACTGTCAAATGACTTGTAGACATTAAAATATATATTCCATAACATGAAATGTGAAAAATAATTACTAAAACTAAATACGATATGCTATTAAAATTATAGCACTTCCCAAGGGATATGATCCTGTTGCTAATGAGAAAGATGACTATAAATAAGGAAAATCACAAATTCAATTTTCCAATTCTCATGTTCATATTTCACATACTTACGCAACCAATACCAGCTTAATTCCCTACTTAATAGACCATTTTCAATTATCTATTAGTATGAAAGTTATAATTTGATTTTGGACATTCACATACGCACATAGTGGCTGATCTTCCAGAGAGTAACAAACTGCATATCCGAAGCAGCAGTGCCAAACACATGACAAACATAAGAAGTACAATCGGGCAATTCTATTCTATTCCTTCTCCTTTGGTAATTGTTCCTAACCTATGATCCCTAACAATAAACATTGAGCAGGCATTTAGTTTCACCAATCAGACAAAATATGCTACAATGCAATTGCCATAACTCACCAAACCACCCTTTTGAATCCGCAACAGCCCAGTAACTCTGCGCCTCGCTGCGTGGTCCTGCATCTCTCCGAGTCTCTCCACCGCTGAACAGGAGCAAAGCAGAGTCATCCTTTGCCGCAATTTCAATCCCTTCATAAATGTGCGTCACAAAAGTGGAAGCTTGGCCAGGATTCTTCTGATAAGACTCTAAAAACCAAGAATCCTCTTTGTCAATTTTGCCACAACTACTACTAGTGTAAACAGAATGCCCAGCAACCATCACAAGGTTTTGAAGCTTGGAGAAAGGGAAATCATCATAACCCATGTCAGCTTTTACATAGACACTTTGCACCCTATATTGGGTTCCATAAAAAGAGAAAATCATGACAAGTACGAACACAAAGGACAAGGCTAGGAAGAGACCCATTAGAGGGTGAAGCTTAAGGTAGTGGTGGAATCGATTCCCAAATGATTTTATCATTCTGATGGGGTGAAAGGGCGAAGCTTTGGGCTTTCGCGTTCGTTTTATGGCGGTTCCTGATTCTAAGTCGAATTCGCTTCTTGGGTATGCGAGAAAGGACTTGGGAGCCTGAGATCCAAAAGGGTAACTGTTCATCGTAATGGGGTTTTCTATGATTTGGGAAAGAGAGTGAAGCTAAGCAGCGGAATCATTGGATCGCAGTGGAAGCAGGAGTGATGAAGGAGGTCACATGGAGTAGTGAGTGGCGAAAATGTGGTGTTTGAAGGATCCGATGATTCAGAAAGAGAATTGAACTGAAGGATCTGAGTTGGAATAAGAGAAAATATTTGATAATGGAGAATTGAAAGTTTTGGTTTGGTTGAGTGAAATTGCAGAGACTTGTTATTGCAGCAGTGTGCTTGGAAGGGGAGCAATGCAGAGGATCAAAAGAGATCCAACTTTGGAGGATCTGTCTGTCTGTTGGAAATCTATATTTTTTTTAACAATTTCATTCAAGAAGTGCTCAATTTAATTCTTAACAAAACAAATATTTAAATTTTGAATGTATAAAAAATTTAAATTATTTCTCAATATAACTGGAAACTTACTGTCGTCCACTTTTTTATAATAACAATAATAAAATAATTATTATAACAAAATTAATAAAAAAATTATTAAAATTTATATATATAATAATTATAAAAATACTTTTTTTTATTAATTTTAAGTGATTTAGTTATATAATGAGAAACTTGTAAATTTTTTTATGAAATAAAGATAAAATTATAACATATACATATAAGTAATAAAACATTTTAATTTTTATTTATAAAATCATTGCTCACACAATAAAAAAAACACTTTAATATGGATAATTTTGTAAATAATGGAAACTAAAAAATTATTAAAATATAAAGATGCAAGGAATAAAAAGAAAAGTATAAAAAAATTAGTTACAATAGTTTCTAGATTTTATAATTTTTGTGTCTAGTACCATGCGTGCATGATCTTTGCCACATGGTAAATACTTATCATATTTGTAGGTGTTTCAGTTTACAATTTTAAGATCTGGATACCATTTAATTGACTTACAATTTCTTAGTATAACAAGTGACAATTTTTTAAAGACTTCTGGTTTTTAGAGACGTCAATCTTCCTAAACTTGGGCTCATGAGGGATGTCACCTTATAAATAGCTTCTTTATGCACCTATGTCCGTTCTTCCTCCATCTCCACATTTTTGAAATTTCAAAACTATTCTTATTTAAAAGACTGAAATACCCTTACGAAAATAAATGAATGAGTGAGGGGTGGTGAAAATGGCTATGCATGGTGATGGACTACGTCCCGTCATTTTAGTCATAGAATATAAAAACAAAAAGTCAAATGGTTGATCAAGAGTTTTTCAGAAAATTGGACTTATCTGAGCCTGTTTGGGCCTTTCACCAATTATTCGGATCCAAATACAACTTTGAAGAGATTACTCTGAAAATCATAGAACATTAAGATAAAGTCTTTTACTTGTATAAATGTTTAGAATAATTTGGATCAAGAAGAATAAGGTTTGGGCCATAGGTATAATAGAGTTAGAATAGGAAAATGACAATTTTACTTTGGTAAAAAAAATACTTTAATTCCACCCCTCACCTCTCACTGTGCACCTCTCTTGCTTTGTTCTTAAACTCCATTCTTTCTCCACAATGCACTTCACGACTCTTCCTCAATCTCCCATTGTCTTCCTTTGTAGAGATGAGTTTTGTTTGCTAATATGATTATGTTTGGATCGTTGTGAGATTAATTTGAGAGTACTGTGTTCTGTGTAATTTTTTTTTTCATTTTTCTAAAAAAAAGGGAGTGTTTCCAATTTCATAATCTAATATATATTTTTATTATATATATATATATATATATATATATATATATATTGGATTGTAAAATAAGATAACTATTACTGAATCTAGATTTATTTATTGGATTCTCCTATCTGATATATATATAACAAAAAATATATATATACATAGAATCTGGTGTCACAACCGGGGTCACGACGGAGACGGCGAACAAAACTATAATTTTTTTTATTTTAGTTTTAAATAAAACAGAGGAGTCGCCACCATAGTTTATTAACGGAAAACTATGGAAAACCAAAAACAGGATAAGGCAAGTTCACAAAACCGGATTTAAAGTCCGGGAGTTGGTTACGTGTGGGGAAGGTATTAGCACCCCACAACGCCTGTCCTAAAACGGTACCTTTAATTAAATAAGTAACCTGAGTGTAATTTTTTAAAAACATTTATTTTCCCAAGAAAGAGATTAAGATAAAACAAACAAAATATTTTTTTTATTTTAGGGAGCCCGACAAGGTT
>Ga0099824_1001203_pt1 | contig 35596 bp, 31 predicted proteins | sample SiratrowhiteBW_FD_76837 | JGI IMG/M metagenome (GOLD analysis project Ga0099824, IMG submission 76837) | Root nodule microbial communities of legume samples collected from California, USA - Siratro white BW | ecosystem: Host-associated > Plants > Roots > Nodule | place: USA: California... | reverse complement strand
ATCAAAGTATTGTTATGGTTAAGGAACATGAATGTGGTTTACATTTTTCAACGAATGAGGTAAATGAATTTACTTATATTGAATGTTTTTATTGGATAAATTGGGATAGTGACTTTGAAATTTTGTTATTTAGGTATTTCTTACTAGTGATAATTTACTTGAATGGGTGTGGAAGGTTGCTTTTCGTCTTGGATTTGTGGTTGTCATATTGAGATCTGATAAGACAATTGGTCAACAAGGAAGGAAGACATTTGTATTGTTAAGGTGTGAAAGGAGTGACAAATATAGAAAATACAGGAATGATTTGGAGGTTAGCATAACAGGGACAAGAAAGTGTGATTGTCCATTTAGATTGCGGGGTAAACCCATTTCAAATGGAGAAGGGTGGGTGTTGAAGGTGATATGTGGATTACATAATCATGATCTTACTGAGACATTAGTTGGATACCCTTATGCTGGTAGATTAAAACCTGTTGAACATGCTTTGGTTGTTGACATGACAAAGAGTCTTGTGAAGCCGTCAAATATATTGTTGACTTTGAAACATAACAATGAAGACAATGTGATAACAATCAAGCAATTATATAATGCTAGATATACATACAAGAGGTCCCTAAGAGGATCAAGAACTGAGTTGCAACAATTAAGGATGTTACTGGAACGTGACAATTATATTCACTGGAGTAGGTGTCATGAGTATTCAGAGGTTGTGAGTGATATCTTTTGGACACATCCTGATTCAGTTAAGTTGTTGAATGCATTTAGCATTGTTGTATTGATGGATAGTACATATAAAACCAACAAATATAGGCTTCCTTTGCTTGAAATAGTTGGTGTGACATCCACCGGGTTAACTCTTTCAGTTACTTTTGCGTTACTGTCAACAGAACGTGAAAATAACTTTATATGGACATTACAGAGACTGAAAGGGTTGTTTTTTAGGGGAGATGTGTACCCTCAAGTCATTGTTAGTGACAAAGATCTAGCTATGATGAATGCAATCAGTGTTCTTTTTCCTGAAGCAACTAACATACTATGTCGGCTTCACATTAACAAAAATGTTAAAGCCAAATGTAAAATGTTCGTTATTCTAGGGAGGCATGGGACATTGTAACGAATGCATGGGGAGCTGTGGTGGACTGTCATAAATGTGATGCATATGATGAAATTGTGAAAGACTTTGAATCTGTTTGTTCATCTTGGCCATTGTTTGTTGATTATGTGCAGAAGACATAACTCATTTCTCACAAGGAGAAATTTGTTAGGGCCTAGACAGATAGGGTCATGCATTTGGGCAACACTACCTCAAATAGGTATATTTCTTAATATTTTTGTAAAAAGAAGTCATTGCTAGGTGAATTATATAAGATATTACAGGTGTTTTTTTGTGTTACAGGGTTGAACAGGCTCATTGAAATCTTAAACGTATATTGCAAAATAGCATGGCAGATTTGTGTACTTGTTGGGATGCAATCAACAACGTCCTTATTCTTCAGCATAATGAAATTAAAGCTTCTTTTGAGATGAGTATCCATGTCATTGGTCATACCTTCATCCTGACATTATACAAACATTTGGTGGATGTTGTTAGCAAGTATGCTTTGGTGCAAATAGCTAAAGAAGTACTAAGAGTTAATGAAGTGGGTTTTGATAGTCAGCATTGTGGTTGTGTCCTCAGATCTACCCATGGATTGCCATGTGCTTGTTTATTAGCTAGATATCAGTTCGGTGTCATACCACTTAATGAAGTTCATGTTATATGGACTAGACTAAGCTTTTCAGACATTTCTTCAGATCAGTCATCTTCCGAGTTGTCAATTCAACAAGAATTTGATGTCATTGCTAATCGATTCAAAGAGCTTGATATGGGAGGAAAACTTACAATTAAGAACAAACTGTGTGAGATTGCTTATCCTGATATGACATCCATGTGTCTGCCGAGAGAGAAAGTCAAAACTAAAGACTCATAAACTCGTCAACAAAAAAATGTAGGAGAGGTCAACAAAACGTAACTCATCTTATTTTGAGCATGTTGATAAAATTCATTCAATCGATGATAGTTGCTCTAAGGGGTCTAAGGGATCTAAAGGGAAATCAAAGTTGGCACTCGATTCAAATGTTGTTCCAATGCTTGATCAATTTCATCCAGTGACTCACCCATTTATCAAAGCAGTCATTGATGTCAATGCAGATGGAAATTGTGGATATCGTTGTATTACTGCACTTTTGGGTATGGGTGAAGAATCATGGTCATTGGTTCGAACGGATTTGTACAAAAAACTTTGTGCTTGGCGTGATGAATATGCTGCCATTTTAGGTAGACTTGATCGAGTTGAGGAACTGAAGAAGTCATTGCTGGTTGAAGGATCGTCAACTGTAAGTACTTTTTGCTTAAATTCATCGTTTAAGTAATGTAGATATAGTATAATGATCATAATATGTCAATTTATAAACATGCAGGTTGGTGTGGACAAATGGATGACGATTCCAGACATGGGTTATGTCATTGCTAGTAGATATAATATCATATTAGTTTGCTTATTACTAAAGCAGAACATAACCATCTTTCCCTTAAGAAGTACACCTCCAAATGCAGTACATTTGCATCGGATAATATGTATAGGCCATGTGTATGTGTCACATTTTGTCCAAGTACGTGTAATAATTAATTTTGAATAACGCAACCATTTTGAATAATGCAACGATTTGCAATAAAGCAACCATTTTTTCCCAAGTCATATTACAGGAAGGTTGTCCTTTACCTACAGTTGACATGTTTTGGTCGAAGTATTGTTATGCAGACGCAAGATTGTGGTCATCGTTTTACGTGGCTCGCTTGCAAACTTTTACAAACATGTTACAAGCTAATCAGTTCCATATCAATCTTGGAGATGATTGATTATTGTAAAACTATTATTCGAAGTTATTCATGTTCATTTAAATATTATTTACTTCTTATAAAAAGTTCTAAATAAAAAAACATTAAATATTCCACATATTACGAATAAAAGATGTCCAAATAGGATCAAGTGTTATTCCACATAATATAACACAAAATATAAAAGATAATATAGTATCACACACATTTAGTAATATAACATCAAATACAAATAACAATATGGGTCATGCCCTCCTGCCATGCACTGCTCTCGAACAACATGTATATACAGCTCCCTCACAAGCACCTCGTCGGGCTATCTCCAATGCATCTTGAGTGCTCTGATAAGCTGTAATGCCTTCACTCACCTGGCGACAATCAATCATCTTTTGTAGGATGTTTACGATACGTCTAAATAAACCTTGCAAAATGAAATTAATGGACATTAAGCAAAGCAAACAATAACATCAATTTTAACAAGATTACTTACTGGACCATGGTCCTCATATGCTGGGGGCTATGGGTCTATGTCAGCTGGACTACGAGGACGAGCTCGGGATGCCACATGCGGTCAATCCTCTTCAGGGCGAGGACTAATGAATGGATGAGAGATACGCATAAACCAATCCATGTAGTCAACTAAGCATGCATGTGGCTGGGAAGCTGCGGTAAGACCACTGACCAAATGATCAGCAAAATGTAGCCACCTATAGTCGATATCCTCAAAAACACCACCGTCATATCACAAAACAGTATCTGGAATCCTCTGCTCGTACCCAAACTGCCGCAATACACGATCTGGCATATATCTCTGAATGTTCACCCCATACCGGATTAAAACCCCGAAATAATTATATCGACTCAAATGGTCACTATATGGCATCCAAATAAGGTCACTATATGTCAACCGGTCTAAATGGGCCCTAACCTCAACGTAGCTCAAAATATGACATCCCACAACATACCGAGCTGCCTGTGACATCGCCTCATCATATCTGGAATTCACTGTCTTTTTTCCTATAGAGTGAAAGTGCTCGTAAATCCATGCCTACGTTTTTTTAAAATAAATCAAACTTAACTATTTTCAATAAACAAAGATATATAAAGTTAATTACATTTAAATAAATGAACAATAACACTTTACCTGAACAAGAGTAATGAAGCCAGCCAACTGTTTTGTATTACCAAGACATGCGTCCCGTAATTGCTCATACGTGTATGCTAGAGTAGCTGCTCCCCAAGCCCATTGTCCACACATGTCAAGGTCTCTAAATAGTGAAAGGTAGTAGACAAAAATCCAAGTCGCACTCTTATTTTCAAATATAGTGCACCCCAGCACATGCAATAAGAATGCTCTGGCAGCATACTCCCATGCCCATCAATGCAACACTGCTCGTATACCTCCCTCAACCAACTCATTCTTACTTGGGGACCCTAACTCTCTTTCAACTCTTCATTTGCTTTAGTTTCTGAAACCCCTAATAACTCTATCAGCAAGTCTTTCGCTTCATCATATGATAAAGCTTCATATGTCGGGAATTGTCCCACAATAGGAATATGAAGAATAGACGACACATCATCTAATGTGATCGTCATCTCTCCTACAGGCAAATGGAATGAGTTTGTATCTTTATGCCATCTCTCAACAAAGGCTATAATTAAGCCTTTGTCAGCAACTTCATACCCAATACTGCATAGAGGGAGCAATCCAGATTTTTCTACAAAACCATACACTTGTGGATGAGGAATGCCAAATTTATTTAATTTTCTATCGTTGGAGATCAACTTCAGCTCTCCCCATTCCTATACAAAACCATAAAACAATACAATTCATATTTATAACTGCCAAATTAAATTTAAACCAACAAAACAATACAAAAACTTTTAAATATTTTACCTCACCAGCCCATAGCCTATATGTAATATGATCAGCATAACTAACCAAAACAAAAGGATCAGAAGGACCTCCTGGGAACCCTACTGCATCATCATGAGGAGGAACATTCTGAACAATAGCAGGTCCAGCTCCATCACGCCTATCCCCTCGCCTCACAGAGGCTGTCAGTCTCTCTCGACCTTCAGGCTGAGATGAACCTTCTCTAGTTCTCGCCATAATCCTGAAATGAAGCATACATATAAACTTACAATTCAAACAAACAACAAGACATTCAAAATTTCAAGTCTCCTACGGTTTGTACAAATCGTAAGCCATTCCTAAGTCCGAATGACTTACGGTTTGTACAAACCGTAAAGTAGTAGAAATGTTATATTGTTTTACGGTTTGTACAAACTGTAGGTAATTCGGAATTTTGAGTGACTTACGGTTTGTACAAACTGTAAAACAATATAACATTTCTATTGTTTTACGATTTGTACAAACCGTAAAACAGTATAACATTTTTATTGTTTTACGGTTTGTACAAACCGTAAGTCACTCAAAATTTTGAATGGCTTATGTTTTCTACAAACCCTAACATAGTTTAACAGTTAAAAAAAACGCCACCACTGCCGTCCTCCGCCTCCAATCCACCATAACTACCTCTACAATGCAAAATTCAACTTACAAGGATGCTTACCTTCTTTTCAATTGCTTGAATGGGTGCTAAAATGGTGGAAGTGGAGGTTAGGACATTGCGAAACGTGAAAACTGTGAAGCAAGGTGCAGGATGTCAATGGAGAACCAACCCAACAACCAAGGTGCAATGAATGTCAACCACAAGTAGATCTGTAGTGGCAAAGTGGGGTACGAGCTCTGGCAGTGGAGGTGGAGGTGCAGCCGCCGTCAGTGGAGTTCGAATGGGGTGCAGAGGCAAAGTGAAGGAAGAAAGAATGTGAAGGGTGTAAATGAAGGTGGAGGATATTATGGAATACAAATATTTTACAAAAGGGTTAAATGGTAAATTTGCTTGGACTATGGAGGTGCAGGAAGAAGCAGTTAAATTATCAAGGATGTTCTAGTGTGTTTGGAGAAAAATGGTGAGTGAGAAGGGATAATTGGTGTCATACAAGTTGGGCTTTTTGCTTCCTACACCCCATAATTACTAGCTGAACTCGATTTTAAGAGAAAAATTATTAAATGCCTCCACTCGCTACACCACGTCTCGTTGTCACTGTCACACATTTTCAAACTTTACCTCCATTTTCCATGGTTGTTGCACTATTTGAGAGGAAGAAGAAGAGGCAGCGTGTAATATCGGAAAACTCATTATCGAATGTATTATATATGTGCTTGAAAGGTTGTTTAGGAAATTTTATTTTAAAATTTTTGTTTCAAAATGCATATTATATGTTTTCGAAAGTTTAATCTAAAAGTTCTGAAAATCTTCTTCTTCAGGCTCATTTGACAAAATATTTCGTATGTTCAGAACTTTTTTTTTCTTGAAATCTTATTCTAGAAAATTTGTTGTATTTTATATATTTTGTTAAGTTTGTTTCAAAAAACTTATTTCAAATATCTTTTTACAAATTTGGTTCTAGAATCATGCTCTAGAAATTCCAAAAGGCTTGGAGCAGAAGATTTCCAAAAGAGATAATCCGGAAGTCACCTGCACGAAAAATTTTGAAGAGCGTGTAGTTAGATATTATATGGGTGTAGAAAAAAAGAGATGGAGTTGGCCTGTCATATAAGTTTTACTTGGACCCATTTACTACTTCCTTGAGCTAGCCCGCGTTAGTTTTGTTCATCTACACTTTCAATTGCTATTTACACTCGCCGAAATTTGTTTTTACATTTCCTTTCTTTCGTTTTTATCACCAAATATACGCTTTATCAAGGAACAGTATAACCGCCAAACCCTTTTCTTTCAATTTTCTATATTTTTTTCTTATTAAAGGTATATAGATTTTACCTTAATTCGTCTCATTGCACTTTTCATCAATATAGTTATAAAATATTTTTATCAAATTTTTAGTTTTTGTGTTAAAAAAATAGAGGTATATTTTGTTGTTTTCATCATTTTAGAAAAATAATTTTGGGGCAAATTCTGAAATGTAATTTTTGAAAATATTTCTTAAAGTACATTTTTGAAATTGTTCTTATAATTTAGTTTGAAACTTTTAGCAAATAGGAAAAAAAATAGGTTTAAAGTGTACTTAATTTGCTAGTATTATTTTTTTGACCTTTGGTTTTTAATTATTATAGAAGGTAAATGGAAAGAGATGAGAAAAAATAAGATAGAACGCTTAATATAGAAAAAGGAAAATATTGTTAGGACCTTTAATCAAATGAAGTTGTATCATTGTTGGTCTTTAGTTATTGAAGAAGGTAAATGGAAAAAGAGAGATGAAGAAAAATAAGATAGAACATTGTAAAATATGAAAGAAAAGTGTTGTTAGGACCTTTAGTAAAATGAAGTTGTATTAGATGGACGTAAAAAAAATAGAGGTATATTTTGTTGTTTTCATCATTTTAGAAAAATAATTTTGGGGCGAATTCTGAAAAGTAATTTTTGAAAATATTTCTTAAAGTACATTTTTGAAATTGTTCTTATAATTTGGTTTTAAACTTTTAGCAAATAGGAAAAAAAAATAGGTTTAAAGTGTACTTGATTTGCTAGTATTCGTTTCTTGATCATCAATTTGGTCTTTAGTTATTGCAGAAGGTAAATGGAAAGAGATGAGAAAAAATAAGCTAGAACGCTTAATATAGAAAAAAGAAAGTATTGTTAGGACCTTTAATAAAATGAAGTTATATCATTGTTGGTCTTTAGTTATTGAAGAATGTAAATGGAAAGAGGGAGATGAGAAAAAATAAGATAGAACATTGTAAAATATGAAAGGAAAGTGTTGTTAGGACCTTTTGTAAAATGAAGTTGTATTAGATGGACGTAAAAAGTACATTCTTCAATAGTTTCATCAGGGAATAAGTTTATGTGGAACAACTCTTAAAAGAAAAGTGTTGCGACCTTCAATAAAATGACAGTGTATCAGATAGGTGTAAAAAGTGCATTTCTTGATAAACTAATTAAGAAACAAGTTTATGTGAATAACTCTCTGGGTTTGAGAGTTCTACCTTTTTTACCATGTTTTTAAATTAAGTAAAACTTTTTATGGCCTCAAACAAGCTTCTACAACATGGTATGAGAGTTAAAGCACTTTCTTAATAAAAGATGGGTTTAAACATGAGACCAAACTCTATTGCTAACTGACAAGGTAATCTTGACAAAATTGATATAGACGAGTTATCAACCCAAAAAATTTCATGCCTTATGATTGTCAAAGAAGATAATTGAATTTGACATAAGAAGTATGGACATGCTAGTTTAAGGTTACTCTCAAAGTGGCAAAAACACAACCTCGTAAGAAGATTTCAATTTATAATTAAAAGAGAATCATTTGTGAGTAATGTGATGCAATTCTACCCTTGGATGCTTGCATCAAGTGTATCTTCCTTGGATGTTTATAGTTTTTCACGTTGAATGGAATGGAGGCAGTGAAATAGACATGTAGAAGTGTAGAACAAGGTTTTTGAGATGGAAAAATGAAGTGAAATCTAAGTGAGGTTAGGCCAACACAATAGGAGAAAGTCCAAAGGAGAAATCTTGAAGTGGATTACTTCATAGAGAGTTCTTAAACAAGTTGAAGAGGCTCAAATTTGCTATCATTTCAATACTCATTCATAAATTGAAAATTCAAGTACAAGAGTCAGCTATTTATAGTTTTTTTAGAAGTCTAACCCTATCTTAACCCTAACCCTATGATAAGCTTCTAAAAAACCTTAAACAAGGTGGTGACAAGTGGCAAGTTGTGAATAGAGATGATCATCTCTATAGAGGGCATGACATGTGGCAATGAGACATGGAAAACATGGCATGTGGCGACACCTTGTCCTACTTTTGCACTAACCCTAGCTTGCATGGCAAGATAGGGTTTTTAACCTAAACACTAGTCCTTCTATTCTAAGGTTAGGGTTTATTCTCAACAAACCTTGGCCCAATCAGGGTTGGGTTTTGTTCTTTACAAACCTTCTCTCTTAGGCTTAGGGTTTGTTCTGCATACTACTTTTGTACATTTTTACGAAGTTGAGAAGAAGGAAGATTTTAATAATCTACTCTCCGTAAAAGAATAATCGTCTAAATGCCTTCTTTCTCCTCCTTTCTTATGACCATACTTCTTGTAGTAGGCCCAATGTGTGGTCTCTCTGATGGTCCTCCATCATCAAGTGTCAAGGGTAAACAAGTTAAAAGTTATTTCAAAAGAAAACAAAATGATATTTCTACTCAAAGACCTCTTGAGTTTATACACTTAGATCACTTTGGACCAACCAGAACTGAGTCTATTAGTGGTAAAATGTATGGTCTAGTAATTCTTGACGATTATACTACATGGACATGGGTAAAGTTTTAAAACCACAAGGATAATACTTTTAGAGTCTTTTGTAAATTCTTAAAGCACGTTCAAAATAAAAAAGGGTTATCAATTGTTGTCAGAAGTAACCATGAGGGAGAATTTGAAAATTAAAAACTTCGAGACCTTTATGAAAACTATAGTACAAACCATAATTGTTTTACATCCAGGACACCACTATAAAATGGTATTGTTGAGAGAAAGAGTCATGCTTTACAAGAAATGGCTCAAATGATGTTGAATTCTAACTTAACCTCAAGTGCTTTTAGGTAGAAGTGATTAATACAACTTGTTATTGTAGAAACAACTGGCTCTAGGGTAGGGGTTTAATAGAGCTTGAACTCAAATCACTCCAAGAAGCATGACAAAATGAATATTGTCTATAAAAAAATAGATGAAAACAAAGAGATCAATTTTTATAATGGTTCACCCCAACCACTTGGGTTATATCTAGTTCTTCCAATATAGTAAACATTTAAAAAGAGTTTACATACCTCTCCAGGTTATAGTGAGTACACAAACCTCTCTAAATTACAACGAGTACACAAACTTCTTTACGTTACATCAATCCCAATCTCCCCTTAAGATCAAACCACTTAGACAAAAAAAAAAAGAAACACTCTCAAAGAGAGAAAAACTAAAGCTCACAAGGGATTACTTCACAGTGGTGAAAAATTATGATCAATTTTTCGCACAACCCAACTTATTAGACACTTCATAGAAGCAAATATGTGTAATAGATGCTCACTCAAAGATAGAATAGATGCTCTACTAAAAACAATTTAAAATATGTTTCTTTCTCTCTTCATTCTTTTTTTTTTTCCTTTTCAAAAGGATGTTTTATTTATAGCTTTGACAAATATGTCGTTTGGAGGCTCAAAGAAGCAAGTTCAAATTGCAGTAAAACTCCAAGTCTTCAATTAGACACTTTATGTAGAACCCCAGTGCAAATTGCAATTCTTCCTTCGATTCTCTGAGTGTTTCTCTCTCTCAAATTTCTCATTGTTTCTATGAATATTCTCTCTATTTCTTTGTGTGTATCGTTCAACTCCTCTTAAGCTATGATTTTCCTCTCTTTTTATAGACACAAATTTCACGATTCAACACATTGAAGTCAGATTCAACAAATAGGAACCCTGTCGTTGAGTGCAATCAATTGAAAAGTACTCATTCTGTCTTTTGTTAAATAATTGAAGCATGCACATTCATTTTCTTGTACAAATTCAGTCACTGTCAATTAAAACCAGCGTGTAATAACCAAATAGTGCAATTAATGAACCATCCAAATAACGGTCACTGCAATCAACGTAAGTGCATTCATAAGTACATTCTGTTAATTTAAATTAAATGAATCTTTCTCAAAAAAATTACACTCGTTAGAAAAGATGGAAATAAAAGAATAAAATGGTAAAATTGAAAATTAAGCCTGAATCTTATTTCACCTGGATGAAAAAAAATCTGTACATAATATTCGTATGTAATTACAAACAAATATGGTTCGTAGGTAATTACATAACCTACATTTTTTCCAGCACTGTTGCAAAGTTCCTAATTCTCATTCATGCAATACCCAATTCAACCAGTTCATAAATTCATGATACTACGACATTGAAGCTGTTGTGAAATACTTTTTATAATTTAAAACAATCTTTAAGCAGTTCATAAATAAATTAAAAACAATATCTAAAAGTGTCAAATATTCAAATGACAACAACAAAATCCTAAGACATGCCTCATTTCTTTTTACAATACTAATCATGGGACAAATAATGTTGATTGCCCTTCATCGCATTGTGATTGTTCATTGTCCTGCTTTTGATTTTGTTGGTAACCATCTAGTTGTTGAAAAATATGTTGGGCAGCTTCAGCTGCTGAAGGGGTAGATACTGGATGACTGCACAAATAAATGCTTGGATGGATTGGAACTAGGAGTCTATATGATGAATTTTCTTTTCACTAATAGACAAGTGATCCTCACTAGTTACAAATTATTGTCTTAGTCATTCAATCTCTTCATATTCAACTTGCTTACTAGAACATGTTTATGCCTTCAGATTTAGCACTAGTGTATGGTAAAAACACGAGTAGTTTAATCATTACAAAAGATATTAATTTTAGAGGAGGTTTGTTTTTTCAGAGGTTATAAAACCTAAGGTAAATCACATACATAACATTTTGAAACCCCTGATAGCTCTCTGCAATTTCTTCATAAACCACATGAAAATTTTACATTTTAGCCTTTTTTATAAATTATATTAGTTTAAACACCTAACACAAGTTAAATTTTAAGTTTTGAGGAACGTAACACTCTGCACATCTTACCTGCACAAACAGGAAAATTCATACTCTTCATCTTCTTCAAGACATTTGTGCATTAGATACATGGATTCATTCTAGCCAAATCCACTAAGTCCACTAAAGAGATCGTGGACGTCGTGCCATATGTCTTTCAAAGTCTTTTGTCTATTCTTGACATTATCTTTTGCAATCCCTACCCACCCTAACTGGCGAAGACCTGTGACAATGCTAGTATAAGCTTGGGTGGTCCAACTTCCATCCACCCAATTACCCAGACGTGCCTCGTCTATCATAGCAGATAAAAGACGAAAGTCCATATCTGCGGTCCACTTTGTGAACTCACGGATACTGGCAGAAGACTCAGAAGAAATGCCTTTTCCACGATCCATAATGTACCTATTTCAAACAAAATTTATCCAACCATAACACAACACACAAATATTGGATTATAGAATCATGAAGTCGTGATTAATTCCTAAAGCAAGAAAAATTATCATTACGAATACAAATTGCTACAACATCTTAATTGTTCTGATAATCCATCCACATTTCATTAGTTATACGGTCTCTAATTTGTGAACCTAACCTACAATCATCCTCACGAGAGTGGGACATAGATGGTTCGACATCTTGTTCCATCAACTCCCGATCAACTTGATCAAGTATCGCCTAATTGTTGTCCACTCTACGAAGAAAGTTATGAAGAATACAATATGCTAGAATTATTTTTATCACTATATCCAACTAGTAATGCGGTTCCGTTCCACTACCTATAGTTGGGAAACGTTTTTTCAACACACCAAACATTCTTTCAGTTACATTTCAAAGCGATGAATGATGATTATTAAATAACTCTCGTGCATTTTGTGAACCTCTTCTGGAGTACTCTTTTAAATGGTATCTAACACCACAATATATGGTCATGATCTGCGACTTTAACATAAAACCAGCATCACTGAGGTAGTATTTTCCTACAATGATTGAAATTGTACTTGTTACAAGCAACATCTAACTTAGTACTTTACATACAGTTGGCCAAATGATCCTCCAACTCACCTTCAGGTATCAGAAACGGATCCTCACGTATAAGTGCATCCTTCAAAATCCTCGAATCAGATGTTGTTCCTTCCCACCCAGCTAGAACATATGTGAATTTCATGTCGAAATCACAAGCCACAAACACATTTTGTGTTGTCCAATCTTTTCTTCCACGAAAATGAGAGGCATCCGATTGAGTGACTTTAACACGTACATGAGTACCATCTATAGCCTCAAAGCAATCCTAATATGAACAATAACATTTAATTTAATAACCTATTAAAGTTATATAATGATATATTCATAATATATTGATACCTTAAAATATGGGTAAAATCTGTTATTGTTAAAGATATAAGGTTGAACCTTGCTTCCAGAAGTTCCTTTAGGAATTCTTCCTCTAACATCAATATTGCATTCAATACATTATAAAAATGATGGGAAACTGTTTCACCACACCGATGAAAAAAAATGAATCAGTTTGGTTCTTCACATTATGTCCAATGATGTGAAGAAATTTTGTCACTTGTTCCTCCACTGTTGATCGAAATATGTCTTTCACATACCCAATTTCCCTTAATCACTAACACAAATGAATGAATGCTTCTGGACTCATTCAAATAATGTCACGACATCAGTCGGTGTGGACCAAGTATGACATTAACTCCTGCCGACGACACTCTTTTTTGGGGTACTAACTTTGTCAAACTGTTTGTCCTCCCATTTGACAGATTGAATACATTCACTGCCTACGCTACGAGGGTAAGAATCGTCATGTCAGGCACTTCGATTTGAAATTTTAGTTATTCTTCTAGGTGTGAAATAATTTACATGTCCACACCATCATTGATACCCATGTATGCCTCTTTCAAAAACAAATACCACTCCTTATTCTTGTCCATGTCAAAAGTATCTTTTCACATAAAAACCATAATAAATTATTTTCATTAATTATGACATGATACAACAAATTATAAATATAAATTATAACTCATAAATATCCTATACAAGAAATACTCACACAGTAAATACCATAAAAAAAACCTATATAATAACCCAAACCTATAACAAACTTAAATAATATTTAATACAAAATTAAATTTATTCGTATAAAAATATTATTCAACTAAAGAAAAATTGCTTCCAATTCTTTACTATTTTTAATTCAATTAAATTATATACATAACAACAAATTTTTAAATTATTCAAAATGAATTACAATAACAAAACGCCCTTATAATTACTAATTATCTTATACAATAAATAATGACCATCAATATTGTCATAAACCTATATATATATATAATAAGCTAAACTTATAAAACACTTAAATAATATTTAGAATATAAAATTAAATTCCTTCATAAAAGAAAATTATTATAACTCCTGATACCCTATAGATAGAAAAAATACTCACACACATAAATATTATAAAAAACATATATAATAACCTAAACTTATAATAAACTTAAATAAAATTTAATACAAAATTAAATTCATATGAATAAAAAATTATTGAAAAAATAAAATCTGTTTCTTAATTCTTAAATTATACATACAACAACTTTTTGAATTATAAATAATTAATTCGTATAAAATATTATTCAACTAAATTAAGATTGTTTCTATGTTTTTAAATATTTTTAATTCAATTAAATTATACACGCAATTATTTCTTAAGTTATTCAAAATTAATTCTTATAATTACTACTTACCCTATATAAGAAATACTGCAAAAGGTAAATCCTCTAAAAACAATCTATATAATAACCTAAATAAATAAATTTTAATACAAAATTAAATTCATTTCAATAAAAAATTATTCAACTAAATATTTTTTTTTCTAAATTCTTAAATATTTTTAATTCAAAATTAATTACAATAATAAAACGCATTTATAATTCTTAAATGTTTAGTACAAAATATACTAAGATATAAATATTATAACAAATATATATAATAACCTAAACCTATAATAAATTTAAATAATATTTAAAACAAAACTAAATTTATTATATAAAATATTATTCACATGTTTCTCAGTTCTTAATTTTTTTTAAATTGAATTAAATTATACAGACAACTATTTCTTAAATTATTCATATTCAAAATTAATTACGTACTTATAATCACTAAATATCCTATAAAAAATACTCACACACATAAATATTATAAAAGAATCGATATAATAACATAAACCAATAACAAACTTAAATAATATTTAATACAAAATTAATTTCATTCACATAAAAAATTATTATAACTCCTAAATATCTTATAAACAAATACTCAGAAACATAAATATTATCTAAAACCAATAAATAATCTAAACGTATAACAAACTTAAATAAAATTTAATAAAAAATTATATTCATTCATATAAAAAATTATTTAACAAAATTAAATAAATTTCATACAAAATTAAATTTATTCATATAAAAATTATTTAACTAAGTAAAGATTGTTTCTAAATTCTTAAATATTTGTAGTTCAATTAAATTATACACAACTATTTTTTTAACTTATTCATAATTCGAAATAATTACAATGATTGGATGTATTTATAATTACTAAATTGATTCAAATCCTAATTAATTCTAATATACAGTAAAATGAAACAATTATTTATAATAAATAAAGATAAATAACTATCTAATTTAATTTTGTAAATTCAAATAAATGCATTATGATCAATAATCAAAACATCATTTCTAATTATAATAAATCTCACCTATTAATACATCAAATACTACAATTAACAACACTGAAAACCAAAGAAAAAAAAAAACACTACAAAAACCAACCTTAAATCCATTATATTACTAAAAAATAAATAGAATATATTAAAAAAAACAAATATAATCGATTATGCAAAACAACACAGTCGATTATAAGTAGAAAAACAGAGTATAATCAGTTACCAAATGAACCTAATTGATTATCAAAGTAAAATGATCATATAATCGATTATTTATGCATCTTAGTCGATTAAAGATACAAAATATAGATATAATTGGTTATGAAAGCATGTATAACTGATTAAGGCACCAAACCTGAGTTTTTCTGCACCACCACCGTGCTTCCTGCACCACCACTGTGCTTCCTGCTCCACCACCGTGTTCCACCACGAACGACACTTCCTGCATCAACAGTCACCACGTTCCACCATGAACGACACTTCCCGCACCAGTACCCACTACATTCGACGACGAAAGGTGCTTCCTGCACCGACACCCACCATGTTCAATGACGAACAGTGCCACGTACAATTGGAGGAACTACCACCTACATGCATAAAAGAACAACAAACAAAACCTCAACCCGCTCCAACAAAAGCTCAACAACTATTACTCCACAAGCACTCCATTGGATGTAGAACACAACTTTATAAAAATAAGAAATTCAAATTCACTTTCAAACCATCAATCATGACTACCATTCTGCCATTTCCGTGGGAATCTCTACCAAGCTATGGGAATCTCTGCAACATAGCTTCAAAGTCTTTCACATTCTCAGTCGTCTCTCTACATGTGAATGCAGAGTCAAAAATAATAAAAACAAAGTTAATGTGGTCTCTCCACATTCCCAACCTCTTTCCATGAGTGAGTGAATGCATACACTACGTATGGGTTGGATGACTGAGTGAATGCACAATATCCCTACGCATGGGTGAAGGCGTAGTGAAAGAGGTAGCTGAATCCAAAGTTAATGCACGTAAGTAAAAGAGGCAGTTGTTGTAATTGTGTAAGCCTAGGAGTGGCAACAAACTGAGGCCTCTTAAACTTAGGTATTCATGTTGTATAGTAGGAATGGCAAAGGATGAAATGGAAAATAAGTAAAGATATCTAATTAGAGTATACTTCCACAAATCACTACATAGGTACTCTTAGTAGGAAAAACTAAGACGAAAAAAGAATTACTCTTTTTACAACGCTTGCTTATTAATAAGTTGATGTGTATAAATTTTTTCTTACTTTAAATATAAGTTAATTTTTTTATCCTTTTTTTAGAAATATTTTCAAATAAGTTTTTTCAACGAGACTCGTCCTTTTTTTCTCTGCTTGCAACAATATAATTCTTTCAAGTCTCTTCAATATATATTGTTGTTTTTTTACTTCTTGTATAATGTTTCTATTTTACATTGATGATTTCTTTACCAATAAAGATTGAAAGATTGAAGGTCGTGAATTCTTTTGTACCTTGTATCTAAACAATTGATATATAAGTTTGATTGACATATAATATATGTTCCAAATATAACACTCATACCTCAATTTTCATTTTTAAGCAAAGTATTTGCAAAATGATTTAATTCATTTTTCTTGGATATTTTAAAATGTGAAAAACAAACAAACACACTTTTAAGTCACCTAATAAAAAGACATTCTTGCTAATTATATTTTTGAGGATATCATTCCTAGTATTATCAGGTTTAAAAGTAACTAAAATTCATGTGCAGATGCTGATGGAACATGGCATACTAAAATTCGCCTTATCAAATCATGGGAGAATTGTAATTGGAGTTTAGTGTAATAATATGGATAACTTGCTTGAAGTTTTGAATGACAAACCTAACATACGGTATTTACATATGTATATATATTGTTTAGAAAGTTGTGTTCAATTTTACATATTAAGGAACTTCATTTGGTGTTCCTAGCAATACAATATATATGTTTTTCAGTTCATGTTGAATTTTAATGAATAAGGAAAACATGGTCGTTCTTATCTTTCTGGTAAAGAAAAAAGGCAGAAATTAACACAATGCTAATATCATCCATATTGCTTATGAGTCACTAAATTAAATAAGGGGGCAGGAAAAATTGAATGATAGACATGCTAAGTGGGTGGAATATCTAGAGCAATTCAATTAAGTTATCAAACACAAGAAGGAGAATAATAATGTGATAGTTTATGCTTTATCTAGAAGACATACATTACTAGTCTCACTAGGCTCTCAAATTCTAGGGTTTAATGACATAAAGGAATTATATGAGCATGATGATAGTTTTAAATCAAAATTTGCATCATGACTCAAGAAGCTTTGCGATGGGTTCAACATTTTTAGAGGTATCTTTTTAATAAGAGAAAACTGTGTATACCCGAAGCATCCATAAAAAAAAAAAAGTCACGAGGGAGATCTCATGGGCGACTATAGGGTTAACAAAATACTAACTCTTTTGAAAATAACATTTTATTGGCCACACATGAGAATAGAAGTTTAAAGGAACTATTCTAAATCCATAACTTGTTTACAAGCTAAGTCTAAAATAATGCCTCATAGACTCTATACACGTCTTCCTATAGCTAGTGCTCTTAGGGAAGATATAATTATGGATTTTGTCTTATGCCCAACCTTTCGCTTCTTAGAGGAAAAGAAAAACTCCATTAGTATTTCGTTCTACAAGCACGTCCTTCAACAAAACAAGCAATCCTATGAAGCTTTTATCGGCCCACCCATTGAATGTCTTCAAATTCATCAACTTCTATTCAACCAGGACAAGTTTGTAAATTAAAAAAGGCTTTATATGGTCTTAAGCAAGCTAATAGGGAGTGGTTTGCTAAATTGTCATCTTTTTTTTATTTTTGTAGGATATACTCAATCTATGAATGATTATTCCTTATTTATTAATTCTTCGGAAGGATCTTTTACAGCATTATTGGTGTAATTAGATGATATAATTTTGGCAGGAAATGATAAAGAAGGGATTGACCGAGTTAAAGAAGCTTTGAATAAGACATTCAAGATCAAGGATCTTGGTGATTTAAGATATTTTCTTGGTTTTGAAGTAGCAAGAAGTAAGAAAGGGATAATGATGAATCAAAGGAAATATGCATTGGAACTGTTAACAGATACAAGTCTTTTAGCCTGCAAACCTGCAGTTAGTCCAATGAATAATCTTGTTAAATTGTCTTCTACTGGAAGTGTATATTTCACTGATGTTCATGCCTATAGAAGTTTGGTTGGAAGGCTTATGTATCTCACTAATATCCGACCTGACATAACATTTTCTGTTCAACAACTTTCCCAGTTTCTTGATAAGCCTACAATTGCTCACTATAATGTAGCAATTAGAATTCTCAAATATATTAAAGGAGCTCTAAGTCTTGACTTATTTTTCTCCTCCAGCAGTTCTGCCCATCTAAAAGCCTTATGTGATAGTGATTGGGGCACTTGTAGTGATTCAAGACAATTAGTGTCTGGTTTTATTGCGTATCTTGGAAATTCCCTTATATCCTGGAAATCAAAGAAACAAAGAACAATATCAAAGAGTTCCTACGAAGCTGAATACAGGGCAATGATCACTACTGTTACATGTGAAATTTAATGGCTAGTCTATCTTTTTCAAGATTTGGAAGTTTCTTTTGAGCAACCATCTCTTTTATATTGTGACAATGACGCAACAAGATACATTTCATCAAATCCAATGTTTCATGAGCGTACAAAACATATAGAAATAGATTGTCACATTGTTGGAAAAATTGAAGAAGAGTCTCATCCATTTGCTTTACATTTCCACCACAGAAAAACTAGCAGACATTTATACCAAAGTCAGGTCCTCAACGTTTCAAGAATATTTGTTTCAAGTTGGGTCTCATCAATATTTTCTCTCCATCTTGGGAGGGGGGGTTTAGAGGATATGGATACAAGGCTTCTGGAAGGAAACTAATATCAATTATGTGATTTTGTCTTGATGACAGATCAAATTGTTAGAAGGAAACAAATATTAATTATTTGATTTTATCTTTATGACAAAAATCAAAATTATCATTAATTTTTTTTATTTTATGTTTTATGTCAGTATCAAGTTGTAATAATTTTATTTATTTTCTTTCTTTAGCTATACTAGCTATACCTAGAATGGATACATTATTTGTATATATTCAACCCTCTACTTTTGATCAAGATATAGAAAATAGAGAGAATATTTTCACTGTCATATCTTTTGTTTATTTTTGTTCATCTCTTTATTTTCATAATATATAACTAGACATAATTTTATACACATGTGCTTAAGCAAAAGATATTGCTCTAACATCACAATTCATGACCTTCAATTGGTATCAATCAATCATAGTGGAATCAACAAACTATTGAGTTTGGAAAATACTTTAAAAATCTAATAATTCATCACACCATGTCCAAGTGGTATAATTTCAAAGAAAGTCATCACAAAGAAGATGCTACCCAATTTTGGTAGCATTCATTCTTCTCCCATTCAAACAGTTAACATAAGGACACCTAAACTTTACCAACATTACTATTAGTATCATATTGTGTAAATTGTACTTGTTACTAATGTGTGTTGATTTAATTCAATCTTGATCAATATGCATGTCTTGTAATTCTCATTAGCATTTATGCATTTCCATATATATCTCACTTTTTCAATAAGAGGAGTGACCTTATCCCATTCAAAGGATATACTTTTTATATCTTATTAGTACCTAAAATTTAATCAATATTCTTATATTTTACAAAATTTGAATTATATTTCGCATTGATCATCAAGTTACACAAAAAGAAATTAATAATTAATTATAATCAAATATGTATCCAAAGGCCATAAAATGAAATAAACCAAATTTCATGAAAATACATACTAATAAACTATTTAAAAATTATTAATATTCTCAAATTGTCCAACGGACGATTCAAAATTTACTACAACGATTACTCGTACTCCTTGTTTTGACATAAAAAATTTCAAAGATTTTTGAAATTAAAGATACATAAATTTTATATTGAATATCAAACGAAAATTTAATGTAATATGAAATTAATTTGAGAAACAATCAAAATTATTATTTAGCCAATCGTTACAATAATGTAATTTCACTCTCAAATAAAATAAACTAAATTTACACATTCAACAAATCAATATACGGGTAATTATATTATCTATAATCTTTATTTCAAAAAAATATAATAAAATTATTACGAGTTTATAAAATTACAAAACTATTCTGATATTAAAAATCTAAAGTTCAATTATTTTTTCATAATTTTGTAACATAAGGTCTAAAATATAAATTTCTAGAAAATAAAGCAATTTGTATTGCCAAGATCCAACCCTCTCGAACTTAATACCAATTCGTCCAAAGAATTGAATAATAATATAAAAAACATAAAATAGTAAAAAATATCATTCAAAATTGAGCATATAATTTAAAATAATCATTGAATATACAATAATTTCTTTAAAAATTTATATATAGAGAGAAACAAAATAGATCAATTTGGATTTCGAAATCGAGTTCCTAGTGGTAGCAACAGTAAAAAGTCAATGGCGGCTATACAATAGTTAGATAACAAGACTCAAGTGACAAAAACATTCACATTAAGAGGCAAGAATTAACGGTGTGGTCACAACATTTAGAGCTAACGAGCAATAATGACGGCGATAGCGGTGGAGCAAGGCAAGAAAAAGAAACAAACTACCCGAAGAAAACCACAGGCAAGAAAAACGATGAACAATACACACGGAAAAGAAATGCTTCTTAACCTCATAAATAGAGATATAACCAGGGTTGCTTTGAAGTCATCAACGAATGGGATTATCATTTTATTATTTTGCACTAATACTACAAGACCACATCAACAACCATGAGATGATATCTTCTAGAAAAAAAATTATTAGATCAAGATCTACAAAATCTATAATTGTACGGCTTCTACCATTCCTTCTAATCATTCATCTAGTAAACTTTAATTCGTTACATTTATCCTAATGAGTTGCCTAACCAGCATTTAGTATTACCCGTTTATTAAAATATTATATATCCAACGTTACCTTCTCTCATAAGTACACCAAAATGATGATGTTTAGAACAAAAGGGTCAGATAGAGAGTGAAGAAGAGAGGGAAAAAAGTATAGTCAACTTAATACAAGTGACATGATTACTCATAATTACAAGTTTAGACATTTACACTAGGGCTAACTAATCATCATCATCATCTCTTGGTAATGCAAAGAGATAGATGGATGTCCTTTGAGTCATGAGAATAGACTAGGGTAAAGATATATATATATCATGGGATACAAAGCAGACAAAAGTGCTAACGAGGCAAACAAGAAAGCAAGCCCGTGATAGAGTAATAATGATAGGAAAATGAAGAAAGTGAAGGCATGCATGCCATGAAACAAGCTAGTATGACCACAAGGATTGCCCCATGATAGCCTGGTCAACGACCATGTCCATGCCAAAAAGGGACTTGGTTTGTGATGACAAGACCCTGCTAGATTGGAACAAGTTTTCTGATGATGAATTGGAGGGTTCAGGAGGCATTAGGGAGACTTGGTTGTGGTATTGATCTGATGGTGGTGAGAATTGGCGCATTCTCATGTGAACAACCTCTGCTTGTGCCAATGCCAATTGGGTTTGGAGCACATCAACTTGTTGTTGGAGAGAGGAAATGGCTCCCACACATCCATACACAGGGTCCCGCACCCTTGCATTGGCTTCATATACCATTGAACTCACTGCATCACTTCTTTGGTGCTCAGGTAATTCCTGCAAATTTTGATACATAAATATTAAATATACCACCCATAAGTTCAATGTAATCATCCAAAACATTTAACTTGGTACTTAGTTTTCATAACAAACTTTAATTTTCCGTCTCTATATATTAACTCCTAGAAACCATTTTAATCACTTTTAGTCTTTATAAATACAATTGCAAATTTTTTTAGTACATTCTGTGTAAAGTTATAGGAACTAAAAGACAATACGAATACAATTTATAACAATTAAAATTAATGTTTATTCAAAGTATGTACAACATATTTATTGAATAGTATGTGCAATAATAATAGTGAAAGAAATTAAATAGGAAGAAACATATAATGAATGATATGAAAGATATAAATGATTTGTACATTGAAAATTATACCAAATCTCAATTATATAGAGTGAAATATCATATTACATGAATCTCATAGTTATGTGGCGTGTAAGTGGCTTTTAGGGTAATGATTGCTCTTAGTGAGGTTAGACCATTCGGCAAAAGAACATACAAAAAAGAAAAAGTTTTATACGTGGCTTGCACTTGTGTCCTCATGTTAATGTTATAAAATTTAAGGGAAAAAACCTTTACGTACCGAAACAGATCACTAGGAAAAAAAATAAAACTGATCTTCAAGGGGAGGCCATACGCTTGTGAATTTTTGACCAAAGATACCTGGACTAGCTTTTTGAATTTGTAGTGATCGAGGGATATGATGTAAACCAAAGGGGTTGTTAGGATATAAACTGGTTACATGCTTTGTCAAAAAAGGGATGATAAGGTGCACGTTCAAGTTTGTTACTTTGAGGGGAAAAGAAAATATTAAACAGTTGACTATAGACACAATATTATGTGTGTAACGATTTCATAATCATAATACTTTGAAATAAAATATACATCTTAACAAGCCATTGCATCGCGCCAAAAAAAGGCAACCCTGAAATTGGTTTTTCTTGCCAATCTATATATGCTAGAATTAGGGAAGTAAAAGGTAAACGCATAAAAATTTTGACTTTAAAATCATGCAAGATTATGGGTAAACAAATGGATATTCAAGGTTGATTAATCATACATTTTTTGTGATAATGTTTGATGGATTCTAACTCTTACCTCATTCAATGAACATTAGATGGGGAAATATAATTCTTTTAATTAGCCACATATTTATGACTTTGATTGCTAGAAAAGAAGAAGTCAATATGTCATCAAGATATCATGCTTACAAAATAATTCATTTGAAATATTAATTTATTCACAGGTTGAAACATCTTTATCTGGGAATCAACATCACTTTTGGACATATTTCTAATGGGTCTCTTTCAATGTAACCCTGATTTTAGAGACAAAAGGAAAAGATGAGCATACTAAAACTTTCTTTTTTGCAGAATTATCATTGCCCAAGGAGTCCAAGACTAAAAGCCAAGCCCTAGCGGTGGTCATAAAGACAGATGCTGAACAAATTGGGATACATATAACCACCAGTAATGATGCAATTAGCAACATCTTTTTTACTTTATCCTCTTCACACTGAGTGTGGCTTCAAGTAGTAAAGCTAATTTATATACATCTGATCTTCTGTCCTCTTTATAAGGCTAATTAAGGAATCATATGGGGTATTACTAATACAGTTTTTTTTTTTTTTTTATTTGGTGGGTGTTAATAGTACAGTAGTACTTTATTACTTTAACAAAGAATGAGAATTGGAAACAGTTTATTTAAAGTGTGCACTGTAGGGCCTTCCTCAACTGAAATTAACCACTATAACGGAAGTAAATATGGGAGAAACAAAACCATTTTTCACTGTTCTTTGACAACTACTTTCAATTTAAGGAACAAAATAATGAGAAATGAATATGATATCAATAAACTAGAAGACTCCAAACCTGGTAAATCATATCTTTCTAAGTTGTGGCAACCTCTTTATTATAAACATATGGAGGGTAACGGATTTACGATGTTTCAGTAATTTAATGTACGATTTCAAAGGATTGATGGCAGTTAAAATAGGATTGATTACTCAGGACCTAGGGTTAGTTTCATTCCAAAAGTGAAATTATTGGCCAAGTTGTTAGACGTAAAATCAATCACTTTCGTTCACCTCATAACTAAAATGTTTACAAATAATTGGTTCATGTTGAGTTTAACTATGATGTTTGCGTTCTCTCACTCTTCTATGAGGCGGTTTCATGACTTGTAAAACTAATACAAGTTTTTGTAAGATAAACTAGACCTATATATTGAAGTTATTTTGTAATTAATTTTAATTTAACCGAGTTCTGTGAAAAATGATCATTTTAAACTATTCTTTTTAATGTTTTTTCAAATGATAAGAGAAAAAAAAAAAAAAAACCACAGTATGATTGTTATCGATAGAATGAATAAATGATCACTACAATTTTGGTTTTTGATAGGTAAATGATCTACACAGTTATATATGATTACCCAATAAATCAATTCTAATCTAGTTGAAGGATAAAGAGTGGGAAAATGAAAAAGGACGAGGGCATGGGAAAACAAACAAACAAACATATATATATATATATATTAAGGGAATGAATCTATTCATATTAATTTAAGTCTAATTACTTACGTAAAGAAATATGTAGATAGGAAGTCATACATATTCTATCATTATTTCGTTTGAGTATATATGGATCCAGCAGACAGATACAGATAAATGCCATTTCTCTTGACCTCCTATGCTAATTCAATACGGTTCTTCTGATTTCTCATACAGGCTTTGTGGATTAATCATTAATGGTATATTAGCTACAGATGTTTTTGCCCATCAGTGTTACGCATGTGGTGCCCTATTTCACTAATTATGTTTTAGATAGGCAAAATACTTTCATTAATTAGAAAGCAACCAGGCACAAGATATGCCAAGGAGTTGTGATAACAGTGTACTATTTCACCAATTAATTCTTTTATCAAAAGGAAAATAATTCTTAAAAGCAGAAAAATATACAGTTTGAGTAAAAACTATTAAAATCCTTGTTTGTTTTTACCTTTCCAACAATTTCATAAAATATATATATTCACGTTTTCAATTGTGACAGCAATTATATATGTTACTCTCCTGCAGAATGAAAGGAAATTATGGATAAAAAAGTGACTTAATGCAGCCACCAGTATGATTCCAAACCGTAATTTAACAATGGAAATAATTGTTAAATTTCACTAGCGTATTTTCATGAAAAAAGTTGAATAGGACCTAAAACAGTATTGCACTAGCGTAGTTTCATGAAAACGACAGAAATTTCATGCGTGGTTTTGATGATAGAGAAAGGAGAGGTGCATAAGAATTTGTACCTGGAGCATTTTGTTCACATTGCTAGCCCCGAAAACCTTGTGCACACTACCAAACTTCTGGGGTTCATCAGCAGGAAAATAAGGAGCAAACACACAATCCCTCGTACACCTCCTTCGAAGAAGCTTGCAGGCCGCACATGGCGACATGGTACCTTGTTTTCTACCACTCTCTTTCATGTTCTTAAGGAAAAACAAGACAATGTGCTAGCACTCTGAGCTATTAGGGTTGTTCCTGAAACCTAGCCAGAGGAAAATTAACGAAGAGTTCTTAGCAATGAGGGTGAAAATGAAAAAAGAAAAAGGAGAAAAAAGAGAGGTTGAGAGAGGAGAAGGTGGACTTAAGAGGAGATTGGAGGTGATGTTGTTATATAGAGAAGCTATGTGACAGCAAATCTTTAAGGGTCCCACAAAAGAAGAGGCTATAGATTGTGGTGGACGAAATCATCTGTTTTGATAAGATCTTTGACCCCACCGTGAAAAATATATTTTGTCTCACTGTTTTATTTTATTATTTTTCTGGCGCGCTATTGGAAGCTTTTATTGGCTTCACCATTTGCATGTTCTTGGTTTATTTGAGTTCGATTCAGAACAAGTCATTCACTTCATTGTGCTTGCAGTCAATAAATAATTTGGCCATTTAGGTGTTGATTGGGTTGTTGTTGTTCTCTTTCAGAATCAAGTACATTGGTAAGTGTTTCTCGTTAGTCTCTTGTGCTGCACTTTTTCTTTTTTATCCAAAAGTGACACATGGATTTTCCTTTTTTCTTCAATTTGTTTATGGGAGCTTTACAAGGTGACCACAGAATATTAGATCAGATTGTATCAGTACTAAGGGTACTAAAGAGCTTGACAAGAAACATGTTAAAGGGAACAATGTAAGCACCCTCTTTGTAGAGGTGGGGAAGAAAACAAATGAATTAATTAGATTTTTGTCCATATTACAAGAAAATATATACGTTAGGCTTTACTCCCTCTAACAAATAAAAGTTGACGATAATAAGTCAATATATTGGATTTATGTACACATGTAGCACATTCTAGAATTATGGATGCAAATTTATTAGTGTCAACTTTTGAAGGTCAACTCAGGAAGGCACCTTCTCTACCAAACAAGAGATGATCAAGAAAATTTTAAAACTTTCAAGTCTTTTGAGAGATTTAGTTTGTCTTCTTCTAAAGAAAGTTCCTTGGTAAGAATTAGGAGAAGATTAATCTCGTATATGATCTTAAGAATAAAAACACAAACATTTTAGCAAAGTCAATTTTCATTTATCAAAGGTGAGTGTCAGTACAAGAAAAAATTGTATTATCGACAGTCAAAATCTGTTAAAAATGAAAAATTTTCGTCTGTAATTATCTTTTTTTTGGAATATCAACTAACTGAAAATTTTTCAGAAAAATATTTGTCATTAAATTTTACTAACAGAAGAAATAAGATCTGTCATTAATTATGATAGACGACTTATTGATGAAATATTATGTTGGTATAGTGCAGATACAAAATGTCTCCATCTACCATATTCTAATTTCCCTCATTTTGATAACATTCACATGTTCATCAACAAATAGAATTAGAAAATTGAGTAAATAAGATAGAAGAAAAAATTCTAATAAATTAATTTAATGAAAACGGGAATTTAGAAACGAAAGAAAAGATAATAGATATAGATATGAGACAACAATGAGAGAAAGAGGTACTAGAAAAAGAGAAGGAACACTTACGAAATGAAATGAATGCGTTTGTTTATGCAGAAAAGTGAAGGAATATGGAAGAGAGCCTTGTTTGTGCTCTTGTTTATGCGTTACTAGTATTATTGTTCTTCAATTTAGGAATTAGCATATCTTCAATTTTGGCTCTATTTTGACAAATAAGAACACGAGTCATTAATTAACCACAAAATTTCAATTTATCAACTTAATTTTTGATGGACTTATCTATGGTAAATAACAAAAAAATAAATATATAAGCTTTACATATAGATTTATCGACAGAGTCTTTGTGACTTCGATCTAACTACTGGAGATTATCATTGGTAATATAATAAAATGATATATATATACAACTTTATTGACAAATTTCTTATAATTTAGATATTGTAAAATAAGTTTAGGCCAAGTTCAAGAGGGGGTGAATTGAACTTTTAAAAATTTTCACAAACAATAGAAATTATTAAAGATTGAATGAAAGTTCTTTATTAAAACTCCTGAAAATGATATTAAGAAGTTCACATATTAGTCAACCAGTAACACCACCAGAATCAGAAGTGAAAGCAATTTATTGATTATAAAATATATTCCAGAATTACACAACAATAACCAGATGAACAGTAATTGCAGTAAACTCCAGATCAATCACACAATAAGGCTATTCAGTTTAATTGACAAATTAAAAACTAATTCAAAAAAAGAGATGTCCAAAAATTCAATTTGTTAAACATTGATATCAGAAAACTTTAAGCACTTCAATACTATCATGAACTAATTCAGTCAATTATTTAGTTGATAAAACAATTCCAGAAGAACACAGAATAACACCAGAAGAACAAACAATCAATTGCGAAGAACAAATAATTGTGCGAGCGACAGAGAAATATGATAAGAGTTCAAGAAGAGAGAAAGAGAGATCAAGAACACAAGATTTTATACTAGTTCACCCTTCCTCAAGGGCTACATCCAGTCCTTTGCCAACTAGCAAAGAGTTCCACTAATCAAGATCACTAAGATCAGTTTACACAGTACAAAACCACTTGCAACCCACAAGCAACTACTGCTCCCAATAGCAAACAACCTATTGCACCCTACAACAGGTGTCTCACTAATGCAGAACACTCTGTACTACACCAGTTTCAATTACACACCCTATGTAAATTGTAACACCATAATCACAGTACAAGAATTACTCAATAATAGAACAAATACAATAGTGATTCTATTCAACAGATTACAAAATGTATTAAGATCAGAGTAGAACACTTAGCTTTGAATCAAGATCACAGTTGCACGAATTCAACTCAATAGTAAAGCTCAAAGATCATTATTCTTGCTGAAAGATTGATTGCCAAATGATCACAAGGGTGTTCGCGCTTTTTCTCTCTTGAAAATTTTCACAATTATTTGCTCGAATGAATTAGTTGTTTGGAAAACACGTGTTTGACCCTTATATAAGAAAACTGATCATAAATCCTGTTAAAATTTCAATCGATTGTATCAATCGGTCAATCGATTGAATTTCTCTGTGACTTAGAATAAAATTCATCAAGTTTAGATTCTAAAAAAAGTTTACTGAAATCCTTTCTGAAATGGTTTTTCAAAATCTGAATTAACCTTATTTAAAACCTTTTATTAATTTGATTAAGCAAAGTTAATTTTGGAGCTTACTTTGAATTATGAAACATGCAACTTATGATTTTGAATCAAAGAGCAAGACTCACACACACACAACGCTTAAGTCTAGGACCAAAAACACCATCAAGCTTCATGAGTCTTCTTGCAATACACATTGCTTTCCTTGATCCTTTAGACTCCATCTTCTTGTTGGTTTCATCAAATCCTCTAGCAACTCTTGGTGCTAACAATCTCCCCCAATTTGATGAAAGCAAACAAGTGTGTATTGAGTTGCATTTCTTCAACCTGTATAAACTGAACTCTAGAACAATTGGTTAGTAATCTGTAATCTCAATAGGTTCAGAGCTAAAGTAAAGTGAACTGATTGAACTAAAATAGTTAATTGTTTTCCTCATATTTTCAAACCAGTTTGAATCAATCTTTACTAGAGATCTGTAATTGCTATCCCATACACCAATGTCCCTCCAAGATATGTAAAAATATTTAAACACAGTATTAGACATGAGAACAGTATTAAAAACATAAATATATAGTTCCATTAGATATCAAGTATCCAGGCTACATATATGAGTTACGAGCAACCGGATTACAACATTGGACAGATTACTACATCATTCAACAAACTAGAGAATTGTCAGAGCAATACTGGATATACCAGCAAATAACAACAGTAACAGCAGAACATAAAACATAAATAAAAACAACAACAAACTAAACAACAAGCACACCCCTAATGCAAACTAAACATCAACAGACCAACCAACACACCAGACCTACTTCTCCCCCTTTGCATTCATCAAAATGTGGGAAGAAGAAACTAGAAAAGATATGCATGAATGAGTTTAGTCTTCTGGATTATAGAACATCTGACCTAACTTATATTGAACATCCTCAACAATGCCTTTAATGTTCTGAAATCTGGTCTCACAATATTGGTGGTGGCTCCTCTCTTCTTCATGCATTTCTTCATACATGGTGTGAAGCTGATTCATCATTCTTTCTTCAAATCCAATAAAATAATTTTCATAACCACTGGGTGGAGCATCAGGCATTGGAGCATCATGTCCCTCATCAGTTTCAGCAGCATCACCTTCCTCTTCTTCAGCAGGTTAATCATCAGGACTATCATAATCATCTTTACAGATCCAATGGTCATCATTGACCGTGATCAGTCCTATCTCGTTTAGTGTTGTTGCACTAACTTCATTTTACGCTTTTACTACTTCCACCACTTCTCTATCAGTGTCAATCTCAAAATACTCAATGAAATGAGATAGGAGAACAACATAAGGAATTTTGAATTCAACCTTCCTCGTTATTTTTATAATGTGTTCTTTGATCACGCTAACCCAGTTAACTTTGATCCTTCCCAGCATACAATACAAGAGCAAGAGGTCTTCTTCAGTTAGCACTGCATGGTTGAATACCCTTGGTGTTAGCAACCAGATCACAATAAACGCAAGGATTCTCGGAGTCACAGCTAGTCCACCAACTGAGTAGCTCCTTGACTCAATATTCTGGTTTCTCAAGCATGACTTGATAAACTCTGGCTTGTTAAACCCCTCTAGTCCAACAGCATGACTTCTCCCAACTGGAATTTCAGCATTGTGCAGTCCAACAACTGCTAACCAGACCTCATCATTTATACACATATCAACTCCTTTGACCAGGGAGTAGATTGTGTCTTCGCCGTACCACATATTTGTAAGAAACACTTTGATCAAGTCAGGATAGATATTTCCAGATAATCTCACAAATTTCTCTAGCTTTTGAAATTTTGAGGCCTCTCTGACCTCATCCAATTTCTCCTCTTTTAACCAGAGCATCCTAAGAAACTTAGGAGCTATTATCGCCTTTCTACTGTAGTCCTTTTGAAACTCTTACATGCTTTCGTGATTGCCCACAAGCCATCTCTCAAGGTAATCTATTTTAGTGGATTCTGAAGGCTCAACATTTTTGACATAAGCTCTCTTGTTTCAACTTTTAGGAGTGGAAGAAGATGCCATTTCAGAGGATTGAGAGGGTGAACACAAGACTATGATAGTGTTCTACTAAATCCAGAGAAAACATAATGCAATGAAGTGGATTTGTGTGTGATTAAGTGTTTGATGGTAAAGCTATATATAATACAAGTTGTTATGCGTAAGACAAATTTGAAAAATTCAAATAGATTCAGTGCAGTTAATTCACACAATCAGTTCATTGAAAGACAACACAGAGATATCTTTTCAGTTTTGATTCAGTACGCAATAAACTGTGCCAAAATTTACTTAACTTCAGAGTGATGTATAACTTTTGACTTGTTGACCATCAATTAGAGTGTGACATGTGGCACTGAGTGGATTTCTCTCTCTTCACATGTGATCTGCGTGTGATGCCACCTCAGCTTGGTCAATGCTTTTTCTTTTGACCAGGAATCTGCAGAGGAATATTTTCCTTCCCCATATAGCAGTTTTCCTTACAGCAGCTTATTGTCCAGAGGTTCTTAAGTCTCCTTGTTCAACATTCTTTCGTCCCAATCAATTGATCAGAATTTAAACAGAATCAAGTACCATATTAATTACAACAGGTTCAGTCAAAATTCAGTAAATTGTCTTTATTGATTTAATCAATCACATAATGCATAAAATATAACTAAGAATCAATACATTTATGAACTGATTTAGTTATGAAATATTTTTCAAATCAATAATTCCCAATTCGTTTATGAGAAAATTAAATCTCTCTTTATTAAGAGGTTTTGTAAATAAATCAACCAATTGATTCTCAGAATTAACAAATTGAATTACACAATCACCACTATTCATATGATCTCTTATGAAGTGGTGGCGTATTTCAATATGCTTAGTTCTGGAATGTTGTATAAGATTCTTTGTTAAATTTATTGCACTAGTATTATCACACATTAATGGAATTTAAGACAAATTTAGACCGAAATCACTTAGTTGTTGTTTGATCCATAAACTATGTGCACAACAGCTTCCAATTGCAATATATTTTGCCTCTGCAGTAGATAGTGTTACACATGCTTGCTTCTTACTGTGCCAAGATATCAAACTAGATCCAAGAAGATGACATGTTCCACTTGTACTCTTTCTATCAATTTTACACCCTGCAAAATCTGAATCAAAGTAACCAATTAAATTTAGAGATATCTCACTAGGATACCATAGTCCCACATCAGTTGTTCCTTTGAGATATTTCAATATCCTCTTGGTTGTCATATAATGAGACTCCTTTAGATTTGCTTGAAATCTGGCGCAAAGACATACGCTGAACATAATATCTGGTCTACTAGCAGTTAGATATATCCTAGCCCTCTGAATTTAGTTTGATCAATATTGGCTCACTTCTCATCAGTATCTAAATAGCATCCAATAGCAATAGGTGTGGTTGTTTCCTTGCAATTTTCCATGTCAAATTTCTTCAATAGCTCTCGACAATATTTGGATTGATTGAGGAATGTACCATGATGAAATTGTTTGATTTGCAAACCAAGGAAATAATTGAGTTCTCCCATCATGGACATCTCAAATTCACCCTACATAGCCCTAACAAACTGCTCACACAAAATTTCATTAGTTGAACCAAATATTATATCATCTATATATACTTGTACAAGAATGATATCATTGCTTGCTTTTCTAATAAACAATGTCTTATCTGTTTTGCCTTTCTCATAGCCTTGAGAAAGAAGAAAGCTACTCAACTTTTCATACCATTGTTAGGTGCTTGCTTCAAACGATAAAAATCTTTCTTGAGTTTGAAAACATGATCTGGATACTTGTGATCTTCAAATCCAGGGGGTTGATTTACATAGACTTCCTCATCAATATGACCATTAACAAAGGCACTCTTGACATCCAACTGGTGTAACTTAAATCCATTCATGCAAGCATAAGCTAAAAGCAATCTCACAACTTCCAATCTTGCTACTGGTGCATAAGTTTCTCTATAGCCTATTCCTTCTTCTTGGTTGTACCCTTTTGCAACCAATCTAGCTTTGCTTCTCATAATGACTCCTTGTTCATCCAGTTTATTCTTGAATACCCATTTGGTTCCAATAACGTTCATCTGCTCAGTTCTGGGAACAAGTTTCCAAACTTCATTTCTAGCAAACTAATTCAGTTCTTCATGCATTGCATTTATTCATTTGTTGTCCTCAAGTGCATAAGCTACAGTTTTGGTTTCTACTTGTGATACAAAGGCTATGTGTTCACAAAATTGATTCAAGGATCTTCTAGTTGATACTCCTTTCTGAACTTGACCAATTACGTTGTCCAGTGAAAGATTCTTGGGCACCCTCCACTCTCTAGGTAGTCCAAAATTAATTATGTTTGTATCAGCTTCAGATTCAATCGATTGAATTTCCTATCCAATTGGTTGAATCTTTGGCAGTTTACTGGCTTATTCTGATTTAATCTGTAGCTTTAGATTGATAGACAAGTTATCCCTACCTACTACTCCACATCCTAAACATTACCAACTTTAATGGATTAAAAATGACGGTGGGATAGTAGTTGAAGAACAAGTAAGTATACCCATTTTTATAGGTAGTTAATTATAGTGAAAATATTGTGTGATATTATTCATATGGAAGTTGGGCATATCATACTTGGTAGGCCATGACAATATGATCATAAAACTATTCGTGATGGCTTGACCAATAAATAACCATCACCTATACAGGAAGAAAAATAATTTTATGTCTATCACAACTCAACAAGTGAAGGAGAAGAAATAAAAATGAAATAAAAGATTAAAAAAAAGTGAAAAAGAAAAAGATATAAAAGAAGAAGAGTTAAACAAACAAACCTATTTAGAAACCCATAAAAAAGGAAATCTTAAAAGGATATGCATGCTTTTGAACTCTTCTTCACAAAGAGGTAATAATTTTAACTTGGCTTCATAAAAATCTAAACAAAAAACACTCTGTTTTGCAATACACAACATAGGGCAGTGGCCAAAACAAAGTGAAGAAAAATATGTTTTTAAGCATATTTGTATTTCAATAGAGGAAATTTTTCAAATTTTGTTTGTTGTTTATTGTAGATGGACCTCTGATACAAGAGGAGAACGTAAAGAGATAACAAATAAAGGTTGTTGTCATTTAGCATCAATTACATCTGAGGACAAATCTTTATCAAGAGAGAGCGGATGATGGAAACCATCTAGCCACCACACTTGGGCTAAGAAGAAAGGAGAACATGAAGCCTCACTAAGGAAGACTTGACACTTGAAGAGTAGAAGATTACAATTTTCTTCCTTCTTAGTACTGTAAATAAATTATATAGGTGTATATTTGTAGATAAATATATAGATGTAAGTAGTTTCCTTTGAATTTTGATAGAGACGCATGTGGGCCTCAATTGGGCCTTGTTGGGTGGTTAAAACCTTAGAAACCCTAGTCCATAGTCGACCACACACATGGGGAACACCTACTAGACTTTTTAGTTTTAGTCCCACATCTTTTATAACAAAAAATGCAAGGGAGCTAGTCATCTATAAATAAAACCCCTTTGTCTCTTGCAAAAGCACTTTAAAATTAAACTTGAATAGAGTTAAACTTGAATAGAGTTACTTATATGCATTCTTTTAAGTCTTTTGAAGTCTTAAAAATAGAAATATTATTATATTCTCTTCTAAGCAACATTCCTTAAAAGAAGAACCTTATTCCAAGTTTTTATCTAAGAAATTTAGAAAAGAATTTAGATAATTTCCATTCTCTTCTGATGCCTTGAAGATGCTTTCATTGTTTTTCAGCTTTAATAAGAAAAATTATATTAAATTTAGATTTGAAGAAGAATTAATTTCTTATATTTTCAAAATTTTAAAGATTAATTTATTGATAAAAGCTACAATAACTTAAATTTCACTTAATGAAAACAATAAAGAAAAAAGTACATAAACTAAAAGGACAATTTTCTTTATATTATAAGTTGTTGACAAGTAGTGTACTGGTGCTATGTACTTACCAATGAGAAAGACTGATCATTATGTTAACCATGTTTAATTAGAAGAAAACAAACTTCGATGACAATCGACTGGTCTTAACCACATAAATATACACAATTATGGTTGATCACGTGTACATAACATCGTTAAAAATCAAACATTTTACCTATTCTAACAAGGGACTAAGATGGGTTAACAATGTCTACATCTGACCTTTTATTTTTTATGATATTTTTCTTCCTTTTATGCAGCTTAACTTGATCCTTAAGCGACATTGTTGGGTGTAATATCCACCTATGTCTTTTATTTATCAACGCCAGATTTTTGTGTTGACTCCTTATGAGATCTTGATGCGAACTTTATAAACAGACGAATAAATAAACTAGATTCAGATGATAACTTCCAATATGAAGAAATAACTGAGAAGACATGCACTGAGAACCAATTAGATGGAAAAGTTCCACGACAACAAAGATTTATATGCCTGGTTATATTATTGATATGAGGTGACTTTTGGAGGCAAATAATGTGATCAAACGAGTATTTACAGCATTTGGTCCTAAAAGAATAGTTTACACTAATTTCAGTGATCCTCAAATTAGAGATCCACTAACAAATCAAATCATTTATATATAGAGAGAAGAATACGCTGGAAAACCTGAACCCTACAGCATTGTTTGTCCTATACTAAGGTTTTACATTAGATTGGCCTTTTATCATGATGGCGTTTGTCATACGGAATCAAACTTTTTAACCTAGGTATCGTTTCGCCTTGTGGTGTCTTATTTAATAAAAGGTATACAACATAGGTTAACATTTTCTTATTTATATATATATATATATATATATATATATATATATATATATATATAATATAATATTGTAATATATAATATAATATAAATTGTGTGTTT
>Ga0099824_1001202_pt1 | contig 35611 bp, 16 predicted proteins | sample SiratrowhiteBW_FD_76837 | JGI IMG/M metagenome (GOLD analysis project Ga0099824, IMG submission 76837) | Root nodule microbial communities of legume samples collected from California, USA - Siratro white BW | ecosystem: Host-associated > Plants > Roots > Nodule | place: USA: California... | reverse complement strand
CGCTTCCTATCTTTTCAAAAAACTTTATTCTCCTTTTTAAAAAAAAAAAAAAAAGTTTAAATCTCCCCCCCCCCCCCTCTTGAACTTAGGCCAAATACTTACTTTAACACCTTGTACGGGCTAAAGTAAGCAAGTAGATAGATATTTACCAAACTCTCTTCCTTACTTATTTTTATTGGTTTCATTCAATCAAAATCAAATTATTCTCTTTTCACTAAAAAAACTTCAAGTGCTTTCACATTCCTTTTGTGTGTGTATATGACATTATTCTTACAAGGGACTTCTTATTAGAAATAGGAAGGATTAAAAGTTTACTAAATGACTCTTTCAAGATTAGAGACCTTGGAGACCTCAAATACATCATAGGACTAGAGGTTGTTAGATCCAAGAAAGGAATTAATTTGTATCAAAGGAAATACACCCTTAACATATTGACTGAGATAGGAATGCTTGACAGTAAGCCTTTGTACTATCCCTCTTATGTCTAACAACAAAATTCTTTTTGAAGCTGTAGATAAATTACAAATCCAAAATCCTACAAGAGACAAATTGGAAATATCTTATATCTCACCAACACACAACCATATATAAGTTTTTTTTGTACATCTACGTAGCCAATTTCTACAAGAACCAATTGTTCATCATCAACAGGTTGCTCAACATGTTTTACATTACATCAAAGGTAACTCTTACAAAATCCAGAATCCTACAGGAGACTTATTGGAAAACTCTTATATCTCACCAACACACGACCATATATAAGTTTTTTGGAGCATCTACTTAGCCAATTACTACAAGAACCAATTGTTCATCATCAACAGACGCTTAACATGTTCTATGCTACATCAAAGCTAACCCTATTGAGGGGTTATTCTTTGCAACTGATTTCAAAATGCAAATCAAGGCCTTCAGCAACTCGAACTGGGCTTCTTACCCAGACACAAGATGATCCACAACTGGATACTGCATTTTCTTATAATGATCTTTGATTACCTAAAAGTCAAAGAAATAGAACACTATTTCTATATCTTGTTTTGAAGTTGAGTGCAAAGCTTTAGCTACCACTACTTGTCAACTATAGTAAACCAACTACATCTTTCAAGACCTTCATATTCAAATAAATGCTAATGTTGTGTTATACTTTGAAAATCAATTTGTTTGTCATTGCACACAACCCTAGTTTTCACAAACGTATAAAGTACATCTAAATTGACTGCCACATGGTTCTAATCTTTTTCATCTTCTACCTATACGATCTGTAGATCAACTAACATATGTATTTACAAAACCCTAACTAGACAGAGTTCTATTGTAAACAAGCATAGAATGATGAAAATACATCATCCAACTTAAGGGGAGAATATTGAGGTATTGCTTTGACTCAGTACTAGTTTGTTATTTTGATAGAAAATCTATAAATAGGTTTTTTTAAAAATGGTAACTTCAAAAATAAGATTTTCAGTTTTGCTTACTTCTTCTCTCCCAGTGATTTCTCTTTCTCTTTTTTTTATTAGTTTCTTTGCGCAACACTCGAACTATCTTCTCCTTTTTCGTGTTCTCGATTTACTTCAGAAAATTAAACCCTCTTTCTCTCTCGTGCTCGAAGATTTTCTAAACAATTAAAAATGTTTTCTCTCTTACATATGAAAATGGCTTTCTAGATATTGAAATGTTAAAAATAAAATTGTAATAAACAAATATGATATTCAAAATAAATAATATATATCTCAAATTCAGTGACCAAAGTTATCTAACAAACTTATTATGATTGGAATAATCTTCATTCTTTTATTACCCATACTTAAAAGTAGAACCACAAAAATATGAAAAGATTAATAAAAATCTTAATTATAATTAAAATAAATAAATCAGACAACCCTTTTATTATTAAACTTAATTATTTGTAGATAATATAAGATATCATTAAAAAAAACATCTCAAATCTCCTAAAAATAATAGAAAAAAATAGACAATTCTAGAAATTATTGTAAATTATTTTTGAAAAAAAAAATCTAAGTTCTGTATGGATCAAAACTAACTTAAAAAAATTGAAAGTTTATTTTTTCTATCTGTCAAAGAATTTTCAAATAAGTACTTATTATCAACTTCTCTAATTAAACAAAGATTGTGAATATTTATTTAAAATTTTGCATCGTGTATATAATGAAAGTTATTTAATGTTGATATGTCATCGTTTCAATAGAAAATCGAAAGACAAAAGAAAAAATTGACCAAAATATTCTTACATTTTCATGTAAGCATAAGGGTATACTTGTTTAGGTCTCTAGCTTGTTTGACTATTTTTTTTTTTTTTTTTTTTTTTTTAAAAAAATTTTTTTTTCTTTTTTTTTTTTTTTTTTGTCTTTTTAAAAAAAATTCTTTATCCTTTCTTCTTTCTCCTTTACCCCGTTTCTCATATACATAACATTACATGAACCAATGGGTACTAATTACTCCATTAAATCATAATTTTTTTTATGAATTTTAAAATACAATTATATACTATTACGGCATTGATAACACATAAAACAATTATCTGGAGTTTAAAAAGTATAGCAAATACTTCAGAAGTTTAAACAAAACTATACTGGAAAATAAAGGCTAAGAGTGTGAGATCAAAGTAAACTAACCCAACTTGAAGTAACAGACCCAATTCAAATATTCTACTTGGCCCAGCCCATTAACAAAGTATGAGATGAACATATAGGCAATGCAAAACTCCATTATCTACTCATTCATTACCAATGATAAATCTTTCTTAATTCCAAAAAAAAATTTGACTACTATTTTTTTTTTAATTTTAGTAGTACGACCTTTATATAATATTTGAAAAAAATATAAAAGTGTATATTCATAAACGATGAAAAAAATGAATTAAAATTTTAAACTTTAATTATCCTAAATATTCAAATTTCACAAGAAGTAAACAATAAATTAGTTAATATAACTTCACAAGATAAAATAAAATAAAAAAACTAGATTTTTTAATTACGCTTTTATTTTTCCTATAGTGCTAGGAAAATTTTAGTTTCTAAAATTTAATTGTGTAGTTTGTTTCCTGCATTTTTAAATTGTGTAATTTTGATGATAATATTTTCTACACCATTCAAATTTTGTCCATTTATTAACTTTATATTTAATATATAGCAGAGATGCTTATATATAGTGGATGAGGAAACACACGCAAACAAACGTAATATAATAAATTATAGAGATCAAAAACTTAATTAACTCAACAATTAAACTGTATATGGAATAAGTTATGTATCCTAGAGATTCTTAGTCTTAAAGTATAGGATCGTGAGTTCAAATTCTCCCTTCAAATAAATGAGTTGGAACTTTATTTTTAAAAACCTAATTTTGTTGTCAAACCTCAATGAATAAATGCAAGCGCTTAATTATTACAAGCCTTTAAAGAGTCAAGTATCTTTCAAGTATAATATTTTTCTCTCTAAAGTGTTCTTTTATGCATATTTTTGAATGGTAATTAATCTTGAAGGTTTCTTTTGTATTTAATACATTAAATAAATCTGTAGCATCATATATTCATTTAGTTAAGTATACGTGGACTTTTCTACTTAAATATATGTTTGAATTAAATAGGGAACAAAGAACAAGTAACTTTGACAAATATAGTACATGTTATTGTATTGCAAAATTATTAATTGCAATAGAGAGTCAATATACTTAAATTATATCTTTACATTTTTTTTTTGTTAAAAATGATTAAGTTGAATTCCACCTGGGAATTTAGTTTGAGTCCTTTAGACACGCTTTCAATTATCAATTATCAAAGAGTTCATCAGTCAAAAGGCAACGTGACTCACACATCCCATGCCCTGTAATATCAAATTGCAATTAATAATAGAAAAGAAGAAGAGAGATGCAATTTTCTGACCACGTATTTTTTTTGTCTCATTTGTACTTTTTTGTCTCATTTGTACTGCATTTATCACTTTTTAATTAGTAATGTACTCTTTCGTGTGTTCGTGAGTTTTGACCACGGACTTTCACAAAATAAGGAGAAAGTTATGTTAACTATAAAAGTTAAAATAAATAACTTTGTTTTTTTTAGTATTTTCAGAGTCTGTCCTAATTTTAATGAAAATTTTCTATATATTAGGATGAGAATATACACGAGGAATACTTAATTTTTTAATTGAATATAGATATGGAAATATGTATATACTCATATGTACGTATATGTTTGTTACATCTTAGTTCTATTGTCTTTTTTAACAAAAAATAAAATTAATGAAGGACTCAAAAGATGTTTTAACTCTATCACAGAATAATCTTATTACAAATCCTTCAGTTGAGAATATCTTCTATATTCTTTTTGTCTTATAATCAGTTGTAAATTATTAAAATATTTATAATATATTAAGTAATTTAACAAACTTATCTTTATTTTTTGTTTTTACTTTTATTTTTAAAAAAATTATATATTTATTTTTTCACATAATTTTTTATTATTTTCATTTAATTGTTGTTTGATTTGTTAAACATTTACAAATTTAATTATATTTTTACAATTTTAATTACATATTTTTTTATAACTTTATTTAAATAATATATTATATTTAATAAAAAAACAAAGCTCAATTTTCTTAAATTAAATATTTTATAAAATATATTTAATTATTTATATTCTTTTTTAATATTTTTATTATTTTTTGCATAAGAATATATTAATTTTTAAGTGTTTAATAGTTAGACTAGTATGATGTGGATGCTTTTAACTTAAATCACTAAAATATTATTATTTCTTTATTGTAATTTATATCTTTAATAAAAAAATATTTAACTAATATTTAAAATAATAAAACAAATAGATACGAACATAAATAAATTTAGATTATTAGATGATGGAAATCAAAATAAAAATTTAGATAAATTTTTAGTTCAAAAATAAAAATGAAATAGTTAAATCCACGTAGTCTCCTCTACCACTATCCTTAGTAGAAAGATGTTATCTTAGTTCAGTTATGCACTTAAACAAAATCATAGTCTAGTCTACAAAAGTACACCAATTTAATTATTTTGAGTAATATTTTACCAATTTATGTACCAGAAACCGCGTGGTGTTCATACATAGCTTTGTTAGGAAGACTTAGAATTCCTTATCCTTAAGGAAATTGAAAAAAATTTCCACACTCTTGACTCTATCAATTAGCACATGATGATTTGAAGTCCTAAATACGACAGATAATAAATCATAAAATATATTAGCACTGTATATCTATATTATAATTTGCAGGAGGGAATCTGAGCACTTTTGAATTGCTTCAGTGTCCGTTTCTATAAACTGCCACAATGATTGTCAAATCTTTATTTTATATAATAATGTCAGCTAAATGATTGGATAGTGGTATCAATTATATAAACCTTTAACATTATAAATTACAAATCGAAGTTTTAATTTTATAAAAGTGTTTGATTTGATTAAATATGAACAATATTAATAAAAATTAAATACTTATCTTTAGTGACGGAACTAGATAATTATTGTGTGAGAGGACTAATATGATTTTTCTTCACCAGGTCATAATTTTTTTATTAGATTTTAAAGAGGACTTCTTACCTTAATACTATTTACTATACACTCTGTATAAAATTTAAAATAATTTTAAATAAAAGTAATGAATTTACCAAATATTTTATAAGATTTGAAATTTGGAAGTTATAATAGCTTTTATTTTGATTTGTTAAATTTAAAGCTATTAGTCTCAAACTTCTTGTAACTGTTTGTCATAAATATTTTGTTCTTATATTTGTGTGGTGTGTTTTCAAAGTCTTAATTTTTCCTGTTTTTTAATGCATTTTTGACGAATCAAAATTATGATTCAATAAAATCAATCAATTAATGAATAATGACTAAATGAAATGTTTTATTTTTTTTAAAAATATAGACAATACGGGCAGGAGATAAAAAGGTTAAAGTGGATAAGCTGAAGTATGTAGATGATACATTTTCTTTTACAAAACAATAACTCAATATATTTTAGTGCTGAAAACTGTTTTAAAGTGTTTTGAGTTACTTCTAAATTAAAGGTGGATTATTCTAAGAGTAGAATTGGAGCAATGAGGTGGAACATATGTGATACAAAAATTTGTATCAGTATAAACTATCTTACTATGTATATTCCTTTTACCTATTTCGGAGTGAGTATTGAAAACTAGAGGAAGGTTGCTTTTTGGGAAGAGTCAGTGAATAAAATAAAAAATAGATTAGTAATTTGGAAAGTAGTAAATTGGAAAGGGAAAGTCATATCTCATGCAGAGAGAGCTAGCATGCTTAAATTTGAACTTAACTCTTTGTTTTTTATTCTGTATGTCCTTTTATAAAATACTCTTAACTATAGAGAAAGTGAATAAGAATATCCAAAAGAAGTTTTCTATGGCATTAGGGGAAGGAAGGCAAAAGGATAGCATATGTCAGTTGGGAAAGATGTGTAGTATGCAAGTATAAGGAGAAAGAGGTTTAGGTGTGAAAAAGATAGACTATGGAAAGAGATCATAAAATCTAAGTATGGAGGTTAGAGAGAATTAAATGATAACCTAGATGATAAATATGACTCATTATGGTGGATAGATAATAGAAAACTGTGTTGAATGAGAAAGTTGGAGAGATTGTTTAAATGATAACATTGAATGAATAATAGGAAATGGGAAAGTAAATAATGGGATGATAGGTAGGTGGGGAATATACCATTTAAGGAGAAATATCCAAGGATATACACAATTACACACATAAAAGAGGCATGTTTAGATGTTGTAGGGAGTTGAGAAAATAATTATGGGTTTGGAAGTTAGAGCGGAGAAGGGAGAGACTTGAGTGGGAAATAAGACTAGAGTCATCTATGATGGAAGAGATTCAAAGAAAAACTTTAAATACGAAGAAGGATGATGAATGGTGTTGGAAGAAAGATGAGACATATGGGTATACAATCAAAATGTCATATAAAAAATTAAAGAACAAAAAAAGTAAGAAAGAGAGCTATTTATACTAGACATCCTAGAAAATTAGTCTACTCACTTGGAGAATGATACAAAATAGAATAGTAACGAAAGATAATTTGTGTAATGGGAAGGGTTGAAATAGGATGTAAATTGTGTCCTATATGTAGTAAAAAAAAGATGAATTTGTTAGTCATCTATTTTTTACTTACGCAACATCTATATAGTTTAGGATATGTGTAATAAGTGGATATTAGAGATATTTACACTTCATAACTTACCTATTCCGCATTAGATAATTTACAATTTGGATGATAAGTAGGGTAGCAAACAGACCATGGAAAATACAAACACAAAAAAATAAAATTGTCTTTAGGAGTGAAAACGTGATGTTGATGAAATATTTGTTGTGATTCAATTAAAAAGAATGAAAGAGTTAATCTTGACGAAATATTTATTTTAACTCAATTAAAAGTATGGCCACAGATAACAAGTAAAAACTTAAAAAGAGAGTTTCTCATACTTAAATTGGTGTATAAATCTAATAAAATTTTGAAATTCTTAAGAACCTAATTCTATTTTTAAGAAAGACATAGAAGTATGCCTGGCCAATCTATCGGTTACAGGTAGTTTCTCATAGATAGGAGGGAGTCTAAGGTAAGTTATTGAGTGTATGGATATCTCACACTGTATAGCCTTTCTCCAACAATCATATTTCACAACTTCAGAATAAGTGTTTGGCTCAACATGTGAAGAAATAGGCATAACAAAAGATTTATAAGAAGATGATAATTTATTATAAGACAAAATAGAATATTTAACTCTAGAAGATGTATTGAAAATATTGAGATTACAATGATAATATTTTAGATACTCAGGTGGTCTTTTTGTTTTGGTACTCATTCGAATTAACTGTGTTGTTTCATGATTTTTATTGAGGTTTTGGTCTTTATGGAAACAAAGCTTCTTTGGGGATATGAATGTCTGATTCACGGTCATTGTTAACATTATTTTCAATATTATCACAGGGTGCAAGAATGACTTTTGATGGCTAACTCAAAATAGGTTGATCTTCTCTAAAAACATTTTGATCATGAATGTCAAGACTGTCAATTTCATTGCTAGTATCTTCAACCCTTTGATATGGAAAAACATGTTCATAGAAGAGAACATCTCTAGACACAAAAATTTTCTTGATTGACTATTCAACAAAATATATCTTTTTGTTCCCCTTTTAAAACCAATAAAAACACATTTTGATGCTCTTGGATTGACAAAGTATTAGCATAACATAAAGATCCAAACACCTTTAATTGATTAAAATCTGGTGGAGTTTTGTAAAGCATTTCATAAGGAGAAAAATCATTTAAAACAGGTGTGGGAAGCATGTTTATAATATGCACAACGTGTATCACAAAATATAATCAATAAATTTTGGGTAAATGAGATTGTATCATGAGAGTTCTTGTTGTATTTAATAAATGACCATGTTTTCTTTCAACTATACTATTTTGTTGTGGAGTATTGACACATGAAGTTTGATGTATTAATCCTTTGTTGATAAAAAAAATTAATCATGAAAAATTCAGTCACATTATCACTTCTTATTACTTTTATTGCTGTCTCAAACTGTGTTTGAATAAAAACAACAAAATTTTCTAAAATCTTAACAATTTCATATCACTAGCAGTAAAATTGACAGTATTTGTGATATGTGGAGATTTGACAGGTTTGATTTGAAGGTTTTGATAAGAAGGGACCCTGAGTATATAAAGTCTATATTGCATCTCAACTGATCCAATCACTTTCAATAAGTTTTTGTCCTTAATATGACAACCATTAGAATAAAAAATAATCACACAAGACAAATTATCAATTAACTTTGCTACTGAAAGAAGATTAAAAGTAAAGTTAGGAATATACAAAACATTATCTAGGACATGATCTTGATTGATAAAAGCACTTCCAGAATAATTTGCAATGACTTGATTTCCATTTGGTAATTTGACAGAGGTAGGATTAATTTGATGATATGAGGTGAAATGAGTCAAGGATGAACAAATATGATCAGTAGCACCACTATCAAGAATCCAAGAACTAAAGGAAGAGAGAAATTTATTACCAGTGTGTGTTGTTGTATTGGAAGGAATGACAGAGATTTGATTAGAGACATTGTCACTGGATTTAGACGATTGTAGAAGGGCTAACAATGTTTGACATTGCTCAGGAGTAAAAAGTTGCTGAGAATGTACCTCTGACCTTGAGCCCTCATCATTATGCTGGTTATTATTATAGTCTGCTTTATAATTTTTGAACTTGAATTGAGGTGGAAAACCATGTTTTCTATAGCATGTATCAATTACATGTCCTGTCTTTCCACAATGACTGCAGACTTTAGAAGTATATCATCCTCCATAACTACTTCTATTAGTATCAATTCTTGTCTTTGACTGATCACTACAAAATTGTCTCTCTTGTCGTGTACCGAGAAAACAAATCATATGTTACTGAGAACTAACATGATAAGGTGAACTAAAATCTTGTGAGAGATTGATGAGTCATTATTTTCCCCTGTTTACTTGTCTTTATGTACCTATTTTTAGTAGTAATTTGTGTTTAACTGCCTATTATTTTCTCTAATTCACTATTTGGGTTTCATTTACCAGAAATTCATAATTTTATTTAATTCGAATTTCTTAGCTAATTATATTATTATTATTATTTTCAGGCCAACTTTGGAATTTTATTGGACTTGGAAATTAATTCTAAGATTGAAGAGGAGCTGTCACATTATTAATTTTTATTTTTAGTTTTTATTTTTAATTTTTATTTGTTGGACCAAAATTGAATAAATTTGGGCCCATTAGGTTTAGTGTTGAACACTTATTTAGGTCTAGCCACCTGTTATAGAGGGAAGTGAATAGAGAAGCATATAGTTCTTGACTCTCTACTTTTGGAATTTAGTTCATTTTCTCTCTCTGGAAAAATTAGTTATGTATTTATTTTCTTTTCTATGCAATTACGTTATGTTTTTGTTTCAATTCAAATTTGTTTTCTATTTTAATTTAATTTTGCTTTCTATTTAATTCCATTTTGGGTTTAATCTTCGTTTGCTTTATTTGAATTTAATGGAAGGTTAATTTATAAGGTTATCCTTTTGATTCAGATTGCAATGAAGGTTTGAGATTGTTGTGGTGTTATTTTTGCTCTCTTCGTTTAACTCTTCATCATTTTATTTCTGTGCTTAATGCTTTTATTGGTTCATGATTAATGTTTCAGTTAATATTAATTTTGTGTCTCTGTTCATGCTTAATGGAGTGAGTCACGCTTAATGGAGTGAGTCACGAGTTGTTGGGATGGAATGAATGATGTATGTGAATACTTAATTTACATAAGGAAAACTTGTGTTAATCTCGCTTAATTAATTAATTCGGGTTGGAATTAGGGTTCAATAAGTTGAGCATGAATTTTTGTATCCTGTGATAAGCGGACTGCAATCTAATCAAGAGGGTAATTTAATTCGGTTGTTGGTTTTTATTTTATTAAATATTTCACGAATCCCTCCTTTCTCTTTGTGTGTTTAATCGTTTGACAGGAACTAGGTCCTTTTGGGAGACGACTTCCTTCACTGCATTTAACTGCAATTATTTGACCAGATACGGATCATGGATCAACCATGTCAGTCATGATAAATCTAGCGACCAGAACTCTCAAATTAAAACTCTAATACCATATTATGAAAATAAAGAGATGAACAAAAATGAACAAAGGATATGAAATAAAAATATTCTCTTTGTTTTTCTATATATTAATAACAAACAAAGAGTTGAATATATATAAATAATATACCCGTTATGGGTATATCTAAAGGAAGAAAAGAAATAAAAATATTACAACATGATACTGTCATAAAATATAAAATAAACAGAATTGATAAAATTTTAATTTTATCATAAAACCAAAATTAAATAATTAATATTTCTTTTCTTTTATGTTAAGACAAAATCACATAATTGATATTAAATATTAATTTCTTTTTAGAAGTCTTGTATCTATATCCTTTGAAGGTTAGACATACAAAGCTCAGTTTATACTGTTGGAACTAAATAACAGAGAATTGATATTAATTTTCATTTAGAAGTCTTGTATCCATATTCTTTAAAGATTAGACATACAAATTTCATTCTGTGCTGCTGGAACTACAAATAACTGACGGCAAACTGATTATGTATAGCTTGAAAGGGTAACAAAATATACAAGGTGGGATACCAACATATAGAGGCTCCCAAACCGTGAAGAATGATTCAAGAAAATTTCCATCATAAGTTATCCACTTCATGTGCTTCTCATTTTCCTATGCTTTAATCTACTTTGGAGAGACAAAAATTCTCTGACTAGCAAGAACAGTAAAAGCTCCAATTATACAGAGTTGCTCTCTCAATTTATTTATACATTTTTTTATTTCTAACAAAAAAAAAAGTGAAATGTTTTTTTATTCAAATCAATAAAGTACAAAATATTTCGTTGATTCGACTTTGATTTATTTGTTTAAATAAGTTCATTTCATACTTAAAAATGAAAGCCTTGATAAAAACTTAAGCTCTTGAAAAGACTGAAAACTATTATTTTTTTAATAATCTTTCATTCACATTTCACTGCTATTTTATTTTTCAATGTTACGAAGTAAGGTCTATAAAATACATTTTTTTTTTTAATTCCAATGTTTTATTTGTTATATATAAAATAATATCAATTGATTTATCTCACATACAAATAACCTATAAATTGGATATAATTCATTATTTAGTTTTGATATATTATATATTACTGTGCATTTAAAACGTTACAAAATTTTGCCACAAAAATCCCTTATTCACTCTCTCCTGGGAGTAACCATCCTTTCATTCTAACTTATATATTGGACTCTATAATGACAAAGGGTGACTTAGAGCAACAACCACTGACGGAGTTGTTCAGAGTTATGCCAGAAGAAAAAAAAAACTTATTGAATGTTTTGGGTAAAAACAAGAAAAAAAATGGATTCTTATGAATGACTATCAATTAACACATTTTTAACTTATGATTATAACTTTTACATAAAATTAAATAAAAAATTCTAAAATAGTATAAATATAAATTTAAACAAAAATTATTATACATACATTAATATAAATAATTTAATCACCTATAAAAACATATACGTGTAGAATATATTTTGTCATTTTTATTTAATTTTTATTTTTAGAGATTTCACGTAAACAACAAAAAAAATTCTTAATTATAATGATTCAAAATAACACAATTCATATAAAAAGAAAAAGAATAACATAGAATATGAAGTAAAGAAAAAAAAAACATAGAAAGAAAGAAGTGACCTTAAATAAAATGATACGAGAGATAGAAGATTGAATAACTATATTGTAAATTCAAATAATTTCATTGATATAGTCATAAGTGTTTTACAGAAGTGTTTTTGACAAATGTATTTTTTTCTTTACAAAAATAACTTGGTGATAAAAAAAAGTGAAGGATTAGAAGGAATTTTATGAAATTGAAAATTGTAATTACATTAATTACAATGATTGCATGAGTTATATATATATATATATATATATATATATATATATATATATATATATATATATATATATATATATATATATATTTTTTGATATTGTGTGATAGAGCATGAGGATTGTGAGAGTTATTATGAAGTCTGAGCACAATAATTTGATTATCACACTTGCACTAGTTAGGGCACAACCTAGTCATGAAGATAAAAAAAAAAGAAAAGAAAAGATGTTTGTAGATATTGTAAGGTCATTATGACGAGTAATTTTAAATACAAAATACTTGAAAAAATAGTTCATAATAATATTATATTATTTATTAGAAATTCATGAGTACATCTAAACGAAAAAAAAATTAAAATACATCAAAAAAAAGTCTTAAAAATGATGTGAAACTCTGGTAAGACTTTAACCTGATATTTATAAACGCAAAGAAAACTTTTTGAACACACTTTTCTTTTTAAAATTGTTTACCTAGTCGGACTCAAGAACGGGAATTGTGTCCCCTCATGAGAATTAGACCTATACATGAGATTCTAACTTTTGGGACAATCTTAACTAATTCTCAAATCGGTACTAACTATTTTTTCAAAAATTCTAAAATAAGTCATTTTCCTTCTCGTATTTTAAAGGTTATTGAAGAGATGTTATAGGAAATTATTTTCTAGTTATACATCCAAGTGTCTTTCGTTATATAAATTAAGAAATTCATCACAATTTTAAACATACTTGAAACTTTCAATGATTGAGACTTTGAACTAGAACAATTTACATAGTTTAATAATACTTATTGTTTAATAAAATAAATGAACATTTTGATTCTACTACTATAAATAGATAGATCGAGCCATTATTGAACTACAATAAATATATGTTCTATGTGTGGGTCTAGTTGTCTCACTTTGATATTCTAAAAAATTTCACAAATTGAAAGAATAAAGGAAGAAAAGGAAGGCATAAATTGATTTTCCAAACACACAATATAATACCAATTTTATGAAAAAGCTTAATTTCAGTTTTCCTTTTAGAAAAAAGAAAACATTTTTTTAAATTATTACGTTTGAGTTTCTTTAGAAATATTAATGTAAATATGGTTTTGATTTCTGAATATATATATGAATTATTTTTAGTACCTAAATGTTTCTTCTGACTAATGATCTCTAAAAAATTATTTTGTATTTTATACATGAAAAATATGATTATATTAAGTTATCACAAATACTTTTGCCCCAGAACTATTTTTGAATTTTTCTTTTATTTTTGAACTGTTTCCCATATTTTACTTTGGTCCTGAAAACTGTTTTAGTGTGGGCAGTGACCTGTAAATTGTACAGAACCAATATCAAAACAAGAAAAATAATTTTTTATTTAAAAAATAAAAAGGATAAGAAAGAAAAATTATTAAAAAAACAAACATATCCCAAGAACCCATATATATTTAAGCCAAAAAAATCTTTCGAATACCTGTTGACTTGACGCTACTTTACCGTTTGCGGGTTGTGTTTTGTGCTTATGGATTTTCCTCACGTGTGTTGATTTTTTTATAAGGCGGGTTCATGTTTCGTGTTACGTTCCTGGAAGGTACTAGGTAGCACGGGTCACAAGATGTCACTATCTTCACATATTCAAGCAAAGTATAAACACAATTTTTGACCGTTTATAGAACGACGTGACAGGTTAGGGCCTGCTGAGAAAGACCCATATTCGGAAGTCACACAAATCTTTTGTTAATCTGAATGAATTTATTATAAAAAAATCGTATTGTACATGAAACACGTTTTGAATGTGAACACGTTTAGTATAAATAAGTGACTTGTATATATCATCACAGAAGTCATTCTTAACACACACCCTCTTACCAACAGAACTGAAATATCCATTGACATCAAAACACAAACACAAACTGAAATTCCAACAGAGCTCAGTGAGTGAACTTGTTTTTCACAAAGATGGTGAGAACCCCGTCTTGTGACAAAAGTGGACTAAGGAAGGGTACTTGGACTACGGAGGAAGATATGAAGTTAGTTGCTTATGTCACTAGGTATGGATGCTGGAATTGGCGCCAACTTCCCAAGTTTGCAGGTATATGTTTGAACAGTTCTGAAAATTAAGCCAAATAATTAGTGAGGATTTATAGACATAGAAGAAAAAGGTACTAATTCTCTATCTGGTATGTTATCTTTTAGGTCTTGCAAGGTGTGGGAAAAGTTGTAGATTGAGATGGATGAACTATCTAAGGCCTAATCTCAAAAGAGGGAACTTCACTCCACAAGAAGAAGAATGCATCATCAGAATGCTCAAAAAACTTGGTAACAGGTATCATCACTTCCTAATACTGTGAAACAATGAAATCTACCCTCTTTATCAAAACACCAAAAATTCAAAAAGTCTTGCAAATTTGTAAAATTGAAAGCTAATCTGATGATTCCTTCACTTGCAGATGGTCTGCTATTGCTGCTGAGTTACCAGGAAGAACAGATAACGAAATAAAAAACCATTGGCACACCACTCTCAAGAAAAGGTGTCAACAAAATACAGTCACAAATGAAGAAGCCAGAGCCTCCAAATCAAAGAATAAAGAATCCAGGGCAGTGAGGGACTCGGTTCCCAACAAAAATGGTGTTACCGTTAGTCTTCCAGCTACTTCCCAGATTTCAGATAATTCATCAGGTTCATTCTCGCCAGCTTCATCCAGCAGCAGCGAGTTTTCCTCCATAACTTCAGACCATTCCAATCTTGCTAGTATGGAAAATTTGGTGTTGGAAGATGACTTGGGTTTTCTTGATTCATATGTGAATGAAAGTTTCTGGAAAGAACTCAATCTGGACGGTGCACCTTGTGAAGTAGTGTCAAGAGATACTAATGGCACTTTTCAAAGTACAGATTCTACACAGATAGTTGATTCTTGTGCATTGTCTCCGCATCAATCATCCAGTGAAAGTATGGTTGTGGACAATGACTTTGGCACTTTTCTGGATGCATATGGAGAGGTAACGGTCGATAACTTTTGGTCACAGCCATATGTGGCTGACGTGTCCCACATTCCAAGCGAGCTACTTGTTCCCTCCGTGGCAGAATCTGAATATTTTGCTCCAGTGTATGATGATTTGTGGGGTCAGAAGTCATTTTGTACAATGAGCAGCTTCTGAGGACTTATATACACTTGTATAATAGTGATGTAGCAGTGGCTATCTGTATTTCTCTTTTATAATTTTAATATAGAAAATTGCTTCTGCTCTATTTCTATTCTCACCATATGTCTTTGATCTGTCACTTATTAGTCTTCAAGGAAACTTATGTTGGTTTGGAGATAATGGAAATATGATAAAGAGGAGATTGCTGGTGGTAACTCTCAGTCAATCTCTTGTTGTTGACAAAGAACATTAGGGAGTAATAAAAAGGACTAATCAAATAAGTATAAAATTTTTTAGTATTAGAATAGAAATGAAATATGTAATGGTTATACTGAAAAAAAAATCGTGTTTGTGATAGTGTTTATTTTTTTATATATCGTGGTTTATAAATGTAATACTCTAAAAATTAATTACTCGCTATACTATAACTCGTTATTAATGGATCTGTACAAAGTTTATATTAATTCAAAAATATGAACTTAAACATACACCACAATTATTTAAAAAAGCCGTCAAAAATAAAGATTTTTATTGATATGCGTATCTGTTTCTAGTTGTGTATATAATACAATCATTTCAATTTACAATAAAAATCAAACATGTAAGAATAAGTTATCGAATATAAGAAAAGTATATAAAAGAACACATTTTAATCAATAGATTATAACCATTCAATCTTCTTTAAATACTAACGTACAAAAATAATATAAACTATATATGGATCTATATAATAAAAAATATTCAACAAGTGAAATAACTGACTCTTTGAAAAAATTGTATTAAGTATGTCCTAAGAGACTAATATCTGATCCAATATGCAAGACTTAGATTTACAAAGGAATCCAAAAAAATGAATTAAGGTAAGTTCATTAAACCCCAAGTCGTTTATCTACATATGTCACGATGTGCAATAACTCTCCTATAAGTTCAATACAACTCACGTCATGCATCCACATATGTCAAGGTGTGCAAGAACTTCTAGGATAAGTTCAATACAATCTAAGTCGTGCATCCACATGTCACGATGTACAAGAATTCTTCCATCAACTTCTCACTATCTGATATCTTAGTCTGTGCATCTGTGAAGTAAGGAGATCTTTGTTACAACATATATATCAATACTTAATATACAAATTAAACAATAGTTCAAAAATCATCCAAGATAATGATGATCACATATTCATACAAATTTCATCAATCTCATCAAGCATTGTCATACAATATAACTTATTTAAACAAAAATACAAAATCAATTAATTTTACAACTTAATATTCATTTCATATTTAAAATAAGCATTCATATACAATTCAATCCATTGAAAATATAAGAAAAGAAAGAATTTAAAAAAATTTAACTTGAACGAGAATATTTTAATTTAAGCAAGAATGAGCTTGTTTGAGAGAAAATATTTTAATTTGAGCCAAAATTTGACAAAGAGGGTTGATATTTCACTTAAGCAAAAATTTCTTTGCTTTAGCAAAAATAGGACTGAAAGTAACTAGTTGTAGTATTATTTTCGCTTCAGCGAGAATTGGCTCGTTTGAGCTAAAATACTTGAAAATTAACTTCATGTAGCAAAACAAACCTATTTTTAAAGTTTTATTCAAAATCAGTTTAAAAAATACAACTCTCCAATGTAATAATCTAATAGAGAAATAAGAACATACAACAAATTTTATTCAATTAAACTATATAAATCTCACCCCAAACTCAAACATTAGAAACGTGTTTAACAACACACAACCCCGCATAAAACTTAAAATATTGTGATCACGTCACCTTCATATCTAGATGGTCTATCCTAAGGTTCTATAAAAAGCATAAATAGCCTCCTTACTTGAAATTTCTTATTCCAAGAAAAGTTCCAACTCGAGCAAGAGAACCCTTAAAAATCTAGAGACCTAGAGCAAAATATCCAAACATCTCCAAATTTCAGCATGAGTTTAGCCAAGTTGAGATGATCACTTTTCTCAAATGACCTCACTAAGATTGATGAAAGAATCATAAGAAAATGAAGATAATATGTTAGAGATCCCACATCGACTAGAAATTAGGCATTTCAATAGTTTATAATATGGGTGTAAACCTCACTTTATAAGCCGGTTTGTAAGGTTGAGTTAGGCTTAAATTCCACTTTTGAGATGGTATCAGAGCCTATCCTAGCACGGTTGTTGGGCCTCCCGCTATCAGACCACCCTTAAACAATATAGTCCCACGCATGAGTTGAGTAGTCTCGGCGTGAGGGGGTGTATTGGAGATCTCACATCGACTAGAGATGAGATATTTCAATAGTTTATAATATGGGTGCAAACTCCTCAATAGTTTATAATATGGGTGCAAACTCACTTTACAATCCGATTTGTAAGGTTGAGTTAGGCTTAAATTCCATTTTTGAGATAAGATACGGAGGAAGAAAATTAAAGAAAAGGGAGAGAAAATATTTAAGAGAGAGATAAAGGAAGGTTAAGTTACGCTTAAATTTCACTTTTGAGATAATAAAAAATCTTAAGGGTAAACAAGAACTTATTATGTTTGAAAATTTGATAAAGCATAAATGATCCTTGACTTATTAGCTATTGTAGGATGTGATCATATTTTGAAAGAGATAAGATATAGAGGAAGACAATTAAAGAGAAAGGAGAGAAAATATTTAAGAGAGATAAAGGAAGAGAGAGAAATGAAAGATGAGAAAGAATTGAAAAAGAGAGAGGGGGTGTGAGGGGCATGAAACCAAATGTCACTATATAGGCATGTAACAGTTACCATAGATCTTGTGGCCACGAAGTATAAGATGGCAGTCTTACTCAAACTTTCACTTTCACAGTAACACCCATCATTTAATACACTGTATAAATGACCTGTTTTAAGGCTTTAAATCATGTCAATTAAAATTTTTTAATTGAAAAACAATCACAATGTAAATAGAAATGCATGTGTGACATCATTATTGTAGTAAAGAATTGATTAAGATGGCCAGTTTTTGTAGGGTGGGAGGCAGATAAGTATTTGTAGAAGTAAGGGGAGAGGGGGCTTGGGATAAAGAGGACTCTCTTAAGTTTAATTAAAACTCTCATTGGAAAGTGGAAATGGAGGTTTGACAGTGAGGAAAAGGGACTGTGGAAGGAAATCATTTATTCAAAATATGGGTCTTGGAGGAATTTAGATCAACAAAATTTCACAAAGGTAGAATCAAGATGGTGGAGGGATCTAAGAAGTATATGTGGGACAAACATTGAAGGACAGTGGTTCAATGAAGGTCTTGGCTAGAAAGTGGGAAGGGGTAATAGAATTTTATTTTGGGAAGATTGCTAGGTATGGGGAAGGTTACTAAGGGATGTTTATCCTAGGCTCTGTGGAAAACATTTATTCAAAGTATGGGTCATGGAGGAGTTTAGATCAACAAAATTTCACAAAGGCAGAATCAAGATGGTGGAGGGATCTAAGAAGTATTTGTGGGACAAATATTGAAGGACAGTGGTTCAATAAAGGTCTTGGCTAGAAAGTGGGAAGGGGCAATAGAATTTTATTTTGGGAAGACTGTTAGGTATGGGGAAGGTTACTAAGGGATGTTTATCCTAAGCTCTATGCCAATTCTATGCAAAAGGAACTCAGAATAGAAGATGTAGGATAGTGGATAGGTCTAGGGTGGGAGTGGAAATTGAGCTGGAGAAGGGATTGGTTCGAGTGGGAAAAACCTAGTGTTGAGGTCTTCTTTATAAATTTATTGTAGTTTGAACTAAAGGCTCAAGGTGAAGATAAATGGGTGTGGAAAGGAATCAAAGGGTCTGAGTATTCTGTGAAAGATGCCTACTATAAGATCATGGGAGAATTTGGGGGTGAAGAGGACAAAATATATCACAACGTCAAAACTGTATCGGCATCACAAATATGTGCTTAAAGAGTTTTTCTCAATAGGATGCCGACTAGGTATAGGTTAGTGGAGTTAGGTATTTCAGTGGGTAGCTCTGCATGTATTATGTGTAATTTAAGGATAGCAAATGTGAGTCACGTGTTCTTTACATGTTCTGTTTTGAGTCAAATTTGAAAATTGTGTGAGCGGTGGTTAGGAGTGCAACTCATGATGCACCATGTCTCCAAAGAACACTTCTTAGGCTTTACTTTAGCAGGGGCGAGGAGGAGTGTGAGGCGCATATGGAAAGTAGTGTGGTTGATTGTTATTTGACAAATTTAAAAGTATAGAAATGAGATTATGTTTAATTAAGAATAAGAAGTGTGACATTGTAGAGATATATGCCAGGGTGCAAGCTATATCTCGGGCTATTATTAAAGGAAAATATAAAAATGTCCACTTCTCTTATTCAGGCTGGATCTTAGAGCCATTAGTTTATATGCAAATACGCTAAGATGAATGATAATGGGAGAGGACACTGAAGGGTAGGAGTGAATTAAGGAAAATCCTGAATCTAGTTGTGGTATAGGGGTGTACGTCAAGGATTTGCTATAGAAATAACTATTTTCTTGACGTGCTATTGGGTGCCTGTCTTTATGTTGTGGATGTAGGGGACAAACATGAAGTCGGTGGTAGCGGAGCAAGACACTACTGAAGAGAGATTGTATTCATACATGTCCTATGCTCAGATGTGGAAGTGAATGATCTATGATTTTGAAATTGATGTATTGACTATAATGTAGTGTATGATTTTAAAGCTTTTTGATAATGTATGGTCAACGGTTAAAATTATTTTGATAACTATATTTTAATTGAAGACATTTAGATGTGTCTGATTGGAAAGTTATCTTTAAATGTAATTTTTTTATTGGAATATCCTTATTTATATAATTTTTTTATGGATGATTAGAAAAAACTATTTAATATGTAATACACCATTTCTCATAATTTAATAAAATATATTTTTCATAACTACTAATAAAATAATATCATAATACACAAAGTTATATTCAGTAACATTTCCATTCATTGTGTGGTTTAACATTAAAAAAATTAACATATCCAATACATCACCAAATACTCAACATATAAAAAACTTCAGTATTCTAAAAGTTTTAACATTAACTTAACATACTTTCCTATATTTGTACCTATTTTCCTAATTAGTATTGCTTCCTCCATTTAATCCCCTTATGTGATGATAGACTCATACTTCCAACATCCAATTCCTAAAATAAATAAAGAATTGTTATAAGTTATTCAATTCAATAATTATTAAAATAAATAAAGACAAAATATAAGAAATTGAAGTAACTTTTTAAATGAAGTACTAAATTATACATCATCAATAGAGGCATGTACTATAAACAAGGATTGTTTGCATTTCATTTTTTAAATTTGCGAGCTCGTTTTCCATCTTCACAGTCTTGTTCTCGATATTTGTTGAAGTTACATTTAAATGAAGAAAAGTTCATACAACAACTTAACGTTGTAGTGAATCTCATAAAAAGAGTGCACAAATTCAATATGAAATTTTAATCCAAGGTAAATATTATTTACCAAACATGACACCAACGAGATTATTTAAAGATATATTTAATGTAATTTTTAACTTTTCAATATTAACTCATCAATTTTTTCTTATATAAAAATAAAATAATAGTTTACTACAGGGAGAACTACTAATCAATTTTATAATAAATCAGTTGTGTTAGTAATCAAATAAGTCAAACCTGATTAAACAATACAAGTAACCAATCAACGTGTATCACTGCTCAAAGTGTTTCAATCCACACTTACTTGATTTCAGAACATAATAGAGATCAATCAAATAAACTTAACTGACACTTGAAATCATCAAGAAAGCATTGTATTTTCTTTAACTCTTTTAAAATCCCTTTTTCAAATTAATCGTCATTTTAAATTAAACAAGTATTCTAGTTCATTTAAAAAACGTGTTTAGCAGAATAGTTGTAGAAGTTCCGAATGCATACATGTGCAGTAATATGTATAGCTATAAGGTGTAAGTACTCAAAATGTTCTTATCATCATATATAATAGGAAAACAACATTGATGTGGAATTTCTACAACTTTTGATCATTCATTATTGTCTATAATAACTTATATACACTCCAAACTTAATACCTAAAAATAAAGACATATCAAACATCAACTATCTCCTCTCTAAATAATTTTCACCTAATAGATCATATATAGCCATTATGTCATTATTGCAGTAATCTTTCCTTGATTAATTTCGTCCTCTAATATTGCGTATTATGAGAAGAATAGAGATTTAAAACATTTTAAATTTATTTACTAATCAATTTAAAGTTTAACATTAAAGTAAATATTTTTTTATTAAATTTACCGCCTCTGTCCTCTTTACTAAATAGTTTAATCAAAACTTCTCTCATCTTCTCTCCATCTCCTATCTCCTCTATTAAATTTTCTCGCTCCTCTCTTTTGAAGCAAAGTCTTATAAGGAAATAAAGTTAAATTTACTTAATAAAAAACATTTATTATATTGAAACTATCTATTTTTGGAAACTATAAATAATTAATATAGTGAAATCAAGCAACTTGGTGTAGTTAGAGGAATAATTTGAGTATCAAATTTTTAGAAACAAAAATTATATATGGTAATAAAAAGTGCTAGTAATACACTATTTTGAATATATTTTCTAGTTATGATTAAAATTTGTTCAAAATAAGAAAAAATTGTTGACTCAATTTCTAATGTAATGAATCTATTTATTATTTTATACTTTTTAAGAGATTTTAATTAATAATAGTAAATATTTATCAAAAGTATACCAGAAAGTGCATTAATGAGTCTCCTCTAACCAAGATGCAATAGAATCTGAAAAAGGATTTTGAAAACTGAACAAGTCGGGAAGAAATTCAGGTTTGTTTTCATGAGCTCCATGAATGTCAAACAGTATACAAAGAGTTAATTGTATGACAAGTTTTTTTTTTTTTTTTTATGGGCAACAAAACCATATATACAAACAAATTGTTTCAAATTCATGAAAACCAAACCAAAACTATTCCATAATTATAGGTAAAATCCACGACAGCAGAACATGAATAGAATCTATTGGTTAATTGTATGACAAGTTATTAATACCGTAGACTTTTACAGAATCAATTTAACATTTTGTAAACAATTGCTTAAGTTGAATTCTGTCTGTGATAAATTTACACACGCTTTCAATTCTCAAAGAGCTCAAGAGTCAAAAACCAACGTGATTCATACATCCCATGCATAGTAATACCAAATTGCATTTAAGTAATAAAAAACTACGTAATTTTGCTCCGGGTAATACCTTTCTGACCACGTTTTGTTCTACTATTCATCATTTGCAGTCAGAGAAAACCATTTGGTAAATTTATATTAATTTCCACACTAACTGCCACGAGTTTTGACCAAGGACTTTCTCATATAAAAAGAAAGTTTAATTAAGTACAAAATGGTAACCTAGTTGGTTAGTCAGTTAATAGAAAAAAAAAGTGTCTGCTCTAAGCGAACCAGAAAGCATCTGCTCTATTTTCAAATCCCCGGAAGAAAACCTGTTCTGATTAATATTTTACTGGTTTAGATTCCACAGCAACCGCGTTGTTCTTCATAATAATGACGAAAGACTGAGAATCCATGACTTGACCTCACATTCTAAATGGAATTGAAGAATGCTTATACTCCTGACTCTATCAATTAGCACATGACAAATTGAAACCCTAGAAACGACATAATAATAATAATAATAAATATTAGCATGATATATATGGTTTCTTTTTATATTAAGGTAGCTAGCCGAAGGGGAATCTAATGCTGAATTTTTCTGCTCTGGTGTTTTCATGTACTGACAAAACGACTATATCATATTAATAACATCTCCAACTGAACGTCTATTCGCGATCTAGCAAGTATTAAGACTGCTTCTGACGTACGTGTGAGTATTATAAAACATAAGTTTTAGTGGGGTTTCTGAAGTTTTAAATTAGATTTCAAAATTAAAAAATATTTAGATTTCGATCATTGATCTTCTACATTTGTTTTTAATTTAATTGTGCAAATTAGATTACAAGGTGATTTGAAACTGTCAGAAAAATAATAAATTGTACCATTTTTATTAATTTTATAGACACTTAATTATAATATTTTAAATGGAGTCTTATGGTGTATTAAAAAAAAAAGAGAGAGAGAGAAAGAGTTGAAAGGAATAAAAAAAAAGCACACATTCTCATTATTGCAAGTGCTAGTCCAAATGGTAATGTGCCAATCTATTTTAATATCTTGAGTTTGATTGAAATTTTATGTAAAAAAAAAAAAAAAACATATTTCAAGGGAATGACACTAAAAGAACCAGCCAAATTAAAAACATATGAGTTTAAGATAATTGCAGGTATGTAACAGAAATAGGAAGCATCGGTTTGAAGTGACATTTTTCACAAAAAGATAGAGTGTAGCATTTTCTAAGTGTGACAATTTATTTATTTAAAGTTATATGTAATAATTTCTTTATCAATTTTTCTATCTCAAATAGATAAAGGTAAATTCAATCTGAGTTATGTTTTTATCTCAAGTTTGTCCATACGATATCATTAAGATTAATTATTATTATTAGTCAAGTTGTTTACATGTGTAAATGAGAGAAGACTATTTCTACATTTGTCTTATGTTTCCATAGGCTTCATACGATAGCTACCCACATTTCTAGATCATGTTTCCTTTTCCATTTAATTGTATGAGAAAATTCCTAATAACCTGATTATGATTAACTGTGGTAACTCCTATCTACTTGTTGCACTTGTCCTAAACTTTGGTTGTGACATTGTAGGAGAAAAATAAATGGCTTATTAATTCCTCTTGCAGTCCAAATAATGCATACACTTTATTTGTATGGTTATTTCTTTTTTTATCACATTATCCTTTGTTTTTACTTTATTGAATAGTACTCTTTAGCAAATGTTTATGCATATCCTTAAAAGACGTCTTGGAGGGTTAAAGGAAGAAAAATGTATTCAAATTACACTTAGTCTCAACTCCTAAATGATGTGGGACTATTGGAAAAAGGCCCCCAATCGAGGGCTAAGGGAACAAAGATTCATCTTTCAAACCAGTATTCCATTCCCACATATGCCACCAATGTTTCATCCAGAAGTCAGGTAAGATAACATCATTAGGATTAATCATTACATCTAAGGTATTGTCATTTTGGAACTCAGAGCACTGTCACAGTTTTATTCTTAAAAGATGTCTCACAAGAAGATGTATTTTAAGAACGGTCATTTGAAAAAGACCTCTGAACTAATAAGTTCAAGTTAAAGCTCGATCATCCTTTACCTCTACTTATGAGCTTGAGAAGCTTATTTACTACCTAGTACCAAAAAATAAAGATATAATATTACCTGAGTGAAAAGATAATTATAATACCAAAATATAATATTACCTGCTTAAAAAGATAAAGGTATAACACCTGCACATCCGAGCAACTCAGATTAGATTTAAAGTTGATTCCTATTCCAAGCTCAAGGGCACAATATACACTAGCAATTTGGACTTGGGTATTAAACATAGGCCTAAAAGTGTATAAATATAGTCTTATTCTTGAGGGAATACACACCCAGTCTTATCACTACTTACTAAATACTTATCATATCCATCTCTAAGTTCTTACTAACTTGAACATTGGAGAATCTTCAACATATGAATCTCCATTTGTACTATATCAGCAAAAATCAACATCTATTATGAAAGAAGATTTAGCTTGATCAAATCTCAGTTTTCTTAAAATCTCTTGTAACACACCTCAATAGAACAATACTTTGAAATGATATTTTTTACAAGATGTTACATTTTATCATTTGACATATAGTGATAATTTATTAAAAGTTATATTAATAATTTCTATATCAATTCTTCTATTTGAAATAGATAAAGGTGGATTTAAATTTGACTTGTTTAACGATTGTTAGTTTATCCGAAATTCTTGATTCCAGCCTAGACTCATATGCGAGTGAAGTAGTAGTAACAACAAAGAAAAGATGCATTAAATGCATATGTAATTCAATGTCAAGTTAACAATAACTCAATAATATTTAATTACTCAACTTCTTACAACTTAAGACAATTTCATCCAGTGTTGGCTCTTTGTTAAAGAACTTAATAAAATCTTTCAACCTTTTAAGATATACTTCATTTTGAATAAAATATTTTGTTTTCCTATTTATTACATCTAGAATCATTACAAGTTGTTTCAATGTAGGTTTGGATTAAAGTTTTTTTTCAAAAAAGATAATAAATTAAAATAAGACACAAAAGGGGTGTCTCAACCCTTATTATGTGTGTCCTTCATTTAAGGTGATATTACAATCAAAAACATACTTGTGCCCTTCATTTAAGGTGATATTACAATCGAAAACATACTTCGCATCCTAATATCCATGCATTTAATTATAGAAGTAAATTGTGTTGTGTTTTGTTATTATTGCACTTATCTTAAGAACTCGACTTTAAGTCTAACTCAATCTTACAAAATTTGCTTGTATAGTGAGGTTTACACCCTCTTATATACTATTGAAAGACCTTATCTCTTGTTGAATGTGGAATCTCCAACACACACCCTTTCACACATACCTAGGGGGTGGCCTAATAGGTCTAACAACCTTGATGATAAACTCTGAAAATGACTTTGATACAATCTTAAGTAGTGAACTTTAAGCCTAACTCAACCTTACCAAACTTAATTATAAGGTGAGGTTTGCACCTACTTATATACTATCGAAAGACCTTATCTCTAGTCGATGTGAGATCTCCCACATTAATAGATTAATGGAAATTCATGAAAGATGTGCATCAACAAAGCAAAGGAACTAGTGGAAGAGAAAAATGGCTCATGAAAATAAAATTAGGATTAGAGAGAAAATGAGAAGAATATAGAAGACAAAAGAATGATTTCTTATTTGCAACATGTGGTTATAAAGACCCACAAAGAGGCAATGGGACCAAAATAGCATTGCAACAGAATGGTATTACATAATTAGTCCATAGTATTTGGGATGTGGTACTCCTGTTGTTGGGATTTTCTTTGTTGGTCATCTCCCTTGCAATCATCTCCACCCACTCTAGATTATGCAGAATTTGTTCCACCAATACCACCCATGAACCCTTCTAGGCTACACAAACAACATAAGTTCTAAGTTTCCGTCTAATTTGTGTCCTTCCTATGTTCATTAATGTTTTAGCCTAAGACCAACATCCCACTGATATTGTGCTATTATCATTTACAGAAAACTTATATATAACACAGAAAACCTGTAGGCCAACAAGGAGACAACTTCCTCTGTGGCAATCATACATGAATTTAGTATAAGAATACAATATAGTATTATTCAAAACACATATTTCCTACTTTCGTATTACAACTATTTGAGGTATTATATTGGTCATTGATACCATTTAGCATATGAGAACACTATCCTTTGTATCTTATATTTCATCCATAACCATGTTTCAAGTTGAGCACGACACCAAATCTTTTCATGTCCAAACACTTCTCTATTCTTATGGTTCCATATACCCCACACAACTACTAATCACGAGTCTTTCTAAGCTATATTTTGTTTTGCATTTAGTTATAAACTATGAAAATTCTGAAAATTGGATAGTGGATGGTTATGGTTGGCAAAAGAGACTCCTACCCATTTATCATAGATTCTGTATCCTCTGAGATACTTTACAAGTGTGAGGTTGTCTCTTCTTTTTTTCTTGCACATTACACACCTTAAGTCTCCCAACGACACTCCTCTTCTACATATATTTATTGTCGTTGGAACCTTATCAAGAATCACTTTACATTCAAAGTGTAGTGTATTCGGTGAAATCTTCAAACTCCAAAAATATGTGAATACTCCATTATTTTTACTTATTGAATCCCGTATTTCTCAAACTAAATCTCTCTATTCTAAGGTATCTTCTAGACCTAATTATTTTTTTATCCATTCACCCATATCTCTTATAATCTTATTCATAAATTCTTATATACAATCTTAGGAATGACTTTATTACTTAGGTTCCTTCAACAAGGTTTGGATTAAAGTTTATAGATTTAAATTTCAGTAAACTTAATAATTTGAAGAGGAAGTTTTGTAAAACTAATCCAAATATTATTTCCACAAAACGGAATTTTAAACACAATTTAATATGCAACATACATACAAGAAAAACAAAATATATTGTGAGACAGAATTTATTTTTCAAGCTAAACAACGAATACATCTCACCAAAATTCTATAAACATTTTCAACCCATAAACTCACCAAAGTTTCTTTTCTATTTTTTAATAATGTTTCACATTTACCATCACATTTCTTACTTTTAAAAAATCCAATCAGTGTTTTGCTCCACTAAGAAACTCGTTAAAATTTCTCAATTGAAATCCATATACATATATATATATATATATATATATATATATATATATATATATATATAACTCGCGACTCACTTTTTTGAAAACAAACAACTCAAATTGTAATTGAGTTCTATGAAACTTCTCTTCAGAAGCAACAGTTTATTTTGAGAGTTATACTTAGTGCGTTTATCATAATACTACTTCCAATTGGAGTTCCACTAAGGCTGTGTAGGTCCAACTGAAGTTGAGCTTTGTGGGTATTACAAAAAACATCTACTCCCATATTGTCTTTTTTTTTCACACTTTTAAAGGATTTACATTCTTACTTAAAACATATAGGAATGGATAAAATTGTTTTTAAGTTTAGTATTTAAAACTGAATTATCACTATAATAAAAATATTAAATCTGGATCAAGCCTTAATTTATTTTAAATAAAAAACCAACAACAAAACCACATTTTTTACTAGCTCAAAAGTCAGTAATTAATTTAACTCGCTTTTCGGGTTGCCCGATGTTTGACCCTTAAACAAGAGATTAAATGAAAATATTACATTTTTAGTTAGTTTATATCATTATTTAATTTAATGGAGAATGGTGATATGTGATACTGGTTAAAGTGTTAAGATAAGTTGTTAACCGACTTTCATCCCGTAATTTTCCATAAATACTTATGAAATGTATTTAAAAAATTGAATTTTATACTTTTAATTCGGGCGAAAGATTTGCTTTATAATTATGTTGATTTACATTTATGAAAATATTTTATGCAATTTGATTTGCATAACTTTTTATTCTATTTTATGTTCATAATTATATTTCTTCATTAAACACAAATCACAAATATAATTCAAACTTATTCCATTTTTAAGGTATTTCTTTCAATATAAAATATTCTATTTATTAATTCTTTAATCAATATCACACTCCTCGGTAAGATTTATACTGCTCCGAAAGACAATATTAAAAAAAAGGTAAATGCATGTGATTTCTTAAAAGTATATAAAAAAGAATTAAATACTTTTTCTATGTAGTGAATAGGATGATTATTCATTTAAAAGATAAGATTAACAAAAAATTATTGTACAAAAAATTATTAATGTTTTCCTCCTGCCACTGTTGAGGTATGTTTGATTTATATTTTAATAAAATTAGTTGTAAAATAATTTAATTTTGAAATTATACTGAATATGCGTAGATATATAGAGAGAGAATATTTTTTTAATGAAATAATGTAAAAACACTTTTAGAAATGCATTTGCGAAAAACTTTTCTTTTTGTCAGCAATAAAAAATGTATCCAGTATTAATTGCGAAAAAATTAGTATACATCTAACAAAATGTTACTTAATATAACTTTTTAATAAAAAGCAATTAAATGAAGGATTGATCCCCACATGGGTATTGACATGGCCTGAATAAGATATTGCAAAGAAATTACCATCCAAGAAGGAAAACATAGATTTAATACTTTCAGTGAAATTTACAGCAACGTGTTTCCAGCAAAAAAAAAAAAAAAGTAGCTTTCGTGGAGTCATTATATTTTTAATGATATTAGAGTTGAAATAAGAAAAAAAATAGCTCTCAGAAAGAACTTTCCCGAAAAGAAAAAAGTGGCTTAGTGAAGTCATCTATTCTTAATGATACAAAATTCGTTGGTTTTGATAAAGTTAAAAATATTTTTATTGGATACTAGGCTTATATATATTTTCTCCAAGCCAACAATTTCCTCTTAAAAAATATACGATTTCCATTTTCTAAATAATATTTATTTTCTAATGCTTTAGTTTTCCTTTCATAAAAAAAAAAAAAAACAGAAAATCGCTTTCATTTTTTAAGCCTTTATTGAATTAACCTTAGAAAAAGTGTTAATTTGTTATTCTTATATTAATTTTTTTTAACGTTGTGTTCGTATAAATACTGTTTACACAAATAAAAAACAAGTGCAAATGAAACTGGTTTATTTTAAATAGTTTAAAAAAAATCAACAATAAAAAAGTAAAAGTGATGCATAAACACCTTTCATCATAAGAAAAAAAATTGAAAAATAATATTTTATAATTTTAACATTAATAACAATGTAATAATCAATTGCGTTATGTGATATGCATTATAAACGATTATATAATTACATTACAAACGTAAACATAATAGATTATACTATCTAATATAATAAAATAAATTTATATAACAATAATAATAGAAAAATAAATCTATATAATAATAATAATATTAATAACAAAAAACAAAAATAAAAAATAATAAATAATAATAATAACAATATAGTAATATTATAATAAAATATAAAAATGATATTAGTAGTAAAATAAATTTATATAATAATAAAATTAATAATCAAAATAAATATGAAAATAAATAATAATAATTAAATTGAAATTAAAACTTTAATTAAATTTATTTTATAATATTAAGGATAATTTGGTTATTTTATAAATATATTATTTTATAATTTCTTTTAATTTTATTATATTAATCAAATCATTTATAAATTTTTTTCTTATTTTCTCTTCATTTTTCAGTCATCTCTTAATCTAAACAACTTCAATTTTTCTTTCTTTCTCCACTTTCTCAAATCCAACCAGTAATCTAAACACTATTTTCTAGGTAGAGGGAAACACCTGTTACAGGAGTTGACTGTAATTTTCAGTTGCGTTTATGTTAGTAGATTTTAGTCACGTGTGAAATTAAAAAAGCACGCATAGGTTTCGTGTTACGTTCGTGGAAGGTACTAAGTAGCAGTTCACAGATAATGTCGCTACCACCTATAATATTATAGTGTCGAATGTGTGAAAGCGCAGAGAAACACTTTCTTTGACTAGTAAGTACCCCAACATGATCACGTGAACGGTTAGTACCCGCTGAGAAAGACCCTTATTCCAAGTCACATGAATCTTTTATTTATGGGATTTTTGTATTATTATTGAACATGAAACACGTTTTGGAATGTGAACGCGTTCAGAGTATAAATAAGTGACTGGTCAGACACAAAACCATTCTCTCACACACGCTCGCTTCCCAACAGAACAAAAATTTTCTCTTGCATCGAAACATAAACACTGACTCACAAAGATGGTGAGAACCCCATCTTGTGACAAAAGTGGACTGAGAAAGGGTACTTGGACTCCGGAGGAAGATAGAAAATTAATTGCCTATGTCACTAGATATGGATCCTGGAATTGGCGACAACTTCCTCGGTTTGCAGGTACATATTTCAACACTTCTGAAAACCAAATAGGCCAAAAAAAATTGTGAGAATTTATAGTAAAAAGTTATTAATTAACTTTGCATTGATGTTTAGGTTTGGCAAGATGTGGGAAAAGTTGTAGACTGAGATGGATGAATTACCTGAGGCCTAACGTCAAAAGAGGGAACTTCAGTCCACAAGAAGAAGAATGCATCATCAGAATGCACAAAAAACTTGGTAACAGGTATATATCATCACCTCCTTGTGCTGTAATACAATGAAATCTACCCTCTATATCAAAATACCAACCATTCAAAATGGTCTTAGAAATTCTTGTTCCTTGACGTGAATATTGAAAACACTTGCAGGTGGTCTGCTATTGCGGCTGAGTTACCAGGAAGAACAGATAACGAAATAAAAAACCATTGGCACACCACTCTCAAGAAAAGGTCTGCACAAAACACACAGACAAATGAAGAAGCTAGAGCCTTCAAATCAAAGAATAAAGAATCCAAGCAAGGGAGGGACTCGGTTCCTAACAATAATGGTGTTACTGTTACTCTTCCATCCAATTCCCGGGCTTCTGATAATTCATCAGCCTCAGTCTCACCACTCTCGTCCTCAAGCGGCGTGTTTTCCTCCACATCTTCAGATGATTGCAGTATGAAAAATATGGTGTTTGAGGATGACTTTGGTTTTCTGGATTCATACATAGAGTCTATGAATGAAAGTTTCTGGACAGAGATAAATCTGGATGAAATAGTGTCAGGAGATAGTAGTGGCGCAATTCAAAGTACAGATGCTAGCGTGCGTGATTCTTGTGCAATGTCTCCTCATGGGTCAACCAGCGAAAGTGTTGTTGTTGATAATGACTGTGGCGGCTTTCTGGATGCATATGCAGAGGCAACGGTTGAGAACTTTTGGATGCCGCCATATGTGGCTGACATGTCGCATGTTCCAAGCGAACTTCTTGTCCCTTCTGTGGTAGAATCTGAATATTTTACTCCAACCTATGATGATCTGTGGGGACAAAGTCATTTCTATTAGGTTATTTCTAAAAACTACTACCAGTTGTTCAGAGAACCAAAATTTTTGAGGGTATTAAACACAGTGACGAATAATGATGTAAGATAACTGGTGCTTACTTATTCGAGGTGTGTATTAGTTCAGGTTAAACAAGGCTATATATAAAAATAAAGTATTTTGAAGTTATTTTGGGATATTTTTCAAATACCTTTATAATATAAAGAATTAAAATACACATAGTCTCACCGGATACTTACACATATATTCTTTTGGTAAGACTTTTCATGTATAATATGTATAATTTTCGTATAACACACTATCATTGTAAATAATAAAAAATAATTCTAATTCAAACAAAGTATGCTAGAGTTTGAAAAAAAAAAACTTTAATAGAAGTATTTTTATTAAAAACTGATAAATATACACATTTCAGTTAATCTCAGTCATTTAAATCATTTTAAAATTAAGTATTTTCACAAATATATATAGTTTACATCTTATGTTAGAAAGATAAATCACTATTGATATACATAACGAAATACTTAACTCTATTTCAGAAAGACATATCTATTGTTTTGATTTTTTTATCAGCAAAGAACAAATTTTATCCTTATACAATAAAGACTAACTCTATTAATTATTCTTCTAATGAGATTATAAAATGGAGTCTTTGAATCATATTTCCACCTTAAAAAAAACACCCAATATTAACTTACATGAGGTTTGTGTTAATAACTAACAAACACAATCATACATTAACGTTATAATTACAACTTTCAATGGTGTTTATGCTTCACAATCCCTCATGTTATTTGAGTATCATGTGTTGACTATCCTAAAATATATACAGAGCATGGTGTAGTGCTAGTTAAGATGATTATGGAGGGCACAAAAATGTAATATGATATAGGGTGCTCCTAATAGCCAATCTAATGTACCCCATGATTGACTACACTAGTACACTCTTAATTCCTTTAAACTTTTATGTTATAAGCAACATCCAACACTCCACATTTTCACTTTGAAGTTGACACATGTAATCTTGCTTTCCTTCCTTCTCATACTTGTTGGCTTAGGTCCATTGACATGAGTTGTAATATATGCTCCAACATAGAAGATAACCACAACTACTGCTACTGCAGTGTGTTAGCAGTACTGAAAAGCTTATCGTATGCATCACAGATAAAGTTATTTCAAAGACTTTAAGCACAAAATGGGATTCAAGCACCAATTAGAATATGAAATGTTTTGTTTTGGGTACTTATTACTAGCATTATTGAATTTAACTCAAAGACCTCCAAGTGTCATACTATGTTTATTATGTTGTCTCTCCAACATAAGTACATCAATAGGAACTAAGACCTCTCGTATGACATGGTAAATCCTTATAACCTGTTAGACTAATTATTTTTCACACCACAGACTAAATCATATGAACTTTCCTCGACTCTGATCACCTGTTAATCTTCTTCTATGTACTTCCAATATATCAATAGAGTCAGGATATCTCTACAGTAAAAGTCTCGAATTCAATACATATTTTGTACATCCCAATATCATTCCCTAGAAATAATTATGTCTATATCATACTTCATATCATATACAATGATTTATACCATAAATTTGTATTCATATATACATATTCGACTTAAATCAAATGGCAATAAATTGAAATTTATCACCCATTATATTATAAAAATGTTCAAATACAATATATTGATCAAATATAATATAGTGAAAGATAAACACATTTTAATATTTCAAAATATTTAAAATTACGTTTCTTCAAAGTTTAGAAAACACCCTCTCCTTTAGCCAACATTTGGTTCACCCAATAAATTAAAAACATGTTGTAATTTGTTAACCACCATTCTACTCGTCCAACCAAAGACATTAGCACACCCAACAACTTTAAGTCACCCATCAAACAAAATACTCGCCCAACAACTAGATCACCTGGAGTTTAAAAAGAAACATCATCCAACAAGAATTGACTCACCCAACGACGTTCTTGGGTTTTCAATTAAATGAATTTTGCACAACGAGAGTTTGACTTGTTCAATGACCAATCCATCAGGACCAATCAACGACCAAAGCTCTCTAATTTTTAATAAAACAAATTTTGTCTAGTGAGCACTTGGCTTACCTAGCGAATTTGCACAAAAAAAATAGGGTTTCTACAGAATCTAACGAATCTTATACAAAATATATACATGAACACAACATTTCAAAGTATTCAAAATAAAATAAGATTCTCAATTCAATCAAACCAATACATCAATTTCAAAGCGAACTCATTTAAATCACAAATCAACCAATACACCAATTCAAGATAAACTCATTCAAAGCATAAATCAACCAATATATCAACTCAAGATAAACCTCATTTAAATAAAAAATAAACCATTACACTAATTCCTACAAGAATTTCAAAACAATATAACCACATCACCTTCACATTCTTATAGTCTAACCTAAGTTACTGTTAAAAACTAAACTAGCTTTCCTTACTTGTTTAATTGCTTAACACGTTACCAAAGCATCTAACTCCACAGAACAGAACAAAAAAGCTAAACTTGTACATATAAATTCCTTATCAATGATCCAAACATACTTCTATAATCCTGGACTAGCTGAGACTTATTTTAGCTCACATACAAACACCTTCCTCCTTAGACAAGCAAAACCTCTCAAAATCAACTCAAAAGAAAATGGACAAAGAAGAACTTACAGTAAATAAAGATTTTAATTAGGTAGCATTATTCTACACCTAGGTCCTTATCTTTTAAAGAATGAACAAATTGATCAGAATCAGTCAGAAAAAAAAGAAAATAGTTTTTAACACGATGATGATTCTTTTGTAATGAAGTTTACATAATCAAGTTTTACTATTTATAAGTTTTACACTTTAATAATAAAATATTTATGTTTCATCTCACTTGTACTATTTTTACTCTTTAAAATAGTTTTAGGTCCTTATGTTAAAGGAAGAGTATTGAAGAGTATGTGTTACTTTTTTCCAAAGAGATTACTCTTTGATGATCTAGAGTTCAATAAGATAGATGACTCAAATTATTTTTCTATGTAAGATGGTTCTTCATTCCTCTAAGATCCAATTAGATGAATTATAATTTAAAATTTTACTCTTTTTGACTCATTATTATATAATTTTTTTAATGGATTTAGGATAAAGAAACCTATGTACTTATCAAGTAGAGAATTTTCTCTTATTTTTAGTGATTATATATATATATATATATATATATATATATATATATATATATATATATATATAATATTTTTTATATAAATAAATTGTTTAAATATATATAAAAAAAAAAAAGTAGATATATTGTTGTTTTTTGCGCTAAATCAAGATATTTTTCCTT
>Ga0099824_1001198_pt1 | contig 35654 bp, 19 predicted proteins | sample SiratrowhiteBW_FD_76837 | JGI IMG/M metagenome (GOLD analysis project Ga0099824, IMG submission 76837) | Root nodule microbial communities of legume samples collected from California, USA - Siratro white BW | ecosystem: Host-associated > Plants > Roots > Nodule | place: USA: California... | reverse complement strand
GTTCCCATTTGTTTTGCAATTCTCTTAACATGCATGCACCTCACCTCAATTCATCTTTAGTGGACATGTGCAAAAAAGAAGAAAAGTAAAGACAAACCCCATTCAACAGGATATATACATTTGTGTTGCATGTGTTTTTCCTAAGATTAGAAATTGAAAAGTTGAATTGTTCACTCGAGAATATATTATGTAAAAAAATAAGATTTCCTTTTCAAATTGAGTAGATCTAAATTTGACAAAATCAGTAGATCTTCAATTACTTAAATATTCAAAGGCTGAATGGTTTATTAGGGTTTCAAAGTCTACTGCACTTCATTTCCAAGCTTCTGCTGAAGGTGTATTTTTTGTTGACAAATATATACTATTGTGTAGGACTAACATATCTCTCTCTGATACCAGAAAGGGGAAAAGTTGGAATTGATGTTATTACTCTAGAAAGTGATGAAGACGAGTGTAATTTTCAAGCAACAATGAACCAAAAGGAGACTACTTCATGTACTATTATAGATAATAACCATCAAAGTTCGCCAGCAGCATTCCAGAAGAATCTTCTGACAGGATTGACTGAAAGCATTGGGAGTCTGAAAAGAAAATTTGTTTCTTCGCCCAAATTTGATGCAAATATCAATGTCTTGAAGGACTCAGATAGTGAGGCTTCCTCTTCTAGTTCCAGTTCTAGTTCCTCTTCTGCTTCATTTGATATGGATAGTCTCCCTGTTAGAAACAATAAGAAAACTAGAGCAGATGCAACCAGTCATAGATCGGATTTATTGCAAAGGTAAAGAGGCAGGACATAGATGTGTTTAGGTATATGAAGGAGATATTTTGGTACATGAGTGTTTTATATTAAATAGCAGGTTTTTGTTCACTGATTATATATAAAAGTAATCAGGCTATTTACCTACTGCTAAGTAATATAGCATCAGCATATCACCACATTGCATTCCATTGGACTATCTTTACTTTTATAGTTTGGTTATCAGAAATGGCTATATTGATGGATCAAGATGGACAATGATTGTGACTGGGTTAACAATGCGCTTTAAGCTTATGCAGGAATTATTATGTAAACATTATTGCATGGTTCTAGTTGATCTTGGTGCAACACAATAATAATTCTTATTCATAAATTAAAGAATGTGATTACATATTAGGTAAAGATTGGTGAGATCTGTGCTGTCTCAAACTATGAAATAAGTAATAAAACTTATGAAGACTTAGGCTTAATTTCTGCCGAACATATTATGAGAGACAAGAAGATTAAAGTGTGTTTAGGCTTCATACTGGCAATTAATTTCATAGTAGTCCATCTAAAGAATCAAAACTTCTGTGGATAACTTGGAATCCCATCAAGAACCAAAGTTCATAATTACAGCAGTTACCACAAAAAGAAAACTAATTAATAATAGAGAAAGGATTTTAATACTTAACGATGTTATGCTCACTATCTTTACTTCTGCATGTGCTTATTACTTCTTGTATATATATATCAAGCATTTCTCTTAGATTCCTCCTCACCCCACCATGGATAAGTTTTTTATTCTCCATATTTTCCTTACCTTCCTCTTTCTCTTGGTGTTATATAAAACAATGAAAAGGTCAAAATCCAAGAGTTCCACAACCAATTTATCCCCAGGGCCATGGAAGCTTCCTCTCATAGGAAACTTACACCTACTTTTTGGCTCATCTCTCCCCAATTATGTTCTAAGAAACTTGGCCAGCAAGTATGGACCCTTAATGCACCTAAAACTAGGAGGGGCATCACACATCACAGTTTCTTCTCCAGAAATGGTCAAAGAGATTGTGAAAACACATGATATCATATTTTCCAATAGGCCTCAAATTCTTGTTTCCTAAGTTGCTTACAGTGCCAAAGACATTGCCTTCTCTCCCTGTGGAAGCTATCGGAGGCAACTAAGAAAGATGTGCACAGAAGAGCCTTTAGCCTCAAAGCGTGTACAATGTTTCAGGTCCATAAAGGAAGAGGAGGTGTCAACATTCATTAAAGAGGATGTGTCCTGGCATTGCATTTACAATAGCTGACATTGAGTTGCCACTTGCTCAGTTGCTTTACCATTTTGATTGGAGGCTGCCTATTGGAATCAAATATGAAGAACTTGACATGAGTGAATCACATGGTTTAACCTTAAAAAGACTAAATTGACTATGTTTGATTCCTTTTCTTCGTCACCAAGAAATCGTATCATGTGATAATTATCCTAGTTAAGCCTTTTTTACTAGTATGTAGCACCACAGTGACTGTGGCTTGATTTACTTTACCATAATACTTCTTGCTCTTCATGTATATTGACATTATTTAAGATTTATAATGTTTAGGCATTAAGGTTTTGGTCTATAAGATGTGAGGAATCACAGTTTAAATGTATGAATCACATATCTGAAAATTAACTGCAATAAAAACAAATGAAATTGGGTAAAATTATAAAACTAATTGTTTGTATGAACTATTATTTTATTACATTTGTAAAATGAGAAATATTTAGTGTGTTTGTCTGATATTCTTCCATAAAGCATGTGATCATATTTAAAAGTAAAATGAAAAAGAAAAAAACTATGAGAAAAAAATAATTATTTGTCTGATTTCTTAAGGAAGACATTATGAAGCAAAATTCTTATGTATTTTGTTTCAACTCTCTCTGTTAAATGAAAAATAGGCAGATAAATAATTTTAACGATGATAGAACAATTCTATAAAATTGATTAATTTAGTTACAGAGTATTACCTAGTGTTTCGTTTATATCATTAGATATTGTCATTCCCATAAAGTCAAAAGATCATTAGATATTGTCGTTCTCATAGAGTCAAAGTATGTCTAAATAAAACTTGAGATGAAAATTTGAGTAATTGGCGCAAAAGTTTTTCTCAAATTATTTTGTGATTACATCAATGACACACTTTATATGCTGTTTAAAAGAATTGATCATATCTCTATTTTTTAGAAAATTTAAAATATATCTAATTTTTATTTTTCAAAATCAATAGAATATGAAATAAAATCAATCAAATATATGAAATAGTATTTCAAAATCGATTTTGGATTATGTTGGGTTTTATGGAAATTATATAATAAACTATATCGAAAAAGGTAAGATGGATGCATATGTAAGGTTTCAATAAGCTTGTTCAAAATAATTTGTTTTGAAAAACATTTCATATATTTTTGAAAGCTTGCTTCAGAAAATATCTCACGCATTCCAGAAAGTTTATCTCAAAAATCTTGTTATAAAAATGTTGTTATAAAATATTTTCATAATAGTTAGTCCGGAAGTCAATAATGAAATATAGTACGAAGGATAGAGTGATTATTTTAAAAATTACGGGGACGCGAATAGTAATTGTGGAAGTATAGGAAGGAAAAGGCCAATTGCTTCCAGCACCCCCCTCAATTGCTTCTTGCATCCCATCAGTCATATAAAATATGACAATTGTCCTTGTTAGAAATGTAAATGGTGAAATTGTTGTAGCTGCATTTTTTGGCGATGGCAGCGGTGGTGAACGTTGGTGGTGAGAGAGAAGGTTGTTTGGACAGTATTTTGAGGTAAGTGGATTTATATTTGGGTGCTTTAATGGTTGTTGTAGGGGTGCAGAGGGATTGTTGAAATAGGTTGGAAGATGTTCTTACAGAATCTGAGGGCTAAGAACAATAAAAGTTCTTACGGAGTCTTGAGGCTGAAAACAAGACTTCAAGGTGCCAACTGTTCAGATCTCACTACGAATCCCTATTCTCCGGTCGTCGAGGTGAAGGGAAGATTCTTGTTGAAAGTGCTCCGCTCTCTCTCTCTTACTGGTGTTCTCGATTATCAGAAGTACATAGCATGAGTTGGGGCAGATTGTCCAAAAGTCCCTTAGCTCTACTTACTGTTCACTATTTATAGTGTTATGCATGGGCATTATGAGGAAGACGTATAGCCTCTTGGCCTTCAGAGATATGATGATTGTTCTGCATTGTGCTAGGGGGAAGACGTGCAGTCTTCCACGCATTAGGTTGTTGTTCTGCACTATATGTTAGAAGGAAGGCGTGCAATCTCTTCTGCACAAGGTATGATTGTTGTTTTGTCCTGTGTGTCAGAGGGAAGGCGTGCAGTCTCCTCTTTGTCAGGTGATGAGAGCGTCATTTATTGGGATTTTTTTTCTTTGTCAGATGTAACGTGTTTGTTCCAAATGCAAAGGGAGTGGGGATGTTGGTTTGTTGGCGTTGGCTTGGTACCTGTCGGTCTGGGTACTTGACAGTTTGGTTACCTGTCGGCCTAGACACTTGTCGGCCTGGTTACTCGTCGACCTGGACACTTGTCGGCCATACTTGTCGGCCTAAACACTTGTCAGCCATACTTGTCGACCATACTCTTTAATGGCCATATGGTACAGAAGGGATTTCATTATGGAAAACGAAAACCGTAGGAGGCTACGAGGGTAGAAAATCGTTTTACGAAAAACCATTTCCATAGTGGTGCGGGGGTTGGAAAAATGCTTACGGAAAAGCATTTCCATAATGGGGATGAAGTGGGAAAGTGACTTAATCAGAAGGTTTTCCGTAAGAGATGGTTTTAATAATACAAAACCTTCTTACGAAAAAATGTTTTCCATAATACAAAACCCTCTTATGGAAAACGTTTTTCATAATACAAAAACCTCTTATCGAAAATTTTTTTCGTAATACAAAACTCTCTTACAAAAAACGTTTTCCATAATATAAAACCCTCTTACGATACAAAACCCTTTCATAATAAAAAATCTCTTACGAAAAACATTTTCCATAAAAGATTTCACACTCCACAACCCAATCTCTTACAAAAAAACGTTTTTCAGAATACCTTAACTTTTTTTATCTTTATTAACAAAGTTATAAATGCCTATTCACATATTCTGATGGCTGTAAGAAGCAAATGTGGAGGTGTAAGAAGAAATTGCCAAGGAAAAGTCATATATAAGTATAGAGATAAAGTCCAATTCGGCCAAAAATTTAAATGAGTTGGGTATTTCTTCTTGCACACTATGGTTTGTGCATGCACCTTCATATAATATGTGAAAGATAAAAATGTCCTCCTTAGACGTTGTCATCTTCTTTTATAGTGTAATAGTTGGTCTTTCCTCGTCTCCTTCCATCGTTGATTCTTCAGTCGTGTGATTTTTAAGTCCTGAATTTTCTATCTCATGCTTTCTCTATTAGAAGAGTTCAAATTTTAGTAAAAATCCTTTTAGTCCTTAACTAGATTTTCAAATTATACAATTTAGAAGTGACTTCTAAATTTTACAATTCAAAAACCTTTTTATTTAAAAATAAGATTTTTAAATTATGTAATTTGTAAGATATTCTTACATTACACAATCCAAAAATATTTATCGTAAAAAAATACTTGAATTATGCAATCCAAAAAAAATTATACTAAAAATAATTTTTAAATTATATAATTTGAAGGTGTTTATAATTTAAAAATAAAAAAAAAATTTAAATTGCACTATTTAAAAATCATTATTTCATAAACTAGAAGAAAATAAAGTATGAACTTTCATATTTACATAACTTTAGAAGGAAAATATATGAAGGTGGAAAAGAAAAAACCTCTTAACCACATGTTAAATCAACCAATTTTTGACGTGGACGGTATCCAGTCCACTTATCCTACAAGATAATGGACTGATTTTGTTGACCGATGGTAAAGATATTAAGCTTGTGATGTGATTAGTGGTGGAAAGTGCTCTTGCTGGTAGGTTAGAGATTTTGGTAACTCAACTTTTTTAGTTTTTTATTTTTAGTTCCAGTATTCAGACACGTTCGAGATTATATAATTTATATCGTTAAACATAAATACTTTTTATTTTAAAATTTACAAGCATATGTATTAAGACTAAAATTTCACTACTTTCTTTTACTTCAACTTTTGTTTTTTTTTTTTCAAGGTTATTGCGAGATTGACTGAGATATGGACTTAACCTAAAAACATAATATTAACATCTAATTTTTTATTAAAAGTTGAACCTTATATTTATGTCTATGGGAATCTCCTAACTACATATAAATCCAAAAGTTTTTCCTTTTCTTTATCTAGACTATTTATATTTATGTCTATGGGAATCTCCTAACTATATATAAATCCAAAAAAAAATTCTTTTTGTTTATCTGGACTATTGTACTGCTTTAGAACTAAATAAACATTTATAGTAATCACTTAATTGTTTTCATTATATAGCATTTGAGTTTCTCCAAAAATTTTAAATTGCCTTATCTCTTAAATTACATTATTATTGTTGACATACTATCACAATCTTAATAATTGTTTGAATTATTAAATTATAATATATATTTCTTTTTCTGATCAATTTAAGTTACATACAAATTTTTCATTTATTTGTTTTCTCTTTTAATTTTCTTTTCTCTCATTCAAATAATATCATTTTTTATTTTCTTTTTCACTCTTTATTTTCTTCAAACAAAACCTGTTGTTCTCTGGTATTATCTGTCCCATCATGTATTACTAAATTTCAACTACCTATCAATGCAAGTGCAGACATGTGTTCCTATTTTTTGATCTTGTGTCTCACCTGAAGACTTGAAAGGTGTCCACAAAATACTTCAGCAATAATTGTACCTAATTCTATGCATTTTAGTCGATGAAAAAACTTACTTGATACATTTTATTAATGTTTTCAACAATATGATGAGAAGTGAAGGACTTAAAACAAATTAGAATAAAAGATAAAACGTTTTAAATTAAGTAAAAAAATATAGAACTGAATAGAAAAGTTATATAATTTCATTTATTAATTTTAACATTAGTAGTTAATTATTTACCATTATTATTATTATTATTATTATTATTATTATTATTATAGAAAAAAAAAACAAGGAAAAAAACACTTATAATCAATTATTGCCAATACTTGACTTATTATGTGTGCAAAATAATTTGAAAACACATATTATTTTGATAATATAATTAATTATACATTTTTCTTCCATGTTAATGAGTTTTTTTTATTATGTAATTTTTTTATAAAATTTTCAGAATGGATAATTTTTTTTTTTAATTCTGTATAAGTAAATCATGTTGACATAATTTTATTACAAATAAATCGTATTATATAACATAATTTAATTTTATTTAAAAGGAAATCGTGTCACATAATTTTAATAAATTAATTTTTAATTTTATTTATAACATAATTTCAGTTTAATTTTTAAAATTATGTTATAATGATACTATTTCATATTATAATGATATGATTTCATTTTATGTTAAATAAAATCGTATATAATAGAAATAAAAGAGAAATTACTCATTCTAAAAATTTTGTAAAAGAATACAATTAATTATATTTTGGTAACTATGATTATTCATGCTTTCCAAGTCCTGGGGGTTGGTTGAATAATTTCAATGAGTGAAACTGTTTGTGACAACCTATGAAGCAATTTTCTAAAATAATAATAATAATAATAACAAAAAAGAGTTTTAACATGTTTGAATCTTCGGACCCTTAACAGTATTACTGTTTGTTTTACCACTTCATTCACAGAAAAATACAAAGTTTGTAAGAATTAGAAGTACGATAAACATTTTACCAATAATCAAGACACTACATTTCCAGATGCAGAATTAATTCATGCATACTAGAATAAAACTTTTTCTTAGATTATTCTTTTATCTTGATATTAGTTTTTTAGATAAAACCTTAATCTTTATCGGAAAATCACTTTAAATCACAGAAGTTCATTAGCTTAAGGGTGGAAGGTTAAATTTTAAGTCCAACACTTTACTAATAAATTGGTAATTTGAGTTAAATTAAACTTTTTTATAATTATAATATTATTACGAAGCATTTATTGATTTTACTAATAATTAGTTTTTGTTAAAAAATGTCTAACTAAACACTTTTAATAATATAATATTTTCATATATAATGTTTACATTAAATATTCTTCTTATAAAAAATTTTAATCTACTAAACCAATGATGGGGTAAAATTAAATTTGAGTCAAACTTCACAACCACTTGTACTTTTTCTTTTGTGGTAGGTTTCTTCTTCTAACCATTAGAGTAGAAAAAAAACAATCATAAAAACTAAAAATACCAAAGAAGCTACACCTAACATGGAGTCTACACATGATAATAATTATTATGATATGACATATGGTTGTGATAATAATTGTTATCATATGTTATCATATGATATATAGTTGTATTAATAACCACACAGGATATTTGTTTTAAAAAATATATTAAATATATATAATGAGATTTTTCTATAAAAAAAATTATATAATTTAAAAATTTAATATTTTATTAATTAAGTTAAAAAATATAAATAGAAAATTTAATTATTTAAATTTCATTTTACAAAAATCACTATTACTAAGATTATTTTATAAAATTTATATTTAATTTTGAAAGAAATCTGATTATTTTTCTTCAACATCTAAGTTCATTCTAGTAATTTAGTATAGAGAAGAATACCACCTACTTTTCCATTTTACATTTAAGGTAAGTTTTTTTTTTTAAGTTGTATTATTTGGTCGTCGGTATGTGTAGGGTGTATGCAATATTTCATTAATAATTATATTCTTATTAATCACACAACACAATGTAAACAATATATATATATATATATATATATATATATATATATATTTAAACTAGTGTTTTAAAAATCATATATTTATATTTCTATGATTCTTACCATCAATTTACTTTCTATGACAATATCTCGTGTTATAATTCACTTACATCAGTATTAAAAATACTTATTCTACTTTTGTAAGACATAAGACTAGGTTATTTCACAAAATAAAATTATATAATAAGAATGCATTCACTCAAATTTTATGCCAATTTCTATATCTAACAAATACAATTATATTTTACATAGTAAATTAAGTAATAATAATCTCTTTCAACTTTAAACATCCAATATCTTTTTTATGTGAATCTAATATTAATAAATTCAAGATATATCCTTTAGAATTCTAAATTCGATATAGCATAGTATTTTCTTTTTAAAAATAACTACGTCTACATTACATCACATATCATATCACAACATAAACATTATATATTTTTATTATATTCCAACTTTTAAATAAGAAAAAATTTCAATTTATCATTCATTACATTATAATAATATTCAAATATAATATATTTATAAAATATAACAATTTTATGAAAAAAATAACATTTAGAAATATTTAAAAACTTGTTCTTAAATTTAAAATTGTCTTGCTCACCTACCACTTTTATCTCTTATACAATTAAAACATGTCTATTATGGTATTCACTTTAATTTTGTCTAATGAACAAATGGTTGTTGAACAACTAAACCTCTCAGTTTTTAAATGAATGAATTATAAAAGAATAGAAATAATAAAAATGTTCTCTAAAAATTATTTGATTCAATAAAATTAAAGTTTATATTTCCTGAAATTTAATACACCAATTAAATAAAACTAAACAAATGAAAAAATGTGTAATCAATATTCTGATAAAAATAAAAGTACCTTGAGAATTATAGTAAATTGTGTGAATTTTGAACCACTCAAGTGAGGGAGAATGAAAGGAATTGTGTCAAAGAAAAAAGAAAATTACGAAACTAAGGACCAAAAAGAATTATGAATAAGTTTCGTATATTATATAATAAATTATGTTTGCTTTAATAATTTAAAAAGAGGACGAATATGAAGATAAGGATGAAGATAGGAAAATATGTAGATATCCATCTTGTTCTTATATCAAATTAAAAAATTTGGATATAACCTATATCTATACCCATACCGGGTCATTACGAGAATTTTTTGTCAAAATCAAAATTAGTTTGAATATCTTTTGAATTTATTTTCTATCCCAAAATTAGTGGATAAATAGTTGATTCATTATAATAAATATAAACATATTTAATTTCTAGTAAAACATGGAAAAAAAATGTTAACAAAATTTTTAATTCAGTTAGTTATGTAATGACTGAGGTAATGGACATGTATGTTATGTGTGGTCTTTAGTAATTGCAAATATGCTTATTAAAGAGAAGATTAACAGTAACTGCAAAACAACCTTAATTGAGACATTAAGAATTCTAAATTTATGAAGAAAAAAACAAAGGATAGAAAGGCTCTCTTAAAGGTTAATTACGTATAAGATTATTTTATGTTTACGTGATAAACACATGTGATAGTTATTAAAAACCTAATATGTGAAAACTAACTATTTATGTGATTAAACAATTGAAATTGTGAGTCATGTGAAGAAATAAATAATAAATAAAACTTTAAAATGTGTCTTAAAGATTATTTGACTCAATCAAATTAAGTATGTCTTCCTGAAATCTAATATACCATTTGAATAAAACTGTACAAAGTAAAAGTTGTGATAAAAAGAAAAGTATATTGAAAATATTAGTGAACTATGTGGATTTTGAACAACTCAAAAAATTGAGAGAGATAAAAGAATTGTGTAGCAAAAGAAAAAAGAAATAAAAAATTGCACAATAAAAGACTAAAAATAACAATGAATATTAGTTTATCTAGATTACTTAATAAATTATGAATATTTTAATAATTTAAAATAAAAATAAATATGAGGATACTAATAAAAATAGAGTGAATAGTGAATATTCTCATCTCATCTACATATCTAATTTAAAAAATTAGATATCCTTATATTCATACACTCACTTTCTGTTGATACGAAAATTTCTTATCACATTCGAAATAAGTTTAAATAATATCCACAAAATAAATTTATTTGTCATTCTAAAATTTTTGGATAAATAGTCTATCTGATAAAAAAAAAATTGACTTACTTTATTTTTAATACAATAAAAAAATACAGTATTCGTATAAAAACTTTAATTTAACTTCATTAATATGTTTAGTATTTGATAAATATAATTATTAAAAAAAATTATAATTAATATGCAATTAACTTGCCCTATAAATTTTAAAATTTACAAAGTAAATAAAAAATATAAAAGTTAATTATATATTAACACTTAATTTTTCTTTTAATAAACGCACATGCCAATTACTAGAAATCAAATAGATCTTTAATTATCTTAAATATTAACATAGTTCAACAAAAATGAAATTAAGATTTTTATACTAAAATTGTATTTTTTTATTGTTGTAATAAAAATTAAATATCTGATTATCCAAAATTGTTTTAAACTGCAAACAAAATCTTTCCAGCGCAAAATTAAACCATAACTGCGTCGCGAAAATCACAGTGTTCTACATTACATTACCGTTTCATTAAAATTCAGGATTTGTAGTATTAATACAATGTCTAAGACAACTCTCTCTTCCCACAGATTTAATAAGGAAAATTCTAATTTGACATCACTCTTTAAAATTGTTTCACATCCACTTTTTTTTTTTTTTCTATTATAGAATAATATCACATGATTATATTTTAAATATCTATAATACAAAAATATCACATGGCTAATTTAATACATGTATACAAGAAAAGAAAAGAAAAGTGAATTACGGCATTTCTGAAAAAACTATAAACATTGAATTACGGGCACGTTAACGTGCCTGCTGAGACAATCTAACATTGCAACTGTAATGATTGATTCAATATGGCAAACGCATTTAATCTACACTTCTCAACTTTTATTCAGATCATGTGTAACGTGTCATTCATCCTGCACTTTCTCACCATCACTTCCCATTCATATCTTGTTTTCATTCATTCACCATAACTTCATTGTCATCCATAACCAGAATGCCTTCATTCTGATACAAATCCATTGCAAGGTTCCGTGTTATTGTTTCTAGTTCAACTTTTGTACGTTCATAATGTTGTTTGTCTCATCACTCTGCTCTCTTAGTCTTAGACACTTTGGCAGTACTTTTCTGACATATTCAGTGAGGCCGGTTTTCTTGCATGGCTTCTCTGCTTTCCTTCATCTAGTGTCATTGCTGGTGCTTTTAGTGTTGCTGGTGTGGAGGAAAGGCGCAGTTGGAACCAGAGAAAGTTACACAAAGAACGTTAGTAATACCTTGCTTACAAAGGCTCCACTTTGTTCTCTTCTTGTTTCTGCTTTCAATCTTCTACTCTTTTTGTTTGATTACTTCTGTTGGTATAAAAATGGTTGGTCAGAAGAAAAGCTTGCGACCCTTTTGGATTTTCTGCTCAAAACAGTTGCTTGGGGTGTTGGTGGTGTTTACTTGCACACGGAACTCTTGATTTCAAGGGAAAGAAGATTACCATTCTTCTTCAGAGCTTGGTGCGTCCTTTACCTCTTTGTTTCTGGCTATTGCTTTATAGTGGACTTTGCTCTCTATGAAAGAAAGCATTCTGTTTTCTCCATTCAGAGCTTGGTTTCTGATGCTTTCTCTGTGTGTGCGTGTTTATTCTTCTTTTTCTTGGAGTTATCTGTAAAAAATGAAGGTGGAGTAGGAGATAGTACTTTTCAAGAATCTCTTTTGGATGCTGACTCAAGAGATGATGTGTTTGGGACAAAAGAGAGCAAGGGGGGTGACACTGTTACACCTTACTCTAATGCTGGAATATTTGGCCTTCTTACCTTCTCTTGGATTGGTCCTCTAATTACTGTTGGCAGGAAGAAGTCTTTGGACCTTGAGGATGTCCCCCAACTTGACAAAAGAGACAGTTTAACAGGAGCTTTTCCAACTTTTAGGGATGGGCTTGAGGCACAATGTGGAGCTATTAACACAGTGACCACACTTATGTTAGTGAAGTCATTAGTATTATCATGTTGGAAAGAAATTATTTTCACAGCCATCCTTGCATTGCTAAACACATTGGCTTCCTTTGTTGGTCCCTATCTTATTGATGGTTTTGTTCAATTCCTCAACGGACAACGGAAATCTGAGCATGAGGGCCTTATATTGGTGACTGCATTTTTTGTGGCAAAGCTTTTGGAGCGCCTCACAAAGAGGCACTGGTTTTTCAGGTTGCAGCAGGTTGGAATACGAATGCGAGCACTGCTAGTGACTATCATATATAATAAAATTTTGAATCTTTCATGTCAATCCAAGCAGGGTCACACTGCGGGGGAAATAATCAACTTCATGACCGTTGATGCAGAAAGAGTTGGTGAGTTCAGTTGGCATCTACATGATCTGTGGTTAGTAGTTCTACAGATTATAGTAGCCTTGTTGATTTTGTATAGAAATCTTGGGCTTGCTTCAATTGCTGGCCTTGTTGCAATTCTCATTGTAATGTGGGCAAACATTCCCTTGGGTTCAATCCAAGAGAAGTTTCATAACAAGTTGATGGAGTCAAAAGATGCAAGAATGAAAACAACATCTGAGATTTTGAGGAACATGCGGATTCTCAAACTACAAGGATGGGAAATGAAGTTTTTGTCTAACATAACAGAACTCAGAAAGATCGAGCAAGACTGGTTAAAGAAAGTTATATACTCGTTAGCCATGATCATATTTTTATTTTGGTGTGCGCCAGCATTTGTGTCAGCGATTACTTTTGGTACTTGTATACTTGGAGGGATCCCTCTTGAGTCAGGGAAGATACTGTCTACACTAGCCACATTCCAGATTCTCCAAGAACCCATTTATAATATTCCAGAGACAATGTCAATGATGGCACAGACTAAGGTTTCTCTTGACAGGATTGCATCTTTCCTTTGTCTGGATGAGATTCTATTTGATGTTGTGGAGAAGCTTCCACCAGGTAGTTCTAATGTAGCTATTGAAGTAGTTGATGGGAATTTCTCTTGGGATTCATTTTCCCCTGGTACAACATTGCAAAACATAAATCTCAGAGTTTTTCATGGCATGAGGGTTGCTGTTTGTGGTAGTGTTGGATCAGGCAAGTCTACTTTTCTTTCTTCGATCTTAGGAGAGGTACCCAAGAAATCAGGGATTTTGAAGGTGTGTGGAACAAAGGCCTATGTAGCTCAGTCACCGTGGATACTAAGTAACACGATACAGGATAATATATTGTTTGGCAAGGACATGGAAACTCAAAGGTATGATAAGGTTCTTGAAGCTTGTTGCCTAAAGAAGGATCTAGATATTTTGCCATTTGGAGATCAGACTATAATAGGAGAGAGGGGGATAAATTTGAGTGGTGGACAGAAACAAAGAATACAAATTGCTCGTGCTCTATACCAGGATGCTCATATATATCTATTTGATGATGTGTTTAGTGCTGTGGATGCTCACACAGGATCTCATCTTTTTCAGGTAACTCATTTTCTACTGTAATTTGTAGTTTAGTTTAGTGTGTTATTATTCTACTGTCTTTGTTTGTATGTATTATAAAGTAGAAACTTTCTCAAGCATTTGTCAAATGTTCTCAAATGTTGTACCGGTATTTAGGTAAATGAACCTTTTCATTTATGTATATAACAGGAATGCTTACTCGGCCATTTAAGTTCAAAGACAGTGGTTTATGTTACTCATCAAGTAGAGTTCTTACCTGCTGCTGACCTTATTTTGGTAAGCAGTTCTCAGAATTATGTTGTCATTGGTTTGCTTTTGTTCTTCATACATTTCTCATCAGATTATGCTTTATTGCTAGGTCATGAAAGATGGGAAGATTATTCAAAGTGGAAAATATAATGATCTGCTCAATTCAGGCACTGATTTTATGGAACTTGTTGGTGCTCATAAAGAAGCTTTGTCTGCACTTGATTCAATAGATGAAGGGAAAACGTCTGATATAACAAGTGCGTCACAAGAGGATGTAAGTTTGGTTGTTTCTCATGGTATTGAAGAAAAGGAAGCAAAGAAAAATGAGCAAAATGGTGGAAAAGATAACATATGTGATCCAAAAGGCCAGCTTGTCCAAGAAGAAGAAAGAGAGAAAGGTAAAGTCGGGTTTTCAATTTATTGGAAATATTTAACAACAGCATATGGAGGAGCACTTGTACCACTCATATTGTTGGCTGAAATGTTGTTTCAACTTCTTCAAATTGGAAGCAACTATTGGATGGCTTGGGCAACTCCTATCTCAACTGATGCTGAGCCACCTGTTGGAGGAAGTGCCCTTATACTTGTATATGTAGCTTTGTCCATAGGAAGTTCTATCTGTGTCTTTGCTAGAGCAACACTTGTTGCCACAACTGGTTATAAGACAGCTACTTCACTCTTCAACAACATGCATTTCTGCATTTTCCGTGCTCCAATGTCATTTTTCGATGCCACTCCAAGTGGGAGAATCCTTAATAGGGTATGTGGAACTCTGGATTTCATTTGTTCTAAGTATATACGAATCTTTAATATATTTTTGAGAACCATTGATTAATTAACTATTAGTCACATCAACTTTGTTGGTTGCTTTCACTTAATGTTTATAGGACAAATTTTCTCAAAAAATGAACAAATTCTATGCTCCTTTTCAGGCTTCTACTGATCAAAGTGCAGTGGATATAGACATTCCTTTTCAAGCTGGATCGTTTTCTTCCGCTGTGGTCCATGTTCTTGGAATTGTAGCAGTAATGTCTCAAGTTGTATGGCAGGTTTTCATTGCCTTTATTCCTATTACAGCAATCAGCATCTGGTATCAGGTATACTTTGTTTTGCACCATCTTGTCTTTGATGACAGGATAATAAGATGTGACTGGATCATTTGCCAAATTTATTTATCATGTGTGAGTTGACATCTTAAAAACCTACAATTCATCAGCAATATTATTTACCATCGGCCCGGGAACTATCACGTTTAGTTGGAGTATGCAACGCTCCTGTCATTCAGCACTTTGCTGAAACAATATCAGGTGCATCAACCATCAGGAGCTTTGATCATGTGCCGAGATTTCAGCAAACAAATATGAAACTGGTAGATGGATATTCTCGCCCCAAGTTCAACAGTGCTGCTGCTATGGAATGGTTGTGCTTCCGATTAGATATGTTGTCTTCTATTGCATTTGCCTTTTGCTTGATATTCTTGATATCTGTTCCAAATGGATTCATAGAGTCAGGTATGAACTCAACTCCAATATCTTATTTACCAATCAAAAGTGTGTATTTGTAAGGCACTAGACCATAATTGCGGCACATTCTTTTTCTTGCTTTTGAAGGCATTGCTGGTTTAGCTGTAACCTATGGCCTTAATCTGAACATTACACAATCATGGATGATATGGGAACTTTGCAGCTTGGAGACCAAAATTATATCAGTGGAAAGAATTCTTCAGTATACTTCCATTCCTAGTGAGCCTCCTCTTGTTGTAGAGGAAAACCGGCCACATGATTCCTGGCCATCATGTGGCAGGATTGATATTCACAACTTGCAGGTAATTGAACTTCTTAATATGTTTGCATTTTATTATGTTTTCCTTTTGTTGTTGATTTACCAAACTTGAGCCAAGTTGTTTTATCCTCTTATAAGTTAGCTTCTGAACAAAAATTTGTGGCTTGTAAGCAAGATTTGTCATGGACTCATGGCATAACTATTAGTTTAGTGCTTGATTTTTTTGCTGCGTTTATAATGATGGCATACACTTGATGAAGGTACGCTACGCTCCACATTTGCCATTTGTGTTGCATGGCTTTACATGCACATTTCATGGAGGACTTAAAACTGGAATTGTTGGGAGAACAGGAAGTGGCAAATCAACTCTCATACAAACACTATTCCGAATTGTTGAGCCCACTTTTGGGAGAGTTATGATTGATGGAATCAACATCTCATCCATTGGACTTCATGATTTGAGGTCTAGACTGAGCATTATCCCTCAGGATCCTACCATGTTTGAAGGTACTGTGAGAAGTAATCTGGACCCAATTGAAGAGTACTCAGATGAACAAATTTGGGAGGTGGGTTGGTTTCATTTGTCACACAAGAAGAGACTAGATTCTATCCAAAACATTTCACTTCTTGTTGTTCTTCAAATTAGCAGTTCCTTCACTCATTGGAATTCTCTTATGTAGGCCCTTGATAAGTGTCAACTTGGAGATGAAGTCAGAAGGAAAGAAGGAAAACTAGACTCTGCAGGTTTGTCTTCTAAATTTGTTAAACATAATAAACATGCATTTAATTTAAATACATTCATAGTGTAAAAGTTTTCTATACTATTAACTTCACAAAATTAGATAAAATATATTTTTAGTCAACTTAAAAGATCCTCAACAAATACTCTTCTAATGTGTATTACATCTATTCCTTGAATGAATCTATTGTCAAAATGGATGTTGCAGTTTGTGAGGATGGAGAGAATTGGAGTATGGGCCAGAGGCAATTGGTATGTCTTGGTAGAGTGTTGCTTAAGAAGAGTAAGGTCTTGGTGCTAGATGAAGCTACTGCATCTGTTGACACAGCTACAGATAACTTGATTCAGCAAACTCTTAGGCGATATTTTTCTGATTGCACAGTTATTACAATTGCCCATAGAATAACTTCTGTCATTGACAGTGATATGATTCTACTACTTGATCAAGGTGAGAAAAGGCTTTAATAATATTGCTTTCTTCTTTGAACTTAAATCACTTTAATGTACATTTGTTCATTATTTCATTGGACACTGTTGCAGGACTTATTAAGGAGTATGATTCCCCGGCCAGGTTGCTAGAGGACAAGTTTTCTTCTTTTGCTCAACTTGTGGCAGAGTATACCACAAGGTCCAATTCCAGTTTGGACCAACTAAAATAAGAGTCTTTCCCTTCTCTATTTTTGTTAGAATGGCATCAAGCTGGGGAAATTACAAGAATAATCAATGTGTCTTATTTTCATTTTTAATAGAGTATCATATTTAAAGCTCAAAAATGGTGTAATCTTTTTACACATTTATGAAAATGGGTGCTTTTTGTTTAAATAAAAAATAGTAAATCTAACCTAGTAAAAAATCAAAAGTCATTAAACTTGTATAGAATGATGTTTTAATCCAAATTAATAATAAATAACTTAAATGGGAAAGCAACAAATTGCACCCTTTATCCACGTCAATAAATAAATAACTTTATGAGGGAAGAAACAAAATCTAACGTCACAAATAAAATATCAAAAATCATTAAAATTATATTAGAAAGGTGTTACACAAATCAGTAAATAAATAATTTTATATAAAAAAAAAGACCTAAATTCATTAAAATTATATTAAAATGATCCTTTAACCCTGAAGCTAATCCAAACCAATAAATAAAAAACTTTATGATGGATTTCATTGTAATTGAAAAATATAAAATCAAAAGTCATTAAAATTGTACCAAAATAATTTAACCAAACCAATAAAAATAAATAACTTTATAAGACAAGCAACAAAGTCATTAAAATTATATCAGAATGGTGATGCTCTGACCAAAACCAATAAATAAATAACTTTACGGGAGAAGCATGAGATTCCATTATACTTCATAAGCATAAACAGTCATTAAAATTTTATCATAATGGTGCTTTAACTCAAACCAGGAAATAAATAACTTTACCAAGCAAAGATTCCAATGTGAATAGCAAAAGTAAGAGAGTTTTTTCCTACACCTCCATACCTTTTTTATTTTCCCACATTGCCTTGTACTGCTTGTTTTATCCTTGCAATACACCTCCATGTATCCCTCCCCTTTCACCTCCACCTCCTTAGTCTTAAGCTGAAGCTTATCTTTATAGATCCTGTCACCATTGTCTATCGTCATTATTGTATATTATTGTTAACGGAAGAAAAAGGGAGAATCATGTTGTGCGTGACTTGGGAAGGAAGCTTTTTGTGCAAATGAAAATGTTTATGAAATAAACCATTTCAAAAATATTTTCATTGGCAAAAGAAATCTTTCGAAATGACTTATTCTAAAAATTATTTTCGATCCGGAAACAACTTTTAGAATATGTCATTAGAAAAGCATTATAGAGATGTAATTTTTGCCTTCGGAATGATCTATTTTAAAATAGTCCATTATGATGTTTCTTTCGGAATAACTTATTTAAAAACGTAAAATTTGGCTTTTGGAATAAAAGAGTCTTTTTAAAATGGACAATTTGAAAAAATTAAAAAGATATGAAAGTGAAGGAAGAATTTATGGAGGTGGAGGAAGAACGTGATCTTGATCTCCTAATCTTGTTGCTTCCTTTTATCAAGTAAAAAAAACAACGTGGTGTCTATTGCTACATGCAAGCCTTACTTACACAATTGATGTAGTTCATTCTTAACATTGAAATAATGGTTTTGAAACAAAATTCTCCATACAAATTACAGAAAGCTTTCCTCTTGAAGCATATATAATAAAAATATCTCCATTAATAGATTTGCCAATCACTATTGCAAACACTAAGAGGACACTTTTATACCTCATCAATACTCCATTCTCATAATTTGCAAAAAACATTTAATCTATTTTACATATGAAGAAACAAAATTTGGAATCTAAGGTAGTATCCATAATTCCCCACCAACAATTTTTCTCTGTTCCATTATATCAAATGTGTCTAGCAACCCCCTTATCTCTAGGATCTACGGAGGGGTATTTTCTGCTGATAAAAAAAAAGGAGGGGTATTTTGTAATTCATAATTTACTTAAATAATTTCATTACTTGCGAAACACTTAGAAAATAAGAAAAAAAAATCTTAAATTTTTCAACCTTTTGTTTTAGCTTTTAAGATGATTATAAACTTAAAAGAAATATGAAATTTGATTAAAATTGGAAACTAGTATAAATAACTTCTTATAAAAATCAATTAAATTGAGATGAGAGTTCGGTTTTCTCTTAAAAAAATTCCTGATTAAGTTTTTGTAGTCTGTAGAAGTTCTTTAGTTAAGGGTCATCCTTCATAGTGCATGTATTTGCCTTAACATTAACACAATAAATGTTTGACGAGTTAGAAAACACAACTCACCAATACTTCAATATAGAATAAACTGATTTTATTCATGAAAGATGGAAGCATAAGATATTTTAAACTAAAACTCTAGGAAATGTTCTAAGTAAGGTTACTAAATCTCTAGGAAATGTTCTAAGTAAGGTTTCTACGTTTGAAACATTTGAAAGTTGTTAGTATAAAAACTATACTCAAAGTTTACATATCATATAGCTATAACGTTTTTGGCTTTTTAGGATGTTTTCGGAGGCTTGTGCTCTAACAAGAAATATAATGTTTTGAGAGAATAATTCTATGGCGTAGTCTATGGATTTGTCTTGAAAATGTAAGAATGACAAAAAGAGACCAAAGGTAATTAGAATGAATATCATTCCTATGTCTTTATGTAAGTTCTATTTTTATTTTATAAATGGGTTAAAGTATCACAAGTGCTTCACATTTATATGATTTTTGTTCAATAAAAAAAAAAACTTTCTTAGTACATATACATGATTCTCACAAATTTTTTTAAGATTTTTCACTTTTTTTTATTAGAGGTCCCAAAGCAACACACTTGATAACCCAACCGTGAGATGGTCCTTATTTCATTATGTGATCACCATTAGCTAGCCCACCATTAGTACCACAAGCAACCTATTTTGTAATCCTAAGAGAAACCTAGCTCCAAAAATTTGTAGTAATCTCTTTCCAAAGACAACCTACCCTTAATCTCAACAAGAAAAAATAAGTCAAAAACTATCAATTATCCCCTCTCAAATAGAAGAATTAACGAATTAGAGTATTATTGACTCATTGACAAAAAAATAACTTACATTCTTTCAATTTGGCCACTAACCACACATCTCTACATTAAAAATTTAAATATAAATTAATTTTCACATTAAATAAAAATAGAACAAGATTAATAATATATAAAAAAAATTAAGAATTTATTGTTTTAAAATTTTTTATTGAAGGTAGTGTGATAATTTTTAATTATTTCATCTTTTATGTTCTGTTTGTGTATGGATGAATATTGTTCACCAGATGGATTTGAAGATGAATGAATACGGTTTTCCAAAGATGCTGATTTTGACTCAATGGTTCCTTATTCAAGTGTGATGAACAGTTAAGAAAGCTAACTGGATTGGATGATTTTACTTCTTTGTCTTTCAGTTTATCAATAAACCTGCAAATAGTAGCTATGCAGTAGAAACTCAGCTAGATTCGAATGGTTTTACTTTCATACCCTTCCCTTTATTCAACCATGTAGCAGAAAGCCACCTGTTGGATGATTTTACCCGTTATTTTATGAATCTTGCAAATAGCAGTCATGTAACCAATCTTAGTATAAAGATCCCCAGCCTAACACAGAGAATCTTTTGACTATCCGTTGGTAAAAGACTTTGATGGAAGAGCTATTAAATGAACATAAATAGGTCTCTTAAACATGAGATATTTGATAATATAATAAATATTTTACTTGAATATTGAAAATAATTATATTTTTTATCAATTTAAAAATAAGAATTTATCAATCACATTAACAAATTAATTATATTTCATTTAAAGTGATTTTTAACTCTAAGAACAAATTCATAATTTCATAATCTTATCAATTAAAAAATATAAATTATCAATTACACCAAACAAACTAATCATATTTCATTTTAAATTATTTTTAATTACAAAAACAAAATTATAATCTTACTATTTTATCAATTAAAAACAATCTTAAATATCAACTGTATCCATCGTATAACTTACCAATTTTTATAAATTTGTTTCTTTATTTTTCTTAGTTTTCCATTCTATTTACATTAATCTAAACAATTTTACTTTTCAATCAAAAGTCATTTTCCTCTCTTACAAATTCGCTTTCAAATCCAAATAACATAGAGATTATTATTATAAACACACGATAAGAAAAATACTTTTTTTATAATATAATATAAGTTTAGTTGGTAATTACCTTTTTTTTCTCTCAATTTTTTTTGTCAACATTACATAAACTCCTAATTTGTTGGAATATTTGATTTAGCCATAATAAGAGGTCAACAAACTTTCCACCTCTTCAATGCTATTTAATTATTTTTATTATACTTTATCTTTATTGTTATTTCTCTCTGTTATTGTTGCTTGATTTCTCTCTCTAATTACCAGTAATTCCCCTTAAATATTTTCCATCACATAAATATTATATTAATATTATAAACCCTTATTGTTTCTTTGCGTACTATCTATTTTGACTTATTTAAAAAGAAAATATGGAACCCACAAGTCACATAGTGCATTAGTTAAATATGAAAAATAAATAGTAAAAGAGGAAGCAATGTTATCTTATAGAAGAGTGTGAAATTACAAGTACTTCACTAAAGCAAATCCAAAAACCTTGCACAAATTCAAGAGAAAGAAACGCCCCCAATAAATTTTAAACAATTGTTAAGAAAAAATTTAAAGGAAGATGGTGCTAATACACTTTCCTCTTCAACATAGTAAATTCTTTTGAAAACAATCTTTTAAACACAAGTACATTAAAATGGAATTATATAAATTAGGTTAAACTTTTTTAATTTTCTTAAAAAAATAATCACTAAATCATTTAGGCTTTATTCATTTCAAACTTCAGAAAATAATAAAAAAAAATCATTATAAAAGAACCAATTTCTTATAACGTAAGAAAGGAGTTTAGCGTTAAGGTTGCCGCAGAGCTACAGAGTGAAAAGTACAGCCACCACTTTCCTCGATTTTCGTGTGACCAAATTCCCGAATCATTTCCTATAAATACCAATAAATTGGCGTTTCAATTTCTCACTCACTCTAAGAACTGTAAAAATTGGTACTATACTCTCATGGCTTCTCTCTCTTTCATTCTCCATATTGTGTTGCGTTTATGCTTTTCTTTTTCACCTTTATGAATGTGTGAATTTTCAGAAGCAGAAAGGGTAACCTGGAAGAAGTTGGCACTTGATATGGCCAGGAGAAGGAACAATGCTAGCAGAAAGTTAAGTCAGCGCCAGGTAATGTGATATGGATTTTGTTTATTCTTCATTTGATTGATATTTATTCATTTGGGCCTTCACCATTCACTGTTATCATCACCCTTGTGTTTGCATGTCTTCTTGAAGGGCAAAGATTTGTTCTTTATTCGCTATACCGATGTATTGAACGTTTGGATTATGGATTCTTCTTTTAGAAGTGCTTCTAGGCTAAAGATACGCAAAGATATCATTTTCCAAAAGTATATTTAACGTCCGAAAGTGCCTTTTACAAGGTTATCAGAACATGCATACAAACATGCACGTGGTCAAGTCTCTGCACTTTTGTCTTGATCAATCTGATCTTCAAACTTAAAAAAGAAAACACTGGGTTTGGTCACTTTTAATTTTAAATAACTGTGGAAATTTTGGAAAGGAGATACTAAGTTCACGTGTTTTTCAAAATTTTCGTGACGGACTCATTGTTATGAAAATGCAGTGACTTTGACTACTTGTGACCGTAGAGGGACTAAAATAACTTTTTTTTTTTTTTTTTTCATTTTTTTAATCACTCTCTTTGTTCATCCTCTTTTTGTTTTCTTAGTGGCTGGTTTGCATTCTGTTTTTGTAATGCCCTGGATGCGTGTCTCTGTTAATCTGTTTGGTATAGTAATGGTCGATTTGAAAACCCAATGAACTCTTAATTAGCAGAAGTTCTCGATTTTTATTTGGGGATAGATAGTTCAAGTTGAATATAAGAAAGGAATGTAAGTGTTGATTGCATTAATAGATTAAAACTTTGGATTTAAGGCGATATGAATTGGTTTGAAGTTCGAAAGATTTGTGTCAATGAGGGTCTTTAAAGGGGATTTTGCTTTTTTTATCTTGCTATATAGAAGATTTTTTAAACTTCTATATTAATTGCATGAATCTGGTGATTTCTTTGTTTTTTGGCTACTTTTGATTCTGGGGTGTTTACAGTTCTTTCGTTATGCTTTTGGGAGTCCATCACCGAAAGTTTGTGCTCTTTAATGTTCTATTTCACATTTGTATTGGTCCTGCCATGTACTGCTTATTGTTGAGTTTTGAGACTATGAATACTTTTCTTCATATATTTTGCCATGCTTGCTTGGGAACAAGCACCCTTGTGAAGTACATTCTGTATGTTGGCTTTGCTTCATTCATTTTCAACTCATACCTTTGATCCTAAGACATGATAAAAGCTTCATATCATGCTTTTTGTGTTGTATAGTTTGGCTATTTTACACCCTTTGGTGTGTTTCTGTTTTATAATGATCTGTTCCCTTTATAATCATGTTCTCAACAAAGTCTAAATTGTTAATTTTTGTGATAACTGTAGATGGCAGAGAAATACGAGAATAAAGGAAAAGCTTCTGAGAATCATCCAACAAGAAAGCGTGGTAGACCACGAAAGACCTCTCAAATTCCAGAAGCTGCTTCACCACATACAACAGTATCTGGTCCTTCACAACAATGTACTCCACAACAAACAAATTTAGATGCAGAACGCATCGTTAAGGCAGAAGTTGGATTAGAGACACAGAGCAATGATGGCAAGCCAATGTTATACCTTGATGGACAAGGGTATGTTCTTGTATTTTGTTACTCACTTTTTAAAGACTTCTTTCCATTGATATGTAATCTTTGCAGATTTTTACCTTCACGCCTTGCTGCTAGTGCGATTGGTGATATTATCAAAAGGAATTATACTAAACCTTGGCCATCTTGGAAGAAGATACCAGATAGAGACAGAAACTCGATGTTTGATGAGTTTTGGGTGAGATTTCGTATGTTGATAACTAGGAAAAAAATTGTATATGTATGTTTAGTCTACTGTTAGCTAACTTGTTTACTTATATATATAGGCAAAGTTTTCATTTAGTCCACCAGATTACAGGTGGGCACACCAGAATTTTCAAAGGCGATGTTCAGTATTGATGGCCAATAGGCTACTTAAGGCTCGATCCACACTGGTTAAACCATATTGGATTGAAGATGGAATCTGGGAGAAATTGTGCGAGCATTGGAAATCTGAAGATTTTATAACGAGGAGTGAACAAGCAAGAATTAATCGGGCATCTAATAATGGAGCATCTCACACTGGTGGCTCTATTTCTGCATCCCAGCATAGAGCTAATATGGTAAAGTTGTTACTTTATATAATTTGTTCTGTTGTTTATCTCACGACTCAGTTTAAAAAAACCTATTTTGCATCCACAATGCATGGGCTTATAAGTTAATTGTTAATATTATTTTTGTAAGCCTTTGTAACCTGGAATAATTTTATGCACTCTACACTCAATAATTCCAATGTAAGGTTACTAAATTAAGTGTTTAACTTAATTTTGTAAGTCTTGCAATCGATTACAGATTAATACTTAAAATATTTTCCTTTAGAATGAGATTTTTCCTTAAGCAACGTTGCGTATAAACAATGTTTGGTCATCTGTTTTGAGTGATCAATTTTGTTAAGCAACAATCCTAACTTTTAACAATCTTTATAAGCAACTGTGGAGATGACTTAACAATGCTAACTTTGTTCTGTGTTAGATTAAAGAGACCGGAATGGTCCCTACTCCATCGGAGTTGTATCGTCGCCTTCATCAACGCAAGGACAACACATGGGTGGACAGTAAATCGAAAAATCTAAATGTAATGAAGCTCATCTTTAGAATCATGTAACTTTTTATGTTGGTTCTACTCTACTTTGGATTGCTTTGTAACATTATGCTTGTATTGATGATATGATGACAGGAGGCATTTACTCGCTCACTGAACCAATTGACCGAAAGTGCACTGGTAGAAGGAAAGCCTCCACCGAGTGAGTTGGATGTGTGGTCTGATGTGGCTAGATCGAAGAAAGGAAAAGTATATGGGCTTGGAGTAGACTCTACAACAGTTAGAGTAGGGCCTTGCTATCCTGGTTCATCTTCATCAATGGAGTGGATTACAAAACAAGAGTTTGATGAACTGAGGAGGGAGATGGAACAAATAAGAAAAGAAAGAGATGAGCTTCAGACCAAAGTTTCAAATACTGAGAGGCATGGAGTAGAATCTACAGCAGTTGTCGGAGGGGCTTGCCATCAGGGTTCAGCTTCATCAATGGAGTTGATAACAAAACAAGAGTTCGATGAACTGAGGAGGGAGATGGAACAAGTAAGAAAAGAAAGAGATGAGCTTCAGACCAAAGTTTCAAATACTGAGAGGTATGGAGGAGAATCTGCAGCAGTTAGAGGAGGGCCTTGCCATCATGGTTCATCTTCGTCAATGGAGTTGATACAGGAGTTTGATGAACTGAGGAGGGAGATGGAACAAATAAGAAAAGAAAGAGACGAGCTTCAGACCAAAGTTTCAAATACTGAGAGGCATGGAGTAGAATCTCCTGCAGCTGGAGGAGGGCCTTGCCCTCAAGGTTCATCTTCATCAATGGAGTTGATTATAAAGTTTGAGGAACTGAGGAGGGAGATGGAAGAAGTAAAAAAAGAAATAAATGAGCTTCTGACCGAAGTTTCAAATACTGAGAGGCTTGGAGTAGAATTTCCAGCAGTTAGAGGAGGGCCTTGCTACCTTGGTTCATCTTCATCAATGGAGTTGATTACAAAACAAGAGTTTGAGGAACTGATGAGGGAGATGGAAGAAGTAAGAAAAGAAAGAAATGAGCTTCTGACCAAAGTTTCAAATACTGAGAGGCTTGGAGTAGAATTGCTAGCAGTTAGAGGAGGGCCTTGCCATCTTGGTTCATCTTCATCAATGGAGTTGATTACAAAACAAGAGTTTGATGAACTGAGGAGGGAAATGGAGGAAGCAAGAAAAGAAAGAAATGAGCTTCTGACCAAAGGGCCTTGCCATCTTGGTTCATCTTCACCATTGGAGTTGATTACAAAACAAGAGTTTGATGAACTGAGGAGGGAGATGGAAGAAGCAAGAAAAGAAAGAAATGAGCTTCTGACCAAAGGGCCTTGCCATCTTGGTTCATCTTCACCAATGGAGTTGATTACAAAACAAGAGTTTGAGGAACTGATGAGGGAGATGGAAGAAGCAAGAAAAGAAAGAAATGAGCTTCTGACCAGAGTTTCAAATACTGAGAGGCTTGGAGTAGAATTTCTACCAGTTAGAGGAGGGCCTTGCCATCTTGGTTCATCTTCATCAATGGAGTTTACTACAAAACAAGAGTTTGATGAACTGAGGAGGGAGATGGAAGAAGTAAGAAGAGAAAGGAACAAGCTTCACATCAAAGTTTCAAATACTGAGAAGCTTATTGAGGAGAACAATGCATTGATTCAAAAGATTATTGAAAGCATCAGTGATCAAAACTAGGATGACAAAGTCACGATGTTTGGATAGGTTGATTTTGGAGTGAGAGAAAAGGAAAGTAGTAATTTAAGTTTCATGGGTTTTGGATGACTAGTAAATGTGAAGGATTTGGCAAAATTAGTTGACCCAACTAGATTATCTTTCCATTCAATAATGACAGGAAAGACAGACTTTTGTTCTGTTTTGAAATCTTAAGAAGATATCTCAGTCCTCTTTGTTTTTTAATATATAAAAACTCATTCTTTTACAAAAATAAAGAACTATTAAATTAATATAATATTTATTTTGGTTGATGTTATTTAGTTTAAAAAAAAATTAACTACATTTTTTTACCATCAAACAATCGAAGTAAATTTGTTTCATCTCTATAAATTTCAATGCATTTCTGTAGGTTTCATCTCTAATCCATAGAGTGAACCACTACTGATTTACATGGTTTTTGTACACAGATTTCTTTCTTTTTTTTTCATAATGTGAGAATCACGATTCTTGATAGAAAATTATGATTTATAAGAATGTCTACAATTTGTTTGGTTGATAAAAAAATATTTATATACATTTTCTGTAAACAAACAAATATCTCACTACTTTTCTTCCATGATCCACGATGGAGCTGATTTTCTCTTCCGACCCATTTCAAAGAAGTACTTTGAAAACAAACACAGAAAACAAACCTACTTTGTTTTGAAGAGATGAGGTCCTAGAGGCATTGTATTGTGAGGCTTGAAAATGAGTCAAAGCATGTGCATTTGAATTCAAAGAGGCAAATATGGCTAAATAAACTAATCAATTGATGCAACATGTAAGGCCAGCTAAACTCATTGGCCTCACCTCACTCTACATGGTATTAACTAATCATTTTAATTTGATTTCAAAGTTAGAAAATAAAATAAAAAAATTCGTTTTTTAAATTTAAGTGACTTAAATTAATTTCAACTTTTAGATAGTCTTGTAATTTATAAATTTTAATACACATATTTGTTTTAATAAAGTGATCGTTTCTAAATTATAATTATTATTTTTATGTTTATAAATTGATTTGTCTAAGTATATTTAGATTAAACCATTATTTATGAAATATTCGAGTTATGTTACTTCTAATAAACTCATTTTTATTCCTAAGAGTCATCATATACATTATTTTTTATCAAAATTTTATTGTGTTATATTATTTTATGATTTCTTGTAACTTTTATTCTAATGTTAAAATCTTATAATGACATCTTCAAGTCTATATACAAATTCATAAATTTAAGATTTGAATTTTATAAAAATTCACAATTTAAAATATAAGATTCTAAATCATACAAACAAGCAAATATTATTATTTTTTTTCTTCTTCTACAAACACAAGCAAATATATATATTGCTAGCAACCAACACCTAATGTAATTACTAAAAGTTAAAAAAGATCTTATAAGTGACATAAGACAACTCACAAAATTTAAATTATATTAAAACTTTATACAATAACCTTTTCAATAAAAATAGTCTACTACTCACACTTTGATAATTTTTTAATTTTTTATTTGATTGTTGATATAAAGAAATATTTTAAGAAAAAAAGTGTTTTAAATTTGATTTTATATTAGAATTATTGTAATAAAAAGATTTTATAAGATGTCTCACATTCCACATATCCCTTCCATTATTACCAGTAGAACCACGCCAAATCCGCGAACAAAAAGCATGTAGTGCTCCTATCTATAGTGACTGCAAAGTTGGGATCATTCACGTTTTAAAGAAAATTTTTTCACTAAGTGATATATAATTAAATCTCTGAAATCTATTTGTATAATTTCATTGATTTAAAAATGATTTATAAAGAACACTTTGCTTTGATGCAACGTCAACAAGTCAAACACTGTTCTTGACCAAGAAAAATTTACCCAACAAGTGAAGCTTCTTGTTTGGTTCTGTTCCTGAACTAAGAGTTATCATATATCACATCATTTTCCACTGCTCTTCTGTCACTACTCTTCTTCCTTGATGCACCATCCAAGTCAATTTCTCCCGTGCTTCTTGGGCCATGAATATCAAAGAAAGTGAAAGTTCGACCCCAGAGAAAAGAGTGAAAGATTGGAATACAAAGTTCTGGTTTTTTGTATTACAAAAACACAGTCTTGTTTGATAGCTTAGTTATTTGTGTGTCCAACCTTGTGTTATGCTTACTTTGCTACCTTTACTTTTATAAACATGATGGTTTGGAGGAGCTAGCCACAGCTTCTGATTTGGTTGGTCTATGATTTCGTTTACTTCTTGTTGTCTTGTTACTGCCTTGTTTCTGACGTAGGTTCCACTATTACTGGTTTATTTCTATGTTATATTGGATATTCTGTTAGAAACATGGCCAAGCTTGCCCCTCTTGAAGAGCCTCTTTTGGATGGTGACTCTAGAGCAATCAACAATTCTGATTCCAGAAAGACTAGAGGAAATGAAAATTCAACCCGCTATTCAAATGCAGGATTTTTCAGTAAGCTTACTTTCTCATGGATCAGTCCGTTAATAACTCTGGGAAATGAGAAGACTTTAAACCATGAGGACCTCCCACTTCTTGCTGCTGATGACAGTGCCTATGGGGTTTTTCCAAGATTTAGAAATAAACTAGAGTCAGAGTGTGGTGTTCGAAATGTGACCACTCTTAGGCTGGTGAAAGTGCTATTCCTGTCAACTTGGCAAGGGATTTTTTTATCAGGTTTTTTTGCATTCCTGTATACGTGTGCTTCCTATGTTGGACCCTTTCTTATTGACAACCTTGTTCAATACCTCAATGGAGAATACATGTTTAAAAATGACGGCTATGTTTTGGCTGCCACATTTGTTGCTGCAAAGCTTGTGGAGTGTTTTTCACAGAGGCACTGGATGTTTAGGTTCCAGCAGGTTGGGGTGAGGATGCAATCCATGTTGGTGGCAATGATCTATGCTAAAGGTTTGACTCTTTCTTGTCAATCAAAGGAGGTTCGTAGTACTGGGGAAATCATCAACTTAATGACTGTGGATGCTGAAAGAATTGGTGAATTTTGTTGGTACATGCATGATCCATGGATGTGTGTTTTGCAGCTTACTTTAGCCCTGTTAATTCTCTATAGAAGTGTAGGTGTTGCTTCACTAGCTGCTCTTGCTGCCACTGTGATTGTGATGTTGCTGAACCATCCTGTGGCATCAATGCAAGAAAAGTTCCAAGGCAAGATAATGGATTTCAAAGATAAAAGAATGAAGGCCACATCTGAGATTCTTAAGAACATGAGGATTCTAAAACTGCAAGCATGGGAGATGAAATTCTTATCAAAGATTATTCAGATTAGAAAGAGTGAGGAGACATGGCTAAAGAAATTTCTTGCTGGTACAGCAATTATTCGATTCTTCTTCCACAACGCCCCAACTTTTATTGCAGTTGTTACATTTGGTGCTTGTGTTCTTGTGGGGATACCACTTGAATCAGGGAAGGTCTTGTCTGCACTTGCAACATTCCGAATTCTTCAAATGCCTGTCTACAGTCTTCCTGACACAATTTCTATGATTGCACAAACTAAAGTTTCTCTGGATAGGATTGCATCATTTCTTCGACTAGATGAGTTGCAGACTGATATTGTACAGAAGCTTCCATGGGGTAGTTCTGATAAGGCAATTGAAATATTGGATGGAAACTTCTCATGGGATTTATCTTCCCCTAATCCAACATTGAGAAACATAAATCTCAATGTTTTTCATGGTATGAGAGTAGCTGTGTGTGGCACTGTTGGATCAGGCAAATCTAGTTTACTTTCTTGTATTATAGGAGAAGTACCAAAGATATCTGGGACATTGAAAATATGTGGAACAAAGGCTTATGTTTCTCAATCGCCATGGATACAGAGTGGCAAGATAGAAGACAACATATTATTTGGTAAAGAGATGGACAGTGAAAAGTATGAGAAGGTGCTAGAAGCATGTTCCTTGACAAAGGACCTTGAGGTTCTACCATTTGGTGATCAGACCATTATTGGGGAGAAGGGAATCAATTTGAGTGGTGGACAGAAGCAAAGAGTGCAAATAGCCCGTGCTTTATACCAAGATGCTGATATATATCTTTTTGATGATCCCTTCAGTGCCGTTGATGCTCATACAGGATCCCATCTCTTTAAGGTACTATATTTTTCTGAGCTACTATTTTCAGTGCAATCTAGTTTTTTTCTTGGGAAGGGAATTTTAGACTTCTGAATTTCTGTAACATTTTACATTTATTCAGTTCAATGCTTACTTACATGTGTGTTTCAAATAGTCTGAGCTTAGATTTCTCCAAATGTGAGTATAAAAATGGAGTTTTATGTATCTAATCTCTACAATGTCGAACAGCATAATGTGTTCATGGATACATCAATATATGTCAAACATAATTTGGCTAGTTTTTGTTATGCATTTGGATGACAGACTGTTATCTGATTTTCCATTTACACTACACTGTTTCAGGAGTGCTTGCTTGGCCTTCTAAAATCAAAAACTGTGATATACGTAACACATCAAGTAGAGTTCTTACCTGATGCTGATCTAATACTGGTGAGTGATTTATAAATTTCATATTCAAGAATTGAAACATCTGCATTTGCTCAATGATTGTCTCTGTATTTTGATCATGCTTAGAACTTATCTAGGTCATGAGAGAAGGAAGGATAACTCAATCAGGAAAATATAATGACATTCTGAAGACAGGCACTGATTTTATGGAACTTGTGGGTGCACATAGAGCAGCTTTGTCTTCAATCAAGTCCTTAGAGAGAAGACCGACATTTAAAACATCAAGTACCACCGAGGAGAAAACAGATTCATTAAGTGATTTTGAACTTGAGCAAAATGTGGAAAACATATATGGTGAAAATGGTAAGCCAAACAACACACTTGAGCCCAAAGGACAACTAGTTCAAGAAGAAGAACGAGAAAAGGGTAGAGTTGGGTTTAAAGTGTACTGGAAATACCTCAGAACAGCTTATGGAGGAGCTCTTGTGCCCTTCATATTACTTTCTCAGACACTCACTGTGGGTTTTCAGATTGCAAGCAATTATTGGATGACTATTGCAACTCCTGTTTCAGCAACAGCAGAACCTGATATCGGAAGCTTTACACTTATGGTTGTCTATGTTGCTTTGGCAGTTGGAAGTTCCATTTTCACCTTTGCCAGATCATTTCTTGCTGTGATAGCTGGATACAAGACAGCCACTGTGCTCTTCCATAAAATGCATTTCTGTATTTTTCGAGCACCAATATCATTTTTTGATGCCACCCCAAGTGGTCGAATCCTCAATAGAGTATGTCTGTATCTGTTGATAATTCTTCATTGGTTTAATTTGAAGAGACAACTCTTTTAGCAGATATAAATGGCTGAGTGCATTGTTCTTGAAAATTTGATTTCTTTAATTGTTTCTCCAAATTACCATATTGAATGTAATTATTGACAAAATCTTACTTTTGCTTTTTGTTGCAGGCTTCAATAGACCAAAGCTCACTGGATATGTACATTGCCAATGTATTATGGGCAATTACCCTCAATCTAATTCAGCTCTTGGGAAATGTTGTTGTGATGTCTCAAGCTGCATGGCAGGTGTTCATAGTATTGATTCCTGTCATGGCAGCTAGCATATGGTACCAGGTAGTTTTGGAGAATATCTAACCTTTATAATTTGAAAACACTTAACACCAGATGTCAGAAAACTTTTCCTTATTGATTAAGTATTTGAAATGCACTTAATTTTGTCACATTTCTCAGAAGTTCTGAGGGGAAGAAAAATATGAATTTATGCTAACAAAGTGATTCAATAAATGTAGCGGTACTATTCTGCATCTGCGAGAGAATTGGCACGATTGGTTGGTACATGTCAAGCTCCAGTTATACAACATTTTTCTGAAACAATTTCTGGATCAACAACCATAAGAAGTTTTGAACAAGAACCAAGATTTAATGACATAAATATGAAGTTGATAGACAGATATTCCCAACCCAAACTATACAGTGCTACTGCAATTGAATGGCTGAATTTCCGATTGGATATTTTATCCACTGTCATATTTGCCTTCTGTTTGGTATTCTTGATATCTTTTCCAAGTTCAATGGCTGCTCCTGGTAAGTAATTGCTCACACGTTACTCCTTTATGACACTAAGCAAACAACTTCATTCATCTTTCATTCCAATTTTGATTTTTCCAAGGCATTGCGGGATTGGCTGTGACATATGGACTTAATCTAAATACTGTGCAAACTAAATTAATCTGGTTTCTTTGCGACTTGGAGAACAAAATTATATCTGTTGAAAGAATACTCCAGTATACATCCCTCCCAAGTGAAGCTCCTCTTGTGATTAAAGACAACCAACCGGATTGTTCTTGGCCATCATTTGGAGAGGTTCATATCAGGAATTTGCAGGTACATTTCAAAGATTATTCATTTGTGATATTCTGAATTGAAGGCTACAGTAATATTTTCTTGGTTAAAAGCCAATTCTGGTTTTCTTATGGAACATACCCTTAATGAGGACCTCTGTGATGCAGGTTCGATACGCTCCTCACTTGCCTATTGTTTTACGAGGTCTTACTTGCACTTTTACTGCTGGATCAAAAACTGGTATTGTGGGAAGAACAGGAAGTGGAAAATCAACTCTTGTGCAAACACTTCTCCGACTTATTGAACCTATGGCTGGAAAAATATTAATAGATAACATTAACATATCTTTGATTGGAATTCATGATTTGCGGTCTAGACTCAGCATTATTCCTCAAGATCCAACAATGTTTGAAGGGACTGTAAGAACCAACCTGGATCCACTGGAAGAGTACACAGATGAACAGATCTGGGAGGTAATTTGGTTTTGTTTGTAACTATGAGAAACTTGTCTGTTTAGTGCAGGTTGTACTAATTTCTGATAAGAAATATTCCAGGCTCTAGATATGTGCCAACTTGGAGATGATGTAAGGAAAAAAGAAGGGAAGCTGGACTCCATAGGTGTGACTTCTTTAAACTTTGAACATTGATTTAGCATGTTTCAATTATATGTCTAAATGTAGAAAGGAAGTGTTACTTATCATTATGAGTTTTTGCAGTTACTGAGAATGGAGAAAATTGGAGTATGGGTCAAAGGCAATTGGTCTGCTTAGGCCGTGTTCTACTCAAGAAAAGCAAGATCTTGGTGCTTGATGAGGCTACTGCATCAGTTGATACAGCCACAGATAATATTATTCAGCAAACAGTTAAGCAACAGTTTTCAGAATGCACAGTCATTACCATTGCTCATAGGATAACTTCTATCATCGATAGTGACATGGTTCTATTTTTAAATCAAGGTAAGCATGTTTTGGTCTCTTTCCTCGTGCTTATTTAGTCTTATTCCAAAGAAATAATCACATTTTTGGTGAAATCTTTTGAACTAAACGTGATTATTTTTCCCAATAATCAAATCCGAAATGCAGCATGTTTGATTTCTTTCTCAATTTGTCACTACTTTTCCTTTTTTCTCATGATAAATGTGAATATGATTTCTCTTCATATTGATCCTGCAGGGTTGATTGAGGAATATGATTCGCCTAAGAAACTTCTTAAGAACAAATCTTCATCTCTAACTCAACTAGTTGCAGAATACACAAAGAGATCAAACTCCGGTTTTGGAAATTAAATTGAAATTAGCCACCAACCAGATATGTTCTTCATGATGATACAAATTTTCTGGTGTCTGGTCACCATTGCATTTCATCTAGTGTACCTACCTTACTGGACTTGGGTAAAGGTTTTAGTGTTCCACTTCCTATTACTCTAACTGAGACTCACTGTGCATAATATTACTTTTGCTCACAAACAATTTATGCATAGTTTGTGAGTTGTTATGCAGATTGTTGCAAAAGTTCAATCTTAGTGGCTGATTGTAAGACTCAATTGTCTAGTTACCTAAAATGCAGACAATTTTTGTTTGCTCAACACTTAAAATCTCACTTATCATCTATACATTTTCCAAATGCACAAAAAAATTTACAAGTTTTGTGAGTTTATTTGATAATATTTTTTAGTAAAAATATTAAATAATATTATGAACAGAACTCTGAATAAGCTAATAAAGCTATACTTATATGTTATGTGTAAGCCATTAAGTTTAACTTTTTAAGCAGAATAATAGGTACGTATACAATTTCAAAAATATTATAATAAATGTAAAGATAAGAACAAAGAACGAGGAGTGATCAGGTTTTAAAATCTTTTGAAAACTTTTTAGGCAATTCAAAATGTTTTTAACACAGTAAATGACAACAGGTGTAAAGTGCTAGAGTTTTCTCAAAGATAACATCATGATTCGTCCTAAAATGAATCCGACAGACCTTGGCTGGGAAAAGCAAATTTCATTTTTTTGGACACAGTTTTGTTCATGATACTGTATTGGATATTAAGAAGACCTCTTTCAGGACTTACGACTGCCCAACCTTAGGGTCTTACTTTGGCCTGTTCTTGGTCAATTCACCATGTCTCAACGAAAGCTTTTCCTTTTAATTTTAATCTTAGCATAAAATCAACAAGTTTAAATCATATTCGCATATACTATATAAAATAATTACGGCATCTATTAAGACATGAATGGAAATTTAGCCAGACATAGTAATACTTAC
>Ga0099824_1001196_pt1 | contig 35693 bp, 32 predicted proteins | sample SiratrowhiteBW_FD_76837 | JGI IMG/M metagenome (GOLD analysis project Ga0099824, IMG submission 76837) | Root nodule microbial communities of legume samples collected from California, USA - Siratro white BW | ecosystem: Host-associated > Plants > Roots > Nodule | place: USA: California... | reverse complement strand
TGATTTTTGCATGTGCGTCAAAACTGAATAGTTACCGGTGTTATGTTTCATTATTTGATTAAGTTACAAATGAGTAAGATTAGATGAGTTCAATCCCAGGGTGTTTCTCTAATCATTTCAGACACTTTTACTGTTTATAAATTTATTTTGCATGTTCGTATTAATCGTTAATCAAACTAAATCTCTCATCAAAACTGAACTCGCTTACTGAGCAATGACGCTGAAATTCTAAAATAGAACTATTCCCTGAAGAATCGACATCTTTACTAAAACTCACTCTACTACTTGTGACTCGGTACACTTGCCGAATAAAAATCTTAATAATCACACAAATCTCATTATCTCTAAAGTGTTTGACAATTGTTTAATATCCAATAAATTCACTTAGAATCTGAAAGTTATTTTTTTTTTCTCGTCATAATTTGTATTACACATTTCTTACATCATGCAATTTTACTCAAATAATGCATTGTATTTCAAAAAAAGCTCAAACTTCAATTTTATTGAATAAAATCATTTTTAAGATAATCATTTATAATTGTTAAAATTTTCATGTAATTGTTTGTTTTTTTTAATAACTTGACATTTATGGACATGGTATTTAATATTATATTTTTTATATTTATATAATTATGATTTTTTCATATTTAAAATTAAAAATAATATGTACTCTTTTGACATTTAATTTTAAAAATATCATTTTACAATTTTTTTAAAATTTTTGTAAATAAATATTTCATTAATATTTGGAATAATATTGAATAATTACGATACATTAACGACAAGACGAAAACAGAAATAAGATATAAATTCATACTTATTGATTATATAGTTCATATATAATTAAACATGAATTTTTACTTTGAGAAAAGAAAAAAAATCAAAATTATATTCACACCCACCCACCTCGATTACTATTGTTAATAATTTTTTTCTTTTAAATAAAATGTAGTTTTGTTATCTTTTCGAGTTATAAAAAATTATTTTTAGACTTAGATAATAAGATAATACTTATTAATACTCAAAACTAAGATATGATAAAATTAGATTATCTTATACTTTATTATTTTCTAGCTCAATGGGCTCTTATATAAGAAATGAAAAAAAAAAACATGGCTTCAGAAATCCATAAAGAAATCAAAAGTTTTCAAATCTAGAAGAATGTTAGAAAAATAAAAAATAAAATGGTTTTATAATATATACAACTTTTATAAATTTAAATAACAAAATACTTATTTTTCATTTACTTAAATTTTCTTCTTATGATACCTGTAAAAGTTGTGACGCACTTTGTGTAGGAAAAGAATATTCAAAATTCCAATAAGGTTATTTCTTTAGTTATATTTCGATAGTGATGTCAGTTCTATAAATAGCAATATGAATAATCAGTTCATAAATCCGAAAACATTTGAGAAAGAATAAGAATCAAAGAAGAGAAGTATATATTCTTCTTTGATTTTTTGTAGTGTGCACTCTCTTAAATTTAAGAGATGGTATTATTTTCTTAAATTATTTAAAAATAAATGTTGGAATTTCTTTAACTTGATATTTACTTGCCATTATGCGTTCTTTGTCAAGGATCTTTCATGCTAAAATTTGTATGGCAATTACGATCTTTTAACTTTTTATTTATTATAGACTAATTATAAATTAAAACAACCTTGTGATAGTTCATCCATAAATTTAGTATCTATTTTTTTTTTCAATTTTAAGATTAGATACTATTTCATTATTTCAGTGTGTAAAATTATATCTTTAAAAATTAAATATCATTTTGGAGAATGAAATATTCACCTTTTAAGCTAACTTAATCATTTTTGTATTCTAAACTGTGATTTTAAGTCTGTACTCTTTAGGTTCTCTTTTCATTTACAAATATAAAAATTTATTTTGATAATAATTATAATACTTTTAAAATTGAGTCTTCAAATAATTGTTAAGAGTTGTTAAAAAGTTCATACTGCTTAATTTTAAAAAAGAATGAGAGGCAGTAATTTTTTATTATATTTTAAACTAACTACTTATTAGATTGGTATGTATGTCCATGTACATGCATTTGGTAGGAATGGTGGACCCAAGCAGAGTGATCAGAGGTACCGTTGATTCATAAACAACCCTTCATAGAACCAAAATCAATTAAAAGCAAAGTAAAGTCTTTCTCATAACCCTTTTAAATGGGCTTTATACAATTCAATCACCAAACTCTTCCGAAGGGAAAACTTTCCGTTTTCCTCTTCTTTGTGGAATCTGATAATATTATATTATATAATAATTAAAAAAACTACAAGAAGTTGATAATTGATAATGAAACTGAATTTTTCTTATTATTTATAATATTGAGTTTCAGAAAGGACTTAGAATCTCCCATTCAGCTAATTGGGCCACAGCGGGAGAAGGCGCTTGGGCCTGTGGTTTTGGGCCACATGCACGAATCTCGTAGTATCGATAAGCCGCAGCACCAGACAACACTGCCAGAGTTAAAGCTTGGGCATGCAATCTACAAATCCAAACAGCAACAAAAATAAATTAAAATTAGTAAGTAAGTGATGAATGTGCATGTATGTATGTATGTGGGACATGTTATGTACCTGGCATGGATGAGTCTAAGACTGGGCTTCATTGGAGACCCTGTACGTGAATTAGCCACAAGTGATGCCCCAATCCCAGAGGCCCACAGTCCCCCTACAACCAAACACCAATTAACTACAATTTTCTTATAATTAAATTTATGGAAAAATTACCTACCATACCATAAGAAATATAAATATTTTTTAATTCTATTCAGAGTTTGATCCTGATAATATATAATATATAATATATTCATAAAATACAAATGATTAAAGTAAAACTTATATTTTATATTTATCTTACCAAGTGTAGCTAGCTTGTGGTTTGAAACCCATGATTGAATTGCTTCCATGTTGATTCTTTATGTTGCTCTCTCTTGTGAGTTGGAATTTAGAATGTAGGTGGGGGTGATGAAAAGTGGGTATTTATAGATGAGGACGAAAGGGTAAGATTGTAATTTGGGCATATTTTTTAATGCCCCTTGGTTTGGTTACAGGAGTAGCCGTACCCTGGTTTTGTTTACAGGAGGAGCGTACCCTGGTTTTGTTTACAGGAGGAGACTTACCCTGGTTTTGTGCATCCATGGGGTGAAATGAAATAATAGGGAGTGCAACTATTAATTTATTTATGTTAGGAACTAATTCAGTTTACATTTTTTATATTGTTCTAAAATTAATTTCAAATAAATATAAGTAAAATTATATAAATAAAAAATTCGGTTAATCTCGCTGTTGCCACGTATCAATGTAATTAATAAGTCCAATCTAAGTTCAAGCCCAAGCCCGTATTGATTAGGAGCAGGCTTGTTAGTCTTCTTCTTGGCGTTGGCCTTCGACCGAAAAAAAAAAAAAAAAATCCAATTCCAGGTGTCTGGGAAGAAGAAGAAAAGGAAGAAGAAGCTTCTTGGTGAATCCTCATCCTTCTGGCACTTGCAGTAGAGTTTCTGCACTCGCTTCTTCACACGTAGTAGTTGTTTTTCGCCGACGATGGAAAGCGAACTCCGGAAGTAAGAATGGAAGCTAACAGAAGACGACGAGTGGTCCCTCGCAGAAAGCCTCTCTCCGATATCACCAACACTTCTCCCGCTGTTTCCCCAAGACCAAACAAAACTAATCCTCCTTCTTTTTCTTCTACTTCTACTTCCTCTCCCGCACTCGATACACGTGTCACTGAAAGCACCACCGTTGCCGCCGCCGCCACCGCCACCAATCTCGATAATGCCCCAAACCCTAACTCTTCTTCACCGCCCGTTCCCTCCACACCAGCTCTCAAAACTCCCTCTCTACACGCCGATTCAATCACTCCTTCTTCAATTCGTACACACGCTTCCTTATGTTCTTGATTTTACAATTTTAGTTTCTCTTGCAATGAAAGAGACATTCCACCTTCGCTATACTACTGTCACTTGACACATTCAATTTCAATATAGCATGTTTAATCGCTGTATTTAATTATCGCTATTTGATTTTAAGCTTTCGTGTATACTATGTTTAATCACTGTGTGGTTTCTTTTCTTTTTCTTTTTTTCCTTCAGAGATTGTTGATGCTGAAGCTTCTGATGATGTTGAGGCTTCTGAGCCTGTACAGCCTATTTCAGTAGTGTACAGCCGAAGACGTTCTTCGAATAAGAGAAAGAAGGATAAAGGGAAGGCAGTAGCTGTTCCTTTTAGTAGCACGCCCAATTTGAAGGTCTCTGATAGTCGGTAAGTAATTACCCTTTGCTTTTTCGTAGTGGTGGATTGTGTTTTTGTGCAAGTTGTATTGAGTTTTAAGAAACAATTATCGAGGAGAATAAGAGAGTTGTTTGAAGTTTTGGGACACGGGAAAAAGAATGAGATTGGGAAATAAAATGCTAACCCTTGTGATGGACTCTATTGAATAGAAATGCTAGTAACTCACTTTTAAACAAATTTTGTGTACTACTGTTGGAAATTATAAAATTGTGGGTTTCTCACTTATGATTTTTGTATTTTGACTGTTTTACAGTAAATTTTGGCCAATAGTAGAGACTTTGTCAGAGGAGTATGTTGCTATTTGCTAGCACATTTTTGTATTTAAAATTTTAAGTTTTTGTATTTGAGAGGAATTCTCTGAACTATTTGAGTGTGCCGTTTGGATTGGGTACGTTATTCTTATAAGTTTGTTTGAATGTATGAATAGTCTTGGATTTGTGAAGCTTTACTGAACAGATTACTGATTCATTGTTATCTTTTTTCATTTGACCTCTTTAGTCTGTCCTGTTTTGCCATTATTATGCTTTATGCTCGTGACATTTTATGTTTCCTTCGTTTCTTTGTTGGATTCAATGTTATAGCTGGATACATTTATTATATCTTTGTCGTGATTAGGAGAACTGAGTTTGATTTTTGCTTTTTATTGTTTCCTTCCTGGAAGTTCTTTCATATAATTGCTGTTGTGTATGGTTTTGTGATTAAAAAACAGCGAGCAAAATGATGAGTTTGAAGGTTTGAACCTATCTAAGGCCAAAGCATTGACTTTTCCTCCTGCAAAGGTATATTAATTTACTATTGTGGTCCTAACTTTCTGTCATTTTATTAGGAAACTCAAAGGATATTAAATTGGTTATTCCACAAGAACCTGATCTTTTATGAAACTGTCCCTCCCTTTTAGTGAGGCACGATTGATCTTAAGTCTGTTGTCTTTACCTCAAACAATTTTACACCATCCTCCTTTGATGTCTAATGAACCTAGATAGACAATTTTAGAAGAAGGAATGGGTGGTATTTTCACTATTTGTAGGTCATGAATTTGTGTGAAGGATGAATCTTGATGCATTGGTAAGATTGCTCCTTGGTGATTGCGTCATGGGTTGTATGGCCCACAGATTCAACCTTTCACTCGTTGGGATATAGGGGAGCCTTGTTCACCGACCACAATATAATGTTGGGAGCCTTTTTCAATATCAGATAGTTCTTGTGATTCCCAACTATTGATATTTTCTTTGTCATTACGCATTAGTCATTGCCCTAATAAAATCTTAGAAATAGTTGTTTGGTGGAAATAAATTTTCTGATAAAGCTTCATACGTAGATTCTGCATACATGTTTTTAAATGTTCAATCATGTCAAAATAAATATTTTGCTAGTGTCTGATACATATTTGCTGAATTTTCAGAAACAGCGTACTTTGTTACCTGAAAAGGATGCAATGGAGGATCCCCAGCTTCAAGAATATGTGGAAAAACAGAATGCTTACTTTAAAGAGGTTGATGAATTTGAACTGGAGGTTGAATCTGGTGATGAGTTGGATTAGGTGGTAGGATATGTAATGTAACTATAAATAGCAGCTTGAAATTTCTTTGCTTTGTTATGCTGTGTAGTTCAGATATCGTGGTTTTCTCGTGAAGTAACTAACTCGCTGCATGACCAATATATAAATGTAAGTTCCTAATAATATTTTGTAATAGTCCAGTGGCACAATCAAAGTTAATATTGGGCCCAACACACTATGTCTTGGGAAAAATTTCTGATTTGTCTTGTAAATTTCTTCTTTGAGTTTAGTAGTATTCTTGTAATATTGTGATTTAACTACCTTGCTTTGTTTTACCCCGTTGATTCTTTTACAATCTTACCGGGCAAATGCAAAGAAAGACGAATTTTCTGGATAGGTTTCCAAAATGTTGTTTATTTTTTTTCATGTAGATGCCATAAGTCTGATGGTTATGTTGTTGTTTATGTTAGCAGTGACGATGAGATAATTCTGAGTGAAATGTGAATGTATATGATATTCATAATATACACACGCATGTATAAAACTAGGTAGTTTATTGATGATAAGCCAGGTTACTTGACGGTGCGAGGATAAGTTATTTGACAATTTTGGAACAGGGAAATTGAATTTATATTGAACATAAGCATCACTTGCTAACTTTTAATTGACTTTTTCACAATTGATTCTGATCTGCCCCTGGCTTCCTGAGAGAGGCTTGATGATGCTCATTTTGACCATTCCCTTGGCAAAGTCTTTAAAGAATGCAGCAGTATTGGCAGCGTATTTTCTAACCAGATTGTCAGTAGTAGAACTGCCATTGAACAGCTCCTGATCGGAATGAAGAAGGGCTTTTTTCCTCACCAAATTCTGGAAGTATAGATTGTCGAAACGGGTTGGAGTTTGGTGGTCAAGGGGTTCCAGTGTATTGTCACTTCCACTTCTTGGGCATTTGCTTTGCAGGAACTTCCGGTAGGAGGGATCAACGTTGGAGTCATTGTAGATATGTGCTCGGAAATTTTTGCATTGAGCCAGGCCAATGGTATGTGCCCCTGTTATTGAAAGTTGCTGTTATTTAGTTGTAACACTTAGTGAACATGGCAAGTAAAACTTGATTTAGAATCCTCACATTTCTTTAGTACGACGGTGTTCTTACAGAGAACACACAATTCAGTGCAGTAAATGGAAAGTATTATGCAAGAGATTTTTTTTTTTTCCAAAATAAAAAGTATATTATATTCTTCAGAAAGAAAAAATTGAGCTGACCAAATTTACCAAAATAATTTTCCAAGCACTAAGTTTGGAAAATTAGAGTGGTCATTCTTTTAGCAATAAATAGGGGAGCACAACTCAAACTGACTAATGATAATTTTGGTATTAAATAGACAGGGCAACACTCTTAATCAACACTGGAAATTGCATTCCAATTCTGGCAATAACCAGGAAAAGGTTGCAATGTTAATTATTCATTGTTAAGAGTGCTAAAATAATGATGGGACATTTAATAATGAACGAATGGACTCAAAATAAATGAGATGAGCTCCACTAGAATGGGACAAAATAAAAGATTTAATGTTGAAATAGAAGAAAATTTTTGTTACATTATTTAATAAGTTAACTGAATACTATGAAAAGTAAGAAATAATAATTTGGTTCTAATCATACCTCACTGTAAAGCAGACGAGAAAACAATGAGTTTGTACAAATTACATGAACGCAATAAATTTTTAATCTTTTTGTTTAATTTCGTTAGGAAAAAGTCAGCTTTTAGTTATGGACAGGATAAAGGATATTATAATAATTATGTAAGCTTCTTTTTTAAAAAAATGAAAATGTGAAAAATATTGCAGTATTTCTCTTAAAAGTTAGAAGTGTCTACTTCTGAAAACAATCTGAAAAGGCCGAATCACAGAATTACTTTCTTTAATAATTCAAACATTGGAAGCATGATTATTTAATTTTTCATTACTGATTGAAGACATCTAATAAATCATTATAGCACCTGAAAGAGCCACCAAGTCTGTAACAGAGAGGCCTTGATTAGCAAAATTGTTTGTGAGAGCAGTTAGACTGAGGGAAGGCCCAGGAATGCTATTATTAGCATCACTTCTGCTTGCTGTTGTAGAATCTCTTCTCCCCAACCCCACTTCCCAAGAAGGTCCTCCTAACTGCAAAACTTCTATCTGTTCAATTTCCATAATAATTCATAACTCTTACTCTAATAAAAAATAGAATCTTAGAAGAAATATAAATGTATCTATTACATAAACTACAGAATCTCTAGCTGCCAGAGCAAGAATATCAGCACAGGAAACCACTCTGGGGCACTCTTTCTCCACACTGCCCTTAATATCATCTATCACATTGAACCCTCTAGCTGATTGGTTGTTTGCTGCAGCTGTTTTCTCTCCAACCAAGTTGCTAGTATCATCCAAGAGTATTGATGCATCACAACCCTGAACATCACAATGTTATAGTAAAGCCAATTTCAAAAAACTTATCAGATATAGTTCTAAATCATGACTCATTTATGGTCTACTCAATTTTTACTACACACACTTCATACAAAGATTGTTAAGACCTCCTTCTGCATATTATTTATAGCTGAAAATAATTACCAACATTGTACAGATACTGAGTACACTCTCCTGAATCCTGAGTGCACACAACTATATATACTTACGTTTACAAAGCAGTCATGGAAATGCAAACGGAGTAAGGAAGCCCCCATGCGTGGTTCTTTTTGAATGGCTTCAGCCACTCCTTTCTTCACTATGGTTAACAAGTTTGGGCAAGTGCAGGAGTAAAAGTCTGTACATAGGTCTGCAGCAGAAGCTGTAGAAGTTGCACCGACAAGAACAAGCAAGAGCAAGTAGAAAGAAGCCATTGGAGCTTTCATACAGGAGCATACCAAATAATTGGTGCTTTCTCTTATTCAGGGTTTGTTCAAATTATCTTGTTCAATGTATAAATTGTTTACGTGTAAAGGTCTATCCCTATTGTCAGGTAGTGTTTGATATACTTGTACAATTGCATGCCGTGTCGTAAATATCCGCAGGAAAATTGTTTTGAACAAACTTGTCTGTGTCATTCTTGAACATAAATAGCAAATATTTTTAAAACGTTTTTATTGTATTAAAAATTTTAAATATATGATAATTTATCTACCATTTTTAATATTAAATATGAAATAAAAATTTGAAACAGCTAAAACATTTTAAAAGAATTTGTAATGAACAACAATTAGAGAAATATTTTATGAGACATAAGCATGGTAATTCGTAAAATGCAGTCTATTAATTAAGATAACTTACTGTAGATAGGTTGCTAAATAATTATATATTAAATTAAAACTTAAAAATAAGTTATATTATTTAATCAAGTTAAACTAGAGTCTTGAATTATGATTCAACTCATTTATCTGTTTGTTAATAACAGTTAGTATAATTTTCATAGTTTCTATAGTTTGTTTTATATTTTTTTTCTCAGTTGATTAGTTTATTTAAGGATATCTTAAATCTATTTAAAAGGTTGAATGTGAAAAAGCTTTTAAGTAAGCTAAATTAAACTTTTAAAAATGTAAGATGAAACTTAATATACATATACATATATGTGTATATTAAGTTTTAGGCATATAATAAACTATTTTGAATATGAATTTGATGAATTTAAGTATAGTATTTTAGGTGTTTTTAGTATTACAAAATATTTATTTAAAGTGAGACTTTTATTAGATCAAATTTATTTAATAGAAAAAAAACCCGACACTGATACGTGTCATCATTGTGTGAAAACAAAAAGAATGACTTCACTTCAGTCATTTTTTTATAGAAATACCAGGCAACATATTTAATTTAATTTATTATGTTCTATTTTTTATACATTCCACTATTTTTCTCTTTTTTACCATTTAAAGATACATGTTTTTTTTTTGCAAGAGTCAATTGAAGAGCATTTTATGCAAAAATAGTTCCATTTAATTCAAAAGTAAAAAAAAAAAAAAGCTTTACAGTAGCAAATTAAAACATTAAAATATATAACACAATTAGAGTATACTAACAATACATAAAATACTATTGTTCAATCACATATTTGACACATAAAATAAGATTCTCGACTTTTGTAGTAATTCTTTTAGAAAATATATATAAAGTGGCGTTTATATGAAAATTAAAAATAAATTTAATACAATTTTTAATGTATTGATAATATAAATATTTTATATTAGTAATTGATTAAATATATAAATATAACTTTAAAGTAATTATTACACAAGTTAATGATATATTTATATAGTATTCCACAATAAAAAATGTAATAGTATTCTACACGTATAATATATTTAAACTGAATTATTAAGATAAATTGTTCAATCTAAGGAAAGTGTTCAACAATTCAACTTGGGTTGACTTATTAGATCACCGAATTCAACCTAACAAAACAATCTTCATTTGGATGAATATTGAATTTATATTATTATCCAATCATCTCACACGTCCTTGATTACTCATATTTTTTATTTATTTATGCATAAGATTCTAATATTTTATTTGGTTGAGAAAGGAGAAAGATGGAAATAAATAAATAATGTGATTTGTTTGATTCAATAAAAAAAGTAGAAAAAAATACTGAAACTCGTTTTATTATTTGTTACGTACTTTTACTTATTTTTCTATCTGTTTTTTTTTTATTAAATCAATAAAATTATAATTAAAAAAATATGCGTTTTTAGTTTGGTAAATATTTTTTTAATTTTTTTTCTGATTTTCTTTTCTACTTGATTCTTTTAGAATCTATACGTAAATGGTTTAATCTGCTTTTAACAAAATCAATAATTTACGAGTGCAATTATTGCATGGTTGCAGTGACAAATTTAACGGTTTCGATAGTCCAAAAGTGCCTACATAATTGTTTCACCTTTTCTGTGCATGGATTGGATTGCTCGAGTAAGGTTCAATCAATGGTATTGTTTTTACAAAATAAATAATACACGTTTTTACTATATATATGATAATGAATTAACGTAAATTTATTTAATAGAAATATGAAAAAAATATACATTAATGCGATAATAAGAAAATTGTTTGTGCCAGTAAAAAAAACTGTCTTTCTCAACGCAGTATACTAAAAATGTATTTTTAAAATTGAAACTAAGCAAGCACTGAATTCCGATTATAAAATTATTTAAGAAATATAACAGTACGATTGAATTCACCTTAATCTAAATCACCTTGAAAAATAAATTGCCTTGAGTAAAACTGTTGTGCAAATTTATTTATTTATTTTATTACTATATTTTATAGAATGATTAACATATTTGTTATTTTTCTTAAGAAAGTCATATTTTTTTTCAGTCTCTTTCATGGATAAGATATGCTTTTGTTGTTGAGCAAGAAAAGTAGCTTTCTTATATTTTCAACTTCACTAAATGACAGGGAAAAAAAATAACATGCATGTTATGCTTATAAAAGTTTCTAAACCTAAGTTTAGACCAATTTTGTTTGTAATTTGAGTGTATGAAATCAACTTTCTATTTTTCATTTATCTATTTTGAACTTAGTTTGAACATAATATACACTAAAGCTTAATTTAGATTCATTATTCAACTTTTTAGTCGATGAGTTTGACATAAATAAATATCACAACATGTTAGTGACTTTTTTTTTTTTTTTTTTTTTTTTTTTTTTTTTTTTTTTATAATGGTTTTTTTTTTTTTTTTTTTGGTTAAGACAAAACTTATTGGTCATTGACATTAATCATTGTTGCGTTTGGTATTTATAGCAAATTTGCACTTTGACCTACACTTGACATATTTCCATTACGTGATGGTTACATTATTTATTTATTATTATTATTAATTTATTATTATTGGGTAGACATTATAATTTTCCCAGGTTCTGTCAAAAATATCAAGAATTATTTATTGATTCAAACAATCGCACAAAACATGAGTGTGAATTACAGTGAATCTAACAAACATTCGACTCAGACAACGTTAGCATTCACTGTGAAATCAAGGTATGAAGTACTCACGGTTCAGCAGTGACTGCGCGTAGTATATGAACGGTAGATGAAATTTATTTATAGGCTAATAATAGTTAACAAACCCCCTGATTTAGCACATGTCCCATGTCGCGGTTCTTAGAGGTTGTAGGAGATGAACGATTCTCTCTCACGGAAAACAATTCAAACATGGGAGAAAAAGCTGCACCTCTGATGAATTTTTCACGGTTTTGTTTCATGAATATCACAATAATCCCTTAAGGAATTAATTTGGGTAACAAAATTGACCAAATTAAGGAATGGGTCCTCTAGCAAACTTTGTCTGCCATAGTTGTTCCATCCATGTAGCAGTTGCTCTAGGCCTCAAATATGAAAATTAAAGTTGGAACCTTGAGATACCGAAATTTTAACGCCAACATGCAAGTTGGTATTGGGTTCGCAAGAAAAGATGGCTCCTTTACCCAGAAAGCCGATCTTTGAAATTTCACATTTCCCTCGCCCACACGTTTTGTTGATGAATTTTGCTGAAGCCTGAATATTTTGTTGCGAGATTTTGCAAAAGGGTGAGGGAGAGAGGAAGAAGAAGAAGGAGAAGCACAATGATTGGCAGAGATAGTAGTGTGATGAAGGCATGGGAGGCCACGGTGAGAAAGACACAGGCAGTGGCAAAGAAGCGTGCAAACAGCATATTTGGGTCAACTTACCATGCAGATGAAGAAGACCATCACCATAAGGATGATCAAAATGGAGGTGAGACATATGAACTGTACCATGCAGAGAAGGTTCTCTCGAATGGGGATTACTACAAGGGAGACTGGGCAGATAATTTTCCACACGGGAAGGGAAAATATGTGTGGACTGATGGGTGCGTGTATGTTGGAGAATGGTTCAAAGGGAAAACTATGGGAAAGGGAAGGTTCAGTTGGCCAAATGGGCCAAGTTATGAAGGGGAATTCAAGAATGGTTACATGGATGGAACAGGCACATACACAGCCTCAAATGGGGACACTTACAAGGGGCAGTGGGTGATGAATTTGAAACATGGCAATGGTGTGAAGAATTTTGCCAATGGAGACAAGTATGAAGGTGAGTGGAGAAGGGGGATGCAGGAAGGGCAGGGTAGATATGAGTGGGGGGATGGGAACTATTATATTGGGGAGTGGAGAAATGGGAGTATTTGTGGTAAAGGGTCATTTTTTTGGGGTGATGGGAATAGGTATGATGGGTATTGGGAAGATGGCTTACCTAAAGGGAATGGAACTTTCAGATGGGGTGATGGAAGTTTTTATGTGGGAAACTGGAGCAAGGATCCCAGAGATCAGAGTGGATCATACTATCCAGCAGGGTCATCACAAGAGGGTCACCTAGAGTGGGATCCTCAAGAAGTGTTCAATTCGTTGAGTGAGTATGCAATTTGTCCAGGGGAGAAGGTTTCAATTTTGCCATCACAGAAGAGGCTTGCAGTGTGGATGTCTACGAAGGGAGGGGATGGTGCTAAGCCAAGGAGAATGTCCATAGATGGGAGGGTAAGTGTAGGGCTTGAGAAACCGAGTGATAGAATGCACTTATGGGGTGGTGCTGAGGGTGATTTCAGTGGCACTAAAACTCCAACTAGTGGTGCTGCTTTAGATAACCAATTCATGGCTTTCAACCTGGATGGTGCTATTTCAAGAGGGACTCAACTCCAAACCCTCAAAGCACCCACCAAATCAAAGAGGCAGGGTGACACCATATGCAAAGGGCACAAAAATTATGAGCTCATGCTCAATTTGCAGCTTGGAATCAGGTACATTATATATGTAACTATACAAGTGGTTGTTAAGTAGTTATTTGGACATGAAAAGATCATTTTCCTTACAGGGTAGTAATAGAAGCACACATGCAGTTGACAGTACTTATGTTATTCCCTGCATCATTTGTGAGTGATTAGAATCTGTTTGATATGTTGCATAGGCATTCTGTTGGAAGACCTGCACCCTCAGCATCACTTGATCTAAAGCCTTCAGCTTTTGATCCCAAGGAGAAAGTGTGGACAAGATTTCCCCCAGAAGGATCTAAATACACTCCACCACACCCATCATCTGAGTTCAAATGGAAGGACTATTGCCCAGTAGTGTTTAGGTAAGATTGCATACATGGGTTTTCTAAGGAAATTAATTATCTACATTTAAAAGTGATATAACACAGATGCTAAATTAAAACAATTATTTGACCATAACTATGTAGACTCGTTTTCCATTTATCAGAAACAATCAGACTCGTTTTTCATTCATAAGAAACAATCAGCTGTAGATGATGCGCATGCATCTTAACATATTGTCTCGGATGAATGAAGAGAGAGTACGAACCAGAGACATGATTAACCTATTGCAGTGCCTAGTTTTTTAGGTAATTGCTTGTACGTAAGGACTTCTAAATTTTTGTACGAATCTCTGCATGCAGAACTCTTAGGAAGCTCTTCAAGGTGGATGCAGCTGATTACATGATATCTATATGCGGAAATGAGGCCCTTCGTGAACTTTCCTCTCCTGGTAAAAGTGGTAGCTTCTTTTACCTCACCAACGATGACCGCTACATGATAAAGACAATGAAGAAAGCCGAGGCAAAAGTTAGTTTTCTGTATCTTGTTCCTACTTCAATTTTTCTGGGAAATCAAATCAAGCCACCTTCTAACGTATTTGGCTATGCTGATGCAGGCTCTTTTAAGGATGCTACCAGCTTACTACAATCATTTCCGAGCATTTGAGAATGCTCTTGTGACAAAATTTTATGGTCTGCATTGTGTTAAGTTAACTGGAGCAGCTCAGAAGAAGGTACAAAAGCTTATTGGATTATATATACGAAAATATGATAGATTTATACGGGATTGTGCAGAGTCATTTGTGACTTCTATAACTGCATTAAAAACTTGAAGTTAACACTTGAATTTGCAGGTTCGATTTATCATAATGGGCAATCTCTTCTGCTCTGAGTATACCATCCACAGACGCTTTGATTTGAAGGGTTCTTCGCTCGGGCGAATAACAATTAAGCCAGAGTCAGAGATTAGTGAAACAACTATCCTTAAAGATCTAGATCTAAATTTCATATTTCGGCTACAAAAGTCTTGGTTTCAAGAATTTTGCAGGTGATGGAAGATTTCAGCACATTGTGTTATATCTGAGATGTTATCTACCCTGTTAAAGTTGAATTGTTTTGTAATACCTCAACAGAAAAAATAAGCACACAAACTATATATATTTGTTATCTCAGGCAAATTGATAGGGACTGTGAGCTTCTGGAACAGGAGGGAATCATGGACTACAGTCTGCTGGTTGGTATTCATTTCAAAGATATATCAGAAAATGGGGAACTTATTTGTTCAGGATCTCGCACTCCTGCTGGTACTTCTTAACCTCAAGTCCTTGGCACACCTACAGTACATCAAAATTGAAAACTAAGAACAATGATTTGACTTGTCAATTTCAGGTGATTCAGAGAATGAAGGAACTCCATGTACTTCTAGAGCAGACATGGATCTACTTCTTCTGGATCCTACCAGGTCACATATCTTTTCAAATTTTAATGCTAAGTTGTAATACAATTGGATGAAATTTGTTCTCCACTTATACAATATAATAAGTCAAGGCAAAAGAGTTATGTGCCAAAACATTGTTCTTAGGGTCACCACCTAGAAGTTGGTTGTAGAGAGTTTTCACATGAATCCAATTAGGTTGCTCTCTAAATTCTTTTGAGTACCAATATTCTCTATAACACCATTAGACATTAATGCTATGATTATTTCAATCAATAAGGGTAACTTTTTTTTCCAAATAAATGCTTGGTTTATGAACAAGGTAATTTATGGAGGTTTTCTTATAAAATAACATAATGATGTGGGAAATTTAGTGAAAAACTTTGCCCAAAGTCTGCCTTAAGTGATGGTGTTGGGTAATACATGTGTGTAATTTGTGATTGCAGATGGGCGAGTATCAAATTGGGTGTGAATATGCCAGCAAGGGTTGAAAGAACAGTGAGAAGAAGCGATTGTGAATTACAACTCGTAGGAGATCCAATCGGAGAGTTCTATGAGGTGGTTTTGTTTTTTGGCATCATAGACATACTTCAAGATTATGACATCAGCAAGAAGCTAGAGCATGCCTACAAGTCCATTCACTATGACCCAACCTCAATATCAGCCGTTGATCCTAGACAATACTCAAGGCGTTTTCGTGACTTCATATTCAGAATATTTTCTGAAGACTCTTGAAAGCCATACATACCCGCTACTCTTTGCAATAGTAGCTTCAAAATTTCCACTATTAGAATCACAATTGAGATACGCGTCACTTTTGGGTAATCCATTTTTTTTTTCTATTTCTTAAATAGCTTATTCTTATGTATAGTGAGCAACTTAATTAGTATACAAGAGAAGAGCATGTGAAATGGTTAAAGCAAGAACATTGTGTGCTTCTACAAACTTGCTAGAATGTAATTACTCCTCCCAAAGGGGGAAGAGATGACAGGTACTTCATACATTTATTATCAGATCGAGATGTATATTATTGTATAGGAAATGGAAGATTAGTGTACATGTTCAATCTTTTACTTCTTTGATTAATTTCCTTCCTACTATGTTAAGATTGGTATACTTTGAACGAAGTTACCATAATTTGTTTTCATTATAGCTTGTACCTATAAGTCATTCAATTTATTTCTCAAACATGTGTTGAATATTCTCTTTCATTTCTCGATCACTTCCATATTCAAAGCACGAAACTGGAAAAGTCCATGGTGATTACAAAAAGCTTAGAACAAAAAACCAGAAACTAAATTTAGCAACCCATGACTTTGTTAGCTTTTGCAACCTGAGCCTTCTCCGCCACAACCCCATCGTTCCCGGCAAGTGCCCTGTACTTGTCCTTCCTCGTGAACCCAGTGCACTCGTACGACAAAGTCGATGCAATGACCCTCTGTATGTAATTGGCCACGTCATGGCTGGACTTGTTCCCCGCCCCACAAGTCAACTCTTTGGGCAACTTGTTCAAGAACGTAACTTCGTAAGCGGGGCTAGGGTTCATGAAGAAGTAGAACGGGTCCATGCCCTTCCACCCTCGTGCCGTGGTGCCGTGGAACATGCTCATGCGGTTCACCATGGCCACGGGGACGAGCTCGTCGGTGAGTTCGGCGAAGAGGGCGGAGAATCTAAGGAGGAAGGGCTCTCGGCAGGTGGTGCCTTCTGGGCAGATGGCTAGGTCACCCTCCTGGAGGAGTTTCTTGATCATGGCAGCATCGGTGGCGCGGTCGCGGCTGAGGCGGACGGTCTTGATGGGGGAGATGATCTCGGAGAGGCGGGAGACGGAGTAGGTGACGGCGGGGATGGGGCGGCCGAGGGCGGCGGAGAGGAAAATGGGGTCGAGGAGGGTGCGGTGGGAGCAGATAAAGAGAACCCCAGAAGAGTTAGGGTTAGGGTTTGATTTTGTGAGTTGTGGGGGTGGGGTGCCCTTGATTAGGACACGGACTCCTAGGGCCCAGAAGGCATAGTAGACCATGTGCATGGGAAGAAGGGAGCCTGCAGCAATTCGGAGACATGCTAAGGGGAAGGCTATGGGGATCCATAGAAGGGTGAGTAGGGCAATGAGAGGTGTAGGTTTCTGCACGAGTCTTCCATCGTGGAAGATTATGGGCTTTGGAAGCTTGTCTGTGGAAACTGATTTCACGTCACTTTTTGGTGGGACTATGTAACCCTCCTGCATTCATGCATGCAAAAACACTTTCTTTTAGATGCATGCACAATTTGTGACATTTTCAGAAAGAAGCATGGATAAGTGTAGTAATGATTTAAAATAAAATTAATCTAGATTTAATATATTGAAATTTTTTAGAAAAAAAGGTAGTTGCGATTTATCAATGTGAAGATGACAACACAAAACCAAAATCGTTTTCTATTTTTTGTTTGACCAAGAAGAAGAGCTACGTGTGAAAAAACTGGGATGATCTTCTCATTTAAGAATAATGTGACTTTTACCAGTTTTTCAAACACTTCATTGATACTTTTCTTTCTATCATTAATACTTATTGTATACAAACTCTTGTGTTATTTTCTCTCACTCTTACTTTGTAGGTGGAGTATTGTTTAGAATGAAAATTTTAGAGTTATATTCATATAAAAAATCTTAATTACCGTTATATAAGTTTTTTGAATGGGAATGAAAATGGTATGTGAAGTGTTGTTACCTTGCACAAAGCCATGAAGGGAGCATCAGTTTGTCTATCACCGAGTCCAATGTGTGGCTTCTCATCTCCAAAAGTCTTCTTCAGAGCCTCAGCTTTCTTGTTCCCAACAAGAATCCCAGGCCTGCGCACCAACCCAGTTACTCTTCCCTTGTAAGTCCCAAGCTCAGTGCCCAAAACTATGTCTGCGCCTAAAAACTCCTTCAAGAAAGGTTCCACCATCACTCGAGGATTCGCCGTCAGCACGCACCGCTTCCCGCACGAAGAGAACACGCTCCACGACTCCGGGTGAACGTCGTCGGCGTAGAACTTCGGAAGCACCGCTCGGGCCACTGACTCTATGCTCGACACCTTCATCCCCGCCATTGAAGCAAATATCAAAACCTGAATGCCACCAAATTAGTTAGTTATTAGGAAACTTGTATTTTTTTTTATGTTAACTTTTCGCTCATCTTATTAGGGATATAACTGAAAACATCTCACAGGAATAAAAATCTAGTCAAATTTATATAAGAAAATGACATCAATTTTAATCCAAAACCTTAAAGATAAAATTTGTGGGTACTTTATATATATTATTCAAATTTTTTATTTTTATTCCATATGAAACTTAAACTCAGATTTAAATATCTTAAAAACATAATTTATCTAATCTTAATCTATATGCAACTTTGATCCTTAGAAGAAAAAGATGAGAACCTGAATGCCAGCAGATTCAGAGATGAAGTAGTAGAGAAGGGCAGCGAGGGGAGAAGCTAAGACAAAGAAGAAAAGGCGAAGAAGGCCACCAGCTTCAAAGGAGACGAGAGCAAAATAAGGGAAAGAGCTTCGACCTATGAGTAGGGTTCCATCCATGTCCGCAACCACAGTGTGTTTTTCCCTCCCAATAGAGGAGCACTTGGTCACCGTTGGGAACGTTGAAAAGGCCATGCTTTGCAACCCCCCAAGCAATCAATATTTTAGACTAGTTGGTTTGGTTGCAAGATTTTTGTTTTGTGGGTGCATATATATGTACACTTTTGGTGGCATTGTGTGGGGATGTGAGACAAGTTTGGTTTGGTATGAATGACTGTGTGAACGATGACAATGGTGGCTCGGAGATTTCCAAAAGCGATTGAAAATGATTGATAGAAAAGGTGCGATACAAACGAGGGTTGGTGATTCTTGTTTTTGGCAAGGTGATAGAAGGTGCTAAAGTACCTTTTTTGTGCATGGTTTGCTCCGTCACGTTTTGTCTTCCTTCAAACTTCCCTTTGCAATTCACATACCTTATTCCAATTTTTGTTTTCATTTGAACAGGTTCTTCAAGTGGATCTGAGTACTCAAAGGCCTACAAAATTTTCACTTTTGTCAAAAACTAAAATATATGAGAGAGAGGGTTGCTATCATGCTCACCAAAAATGAGTTTTGGTTATTTTATGGATCGATTATTTGAATGATAGTTATGAAATTGTTAATTTTTAATCAACTATTGTAACTATATGCGGTTTTTAAAGGGAAAAATTTCTTTGATATGAGCTAATTAGTTCTCTTTATTTATTTATATCGGGGTTGGATTCAAAAGGATATTTTCTTATTAATTGATAGTCATAGAACACTAATGGAATAATATCACTATTCGATTCTCATACTCCCTTCTTTTCAAAACTTTGGTTGTTGTAGAATTCAATGTATCTGTGCAACTTTAAAATTAATTTTTTTTTCAAGTACTTTACTCCACGGCAGAGCATTAGTGTCGTATTAAAATTCTTCATTTATAAAAAAGTTATTTTAACAGAGATTTTGAAAATGGAAATTATTTTCACAAGAATAGTTTTAAAAACTATATACAAATTGAAGATAAATTTATTGTTACTAGCTAAATTAATTACTTTCATTAATCCAATAATGAATTAGCCAATTAGATGGATTAGTGGAAACAAAAAGAGTATTTCATAATCATTATATACTAAAAAATTAGTTCATGAAAAATGAAATTGAATACTGTAAAAAATTATAAATAAATAAAATTTAGTCTAAATTTATTTAATTTAAATAACTTTTTTTAATTTGTGTATAAAAAACTTTGAACAGCCACTTTTAAAGTAGAAGAAAGTACTCACTAATCCAACTTCTATCTTGTACTTGGATCCAGTTTTTCAATTACAACTTTTAAAGCAAAATTATTAAAAAATGATATAAACTCTTTTCTACAAATTAAAACTAATTCATACACAGTTTAAAATTAAAATTTAAAAAGCTATATGAGAAAACTTCTTTAAATTAACTTAATAGAAAAGTTATTTAATTTTTCTAATTTTTCTCTACTAGCTATAAATCCTTAAAGAAAACGTGTTCAATAATATTACTTGTGATACAAGCTATATTCATTTCAAGATATAAACTCAGAGTTACAAAATACAGAAGAAGAGAAAATGCAATGTATGTTTTTCATGCTTGGGCTTAAGAAGCTCTTGCATTTATTATGGTGCATTGGTTAACTCCACACGTTCCTTCTGCGTGTTAGAACTCATTTAAAGTTTTGGTACATTGAAAGCTATGTGCAAATATTAGGATTCAATTCATGCAATGGTTGTGAATGCTCCATTTCAGTCCCCACAATTGAAAATTTTCAAAAAGGGAGAGAGTGAGAATATTTTATTGAAAAATTCTCCTTTAAATCACTACTTCTCTTGCTTAACATTTTCATTATTCAAACATAATTAAAAAGCATTTGGTACTATTGTATGTGATATCTTATACTATTTTCTCTGTCCCTGAACTTCTTTTAATTTTATATTACTACATATAAAAAATACATGTGTATTATCCTACATTTTTATCAATAAAAAATATGTTAAGTCACATGGTTTGTTTAACGAAAACCAATTTATGCATAGTAGTCAAATCCTAAATTATTGGTTTTAATTGTATACTCTCTTTTTTCGTCTAAATTTTTCTCTAATTAAAGAAAAAGGAAAATATGATTCAGAAATAATGTAGGATTACAAGTATAATTTAGAACATGATAGAAAAGTGGATACATCATAACATGGTCAAAGCAAATTTTTTCAGGTTAAGAATTAGTAGGATTAAATACAACGTAACTATATGTGGAAAATAGTGTGAATAGTCTATATGAACACAAAAAAAATAATGTTATCATCAAGATTATGAAGTTTGATGTTAAGGAAGTTTCCACACTAGTTCAAATTAAAACACAGATTTCAATAACAAGTAAATATAAAAGAAAAAAAAAGTCACTTTATATTGAATCCAAAAGAATGGCTAAGATTGATTAATAAATTGATGATTTGATAATAAATATAGCTGGGTGCGATACACTAATATAACAGGTAAGTGCAGGGTAGGGAATAATGGTTGTCCGATCCAGTATTCTGATGGAATGTTCGATGACATATTAGTCAGAATTCTGCAAGGCTCAAACTCTACAAATATGATAAAACTGATTATGAATGGCAGCAATTTGATTCATATACAGAAGTTTTAATGGACTGTGAGATACATCTTATGCAAAATGATTTTTCAGATTTGGCAGTCTTTTCCACAGGTTCAATACAATTAAAAATATTTATAAAGAGACATGGGAGATTTAGTATTATAAATGAAGAATATTATCTAAAAGTGACTTTCAACTTTTAAACATTAAGATATATCCCTTCTACATCTAAATATTAGACTATTTACCTACCATTTATATCTCTTTTAACAATGCTTAATTTCATATACTTTTTTTTTTCTACGAGCAACAAATAAAATTTATATATAAGAGAGACAATTGGGACAGTTATAACCTGTGCACAGACAAAAATTTTGTTCAAAAAAGATTACCATGTCATTATAATATTTGGAATCAGTATTTAATGGTTGAACCTAAGATCACTTGTCTTGTCCATTGTTGTTGTTTGATAAAATGTGAATTTAATGTATTTGAAGCATGTTACTATTTAGTTGTGGTAAAAGCATATAAAAGTTAAGATGTTATTGAGGCAATTTCAACTTGTATTAATTTTTTATTATCAAAAATTTTTTTAACGATGATGATGATCGGTTAATAGAAAATTAGTACCATAAATAAAAATGTGAAAAAAAAATTAATATATATCAAAAGAAAAATATTAATAAAAAAGATGAACAGATTATTAGATCTTTAATCCAATATTAATATATCTATATATTTAATTTTATCTGAAGTCATATTTACATAAATCAAATCCTATAAGATTATGAGAACCAATCAACTAAGTAACTAAATGTGCAATACATTAAATTTGTACTTTTCTCTTTTCATTTAAAATCTTATTCATGAGGATAAGTATTTTTACCAAATTTTTTTATCAAATTGATAAGTTTTTAAATAATGGTGAAAAATACTTTTACCACGTTGATTTTATTTGGACAAATTCAAACACATTATTCAATGTTGTTAAATGAAACACATAACAGAATGCACCAGGATTTTTCAGAGGAAGATACATATTGGAAGTGTGTATAACTCCATGGGTAAATTCTTATTAACTTGATAAAAAAAAATTGACACTAATACAATTACAAATTTTGATTTTTTTTAAAAATAAAATAATATACTAAGGAAAATTTTGATACGATAACTTTTTAATATTTTTGAGCTAAAGTTATTAATCCAAACACGATTTCAATATTATTTTTTGATTAAAGTCCAAATGATTCCAATATAATATCTTCTGATATTCCAATAAAATTATGTTATAAAATAATATTTTGGTTTCTTTTTTAGGTAAAAAACACAAATTCTTTATATAAGAGTCTTCTTTTAATGTACAATTTATTCATTTAGGTAACTTTCTTAAACTTTACTTATTTGGAAAAACAAATTACTACACTTTTTTAAAATACCCTAATTTCTATGTCACTTCAACAATTTTTGAAAGAGAAATTCTTAGTTTTAAATCGTTAAAAATCTAGATTGAGCAAATTAGAACATGTTATATGTTCCTTATGGAAAAGATTAAGGTAATTGAATTTTGTTTATAGTTATTGTCATATTTTCATATAACGAAGTGTTGAAGTTTGATAACACATGAGAATTCTACAACCGATTTTACCTTAGATTGTGCACAATTGTGGAACTTTATTGCAGATTCTGTGTATGGATAAACCTGTTTGTGCAGATGTTCTGTATTGTGTAAAGCAGGTAGCTTCTTGCCCCTCTTCTTGTATATTTATATTATTTCCCTTTTCTTCGGATGATTTTTTTGTTTGTTGTTGTTTCAATGGAGATCGCTGTACTTTGGAAGTTGAGTTTATGCATTTTGAATTTCAGATTGGGATATGATCAAATTGATAACAAGCTTGAGGATGAGCTCCTAGGGTTATTCTGTTTTAGGTTTGAAACTTGATTTTGTTATTCCCTTGAGTTTTTTCAATCCCAATGTATTGAGCTGTTGTAAAATTTATATTTTCACCTTGATACCCTAGTCAAATTTGTTTTTTATTTTTATTTTATTTTTATACAAATAGTATTGATGTTATTGAACTACAGTTAGACTAGTTATAGACCTGTTCTTGACCTTGATTATTTGGCAAAAATAGGGGTTGTGAAGCCTATATGTTGTGCATTGATCGTGCGAACATTTCTAAATTGTTTTTGTGAATCTTGATTCTTATAGTTGCATTAAAACTGGGTATGATTCTTATGCAAAACGGCTAAGGACTCTGAAGTCTGAACTACGATATGTTGAACCTAAGCTAGTGGAGAATTTGCAGGTGCGTAATTCTGAAGATACTTACGAGTTTTGGGGATTTCCAGTGTAGACAAGAGAAGATAAACTTATGGACCGACTCAGTGGTTCTGCCAAACTAATGATAGTGTCAGATCTTGACTTCACAATGGTAGACATCATATTTTGACAATGATCTGTTTCTCGATTAATGCTTGGTGAAATCTGGTGAAGATTGTGTATCTCACTGCAGGTAGACCATGATGATCCAGAGAATCTTGCTCTTCTCAGGTTCAATGCGCTGTGGGAAGCTTATTATCGTCATGATTCTCTGCTAGTTTTCTCCACTGGGAGATCACCAACTATTTATGGAGATTTAAGAAAACAGAAACCTTTGTTGATTCCTGATATTACTATAATGTCTGTGGGTACTGAGATTGCATATGGTGAATCCATGGTACCTGATGATGGTTGGAAACAGTATTTGGATCATAAGTGGGACAGAGTAACAGTTTTGGAGGAAACAGCCAAGTTTCCTGAACTAACTATGCAAGTATGTATCTACCTTGCAATCTGTTAATTATCGAAATTAAGATACTTATCAGAATTTTTATATGTTGAATCATGATCAGCAGAATGAACTTAAATGAATTTCGGTATTAGCTATTCTAGAGAAGCATTGATATTGATTTATCAACTTGTTTTCTTTGAAACTTCTGGAGTAACTGCAGTCAGAAACAGAACAACGGCCTCACAAGGTCAGCTTTTATTTGGAAAAAGGGAAGGCCCCAAATGTCGTCAAAGCTCTCTCAAAATGTTTGGAGAAACGTGGGGTAAGATTGTAGTTCATAAATAAACTTAATGGCAGAAATTTGTCTACTTCATTTGAAAGCTTTACCTATAAATTTTTTTAAGACTTTCTGCCATCCTTTCTCATCTGTAAAGACAAACAACTGACAAGTATGCATGGATACTTAGTTGATTGGATTTGTCTTCATCTGATATTTTATTGACACGCTACAATTTCATTATATTTATATTACAATGACTTCTGATACTACTTTTATCTCTTTTCCAGTTAGATGTGAAAATAATTTATAGCAATGGTATTGCTTTGGATGTATTACCCCAAGGTGCTGGAAAAGGAAGGGCTCTTGCTTTTCTACTTGAAAAACTAAATGCTGATGAACTTGGGCCACACAACACTCTTGTCTGTGGTGATTCTGGAAATGATGCTGAACTGTTCACTGTACCTGAAGTTAATGGGGTCTTGGTTCGTAGCATTATAAGAATTAACAACTTCAACTTACAGTTGTCTGTCTTGTCTGTAAATGTGATTGTACTGTGAAAAATGATCTTTCATCTCCTGAATTTGAAGGTCAGCAATGCACAGGAAGAATTACTTCATTGGTATGCAGAAAATGCAAGGAGCAATCCCCAAATAATTCATGCAACTGAAAGATGTGCAGCTGGCATTATGCAAGCCATGGGTAACTTCTCTCTTGGTCCGAATGTGTCTCCAAGAGATATTGGAGATTGCTTGTCCAGCAGGAAAGTTCTTGGTCCTGGCCATGAAGTAGTGATGTTTTACATTTTTTATGAGAGATGGAGACGTGGTGAGGTTGAGAATCCTGAGCAGTATATGCAAACTTTTAAATCATTCTTCGTAAGTTTGATCCAATTGTAAGATTTTACTCGCAACTGCAAATCCATTGCAAGCTTAATCAGAGCTGAATCTTTTTGCATACCTGAACAATGAATGAGTTTTGGAATTGGAATACCTAGAACTGTTAGGGTATTGAAAGAAAGCACTGAGAAGTTTAAATTGCACAAAGATGTTGTTTTATCATAAAGAGTGAAAGGAGAAACTCAACACATGAAGTTCCTGTTGATATGTGATCTATGAAGTTTAGACTTTTATATCCCCAATTATTTTCTGTCCATTTAATGTGAAAATTTAAAATAAGGGGAGTTGGTTTTACAAATTGAAATTGAAACCTGAGGGACCTTTTATGTAGATTTTGTTAACTTGCAGAGGCACCGATGCTATTCTTTTCTCAATTTTTTTGTTTATTTGTAGCATTCTACGGGAAATTGTGTCCATCCTTCAGGAGCTGACCAACCTATGCACCAAATTATAGATACCTTAGAGAAGGCTTTTGGTGACAAGAAGGATCAATACTTTCGAGTGTGGGTTGATGGTGTATCTTTTGCAGAGGTTAGTTTGGGTTCGTGGCTGGTCAAATTTGACAAGTGGGAGACATCTGGTGAGATTTTTCTGAACTTTAATTCATTAGTCTTAAGTTCGATTCTTCGATTGGCATCTTTATGTTCAATTCATTAGTCTTGAGTTCTATTCTTTAATTTGCATCTTTATTTGCCTCATGGCTTTTTGTTTGATATGAGCATTTGGGCTTGCAAGAGGAGGTCCAGGGTTGTAAAAACACTGGAGTTTCTGTGTTAAGGTTTGAATTTTTTCATTTTTTGAGACATTAAATATTGAAGAGAGCGTGATATAATATTTTTCAGTAGAATTCTCTTATTCTGGTGTAGGTTTGTTTGGTTAGCTTGTCTCTTGCATCAATATTATTAAACTAGTCTCTTATTTTAATTAAGACTATTGACATTGTTACAATCCAACATAAGTTGGGTAGTCCCTTCTCCTTAACCTAGCTTTTAGGGTTAAGTCTTATTTATTGTAAATAGCTGATTATTTTATTTAATTTGGAAAGGCCATGTGCACCCATAGAAAATAGAAAACAGAATATTTCACTAAGACTTCTGAATGATTGTCATATGTGATACAATAAACAACACTGGCACGCTGAACTTATACTCTGAATTCAATAATAGTATTTATATTATAACATCATATGATTAGCCCAAAAAGTTAGCCCGACAGTCACCTTTTCTCTGAATGGAGAAATTTAGTAGAAGAAAAAAATGGGTCTGTTTCTAAAATAGAGAAACAAATCATAAGACGAAACACTATTCCATCTTTATGAAAAAATAGAATAGATTCCATTTAGGGAGCCTATTTGAAATTTCGGAAATAAAGTCAATCTTTTTAATATCTAATATAAAGTGGACAGATTTAACTACATCTATTTTATCATCAAATACAAAAAATAATTTTACAATTATCAACAACTTCACAATTTGAAAGTGTTGCAGCCAAATTATATCGAGTAATATTTGTGACCATATACTTGAGAAATGCATCTATATCTAGTATTTACTTTCAAGGTATCAGTTACGGCCAGCTCTGCAGAGAACATGCAGTACTCATTCTGCAGAAACTTACATTGGATTTTATGATACAAATGATTGATTGCATGAGTGATAGTGATTGCTGATTTTCATGTGTGATTCTGTTAATAAATTGCCTAATTCAATGCAGCATCCTGAGCTTCCTTTTCTTGTTTTCAACTTATACTCATTTACATTGTACTACTTTAAGCTACTCTTCTAAGGCTGTGTAGACAAGTATTGGAAGATTTTCAGTCCTTTTATAAAGTAGTTTTACAAATCCTTTTTCTATATTACTACTCTTCATTGTCTTATTAGACTCTGTCCTGTCATCTAATCAGGGAATGAGTCACAGGGTTGTTTAACAAAGGTTTTGATGAATTCAAAGGTAAGCCCTTGTACTCAGTCTTTAGCTCCTAGTTTTTATTTAGCACTTCATTTTACCTTAGTATTCTGATCTTTATATATCTATTAATAGGTTTTGGATTTTGGCAGGTTGATGCACCACATCATTATACCTGGATGCACTTACATCAGACTTGGTTGGATGGCTCAGGAGAAAACGATGATGTGTCTTGGTTGTTGTAGTTTCTAATCACTTCACTTAGAAGAGTATTATTAAAAGGACTATGGTTCAAAGTGCGTTGAAGCAGCAAGAATGCAAGATAGATGATTAATAAGGGTACTTCGTTTATCTCTTATTGAATAATGATCTGTTAAAAAATTAGTTAGATTTTTTAATTAAATTATCTAAACTAATTATGTTAAGGTTTGTAACTTGGGAAATTATTTCTGATTAAATAAGCTAGATAGATACTATACTAAATAAAAATAACTTATATCAGACATTATTTGGTATTAATATAGTAATCTGTGTAGACATTATAAAATAGTATTACATAAGTTTGTTGAAAAAATTTTAAGATGACTAATTTAGTTTAGATGCAAAATAAGCAGTTTTTCTTTACATAAAATGGGTATTTATAAAGTTGAAAAGGAAAAATTTTGTTGAAAAATAATCATAAAATACATATCTTTAAATGCAAGAAAACAGTTTTTCTCAGAAAAAAAAATTGTTTTTTTTTCTTACAAATTTAAGCTATTATTCTTTTACGAACAGTTTTCTTTTCCTGAAAGAGCAGTTGAAATCTTAGGATGTAAGGTGTTCCGAGATACTCATGCAATGTTATAAATTTGAATTCTTTGGTTTATTTAATTTTGACTTAAAAATAAGAACGAAAATTTGTTTAAAACATCTTATGGCTAAAGTTAAGTGTGGTTCAAATACAAACATTTAAAGAGGGATTTGTTTCACTTCATCTTTTTATTAATGGGCTAAAATATATTTTTAGTTCTTTGACTTGTATAATTATTTAATTTGTTTCTATATTATTAAAAACTCGATTTAAATCTCTCAATTTTTTAATTAGCATCAATTCTTAGATTAATAATGTCTTGTAAATGTCATTATCAAACAATATAGGAACAAAATTGAAGAACTTAATTGAAATTTTTAATAATATGAGAACCAAATTGAATAAATTGTAAGATATTTTTTAATTTTTTAAAAGTTATATCTTGTATTCGTTTAAGTCACGCAAGAGAGACCATCATGATTTTAAACCATTTTAAAAAAATAGTTTCGGCTTATAAAAGATAATTCACTTGAAACGTTTGATGAAAATGTTTTCCAAAAAAGATAATTTTCTTAAAATATTCACTCCATTATTAAGAATTTCATGATCTTTCCATAATCCAAATGATCTTTCCATAATCCAAATACTAAAAAGGATGGAGTTTCAAAAGAAATATATTATTTAAAAGAATAAACATTTGTTACTAAACATTCTTTACATGATATAAAAACAAGTAACATAGAATATTCTTCAATAATTAACATGAAGGAAAGTCATCTCTTAGAATGAATATTTTTCTATAATTAACATGAAGGAAAGTCATCTCTTTGAATCCAAAACTTGAGATATTAACATGCATTCACATATAGATATGATATTCCACACAGTTTAGACTTTGATTACGAAGGATATCTAATAAATAAATTATTTTTTATCTTTGTACTAAATAAAGTTAGCTTTAATTATTGTGACTTGTATCCTTAATATATAGGTTTTTCAAGATATTATTTTTTATCTTTGTACTAAATAAAGTCATAGCTTTAATTATTGTGACTTGTATCCTTAATATATAGGTTTTTCAAGATTCTAGGACGAAAAAAGGAACATACAAAAAATAAAAATAAATACAAGAAGCATGATAAATGATAGAAATAAAGAAAAAATTTGAAGAGAAATTTGTAAAGAGGCTAAAAGACAAAAAAATAAAATAGTTTATAAATTTTAAAAATTATAGAATATTTTAAAAGTATCAAAAAATATTTTATAGTATTATAAAATTATGATAATTATTTATTAAAGATAATAAAAGACACATGTGTTACAGTAACTATTTTACAAGTCATTTTTAAGTATATACATGTCCCTTTCAAGTACTTCATATAAAATTTACATGATTGAAAAGACACACAAAGAGTTTCTAACTTTCACATCATTTTCAAGGTATCATCATTACTTTATATCTACAATATGAATTTCTTTTTTTGTGCTTACATTTTTTTTAATCAACTTAAAACTATTTTTGTCTCTCTACACAATTCACCTATAAATAAGATGTCAAAATCTCTTGTAAGATAAACTTGATTATTGAAATACAAATTAATTCTGTGAGACAACTTTTAATATCTTTAAGAGTGTTAGAATCTTGTTTTGACTTTTACCTTAAAAGAAAATTTCAAGTGGTATATCCTCCCTTTACTTGTCCTTAGAATTCATTACAAAGGTAACACATTCTTCCTTTTTCATTCCATAATTCATTTTCAATTTTTTATTATAACTTGTCTTAAGTTTTTTTTTTATTGTTTTGTGTTTGTTGAAATCCTTTTACATGATTTCACATAATTCTTTACCTCTTCAATGCATATTTTCGATTTCTTAACATCTATTAAATTTGTGAAGATAGTATCATTTTTACAAATATTGCATCATATAAAATCAAGACAAGAGTTTTACACTCTCAAAACACTCAAAATATTCACACAAAAATAATTTATATTCAACATTTAAGTATAAATACAAGAAAGACTCAATCATCCTTATAAGAGATGAAATATAATCAAATGAAAGATAGACAACTTAAACATAAGAAAAATAAATAAAAAATATGAATGCAAAAGTAATGACGATATCTAATGTATAAACTTAGTGATGATATTTTAAACTAATGATTACATTTATTATTTTAATAATATTGGATACATTTTTATTTACAAAATATAATTTCATAAAATTAACACACGATTGTTAACTCTAAGTAGATATTGATATAATCATTAATTAAGCTCTTATTAATTAAAAAAAATGTTAATAAACAAAAGAGACCAAAACAAGAGTATAAATTTTATGTCAAACCTGAACAGGGAAAAATATTGAGAAAGAAAAACATGTCAATTATACAAATAAATTTTCCCTTAACCGATACAAATAAATGATAATAAAAAATAAAAATTATCAAATACCTAACGGAAAAATATTCCAAGATCAAAAGGGTTATTTAAGCCAAAAAGAAAAGCCTTCAAGATAATTTTAAAATTATCTGAAAACCCACGCATAAACTAATTAATAGAATATTAAACTTAATATTTGGATTTGTTAAATTTACATTCTGCAAAAAAATTACTAAAAATGTAATTTAACCCTGGTATAAACGGAACTTGCGTTTTTTTCAAAAGTAAATGGTAAAAATGTCAAGAAAATAAATTTAGTGCCTAAATTGTTTACTTTAAAAATATAAAAATCAAATAACGATATATAGGTATTGGATTCCTACTATAAACTCTTCGCGATTTAATAGCTGAAAGATATATTTAATTTTAAACCATCACAAATTTGACAAGAAATGCCACCATCTATCGAATAGCCCAAAAGAATCCACCACTTCATTGTCACTGACCAAACAAAACTTAATGCTAAAATAAATGGAAAAATAAAACAAAAGACCTACTAGCTAATAATCATTCACAGCTTGCTCACTTGAATTGTAAGTTATTTCAGAACCAGCTAAGCCATAAATTCATGCCTATTTCTGGCTATGATACAAGTAACGAGAATACAAGGATTTTGTGAACATAACTGACCAAATCTTTGATTTAGTACTATGACCTAAAACCATTACAAGTAGAGAGCACAGATTATGTTCAACCATATCATACTATTACAAAATTGTGAAAAATTGTCTTGCACCCAACAAGAACAAGACAAATGAGATTGACAACATTGCACCTGATTTACTTTCAATAACGTCACTTATCAAGATTCCTCCTACCTGGACAGAAATTCAGAGATCACTCACTTTAGAGCTTATTAATTTGTAGCATTGATAAAGCCTGCAGCAGCGACAAAAAAAAACCATTTTCATAAACAATAGTCTTACTTCTTCCGCTGCCTATGTTTAACTTTCACGAATTTTCGACCAGACTTGTCACCCCCACCCGTGCCCAATGAGAAACTCCCTCCTGCATTAAATTCGAGACTGCCAGAAGCTTGAAATGGAGATGGATTCTGTGGGGCGATGTTCTGTTGACTCCCAAACTGGAAGGGACTAGCTCCTGTTGGGGCTGGTGCTCCAAATGCAAAATTTGATTGAAGTGGGGCAGGTTGCTGGCCAAACACAGGAGTTGCGGGTGGAGTTGCTTGAACTGTGTCTTCGGCCATACTGTCCTCCATGTTCATCTGATCATTATTAACAGGAGCTGAACCAAATGAGAAGACGGGACTAGAACTTCCAAAAGCAGGCTGGGTGTTGGAAGTAGCTGTAGCAGAAGTGAATGAAAACTGAGGAGTTGATGCAACAGCAGAGGATCCAAACATCATGGGAGAACTGGTAGAAGTAACAGTAGATGTGGATGATCCAAAGGAAAACCCAGGGGTAGATGAAGATGATGAACTAAAAGATGAACCAAAAGAAAACCCGGAGGAAGGTGAAGATGTTGAACTAAACGAAGAGCCAAATGGAGACTTGTTGGGCTGCCAACTTGAAAGCCCAAAAACAGAAGAACTTGTGCCACTACTGGAGCTAACAGGGTTGGCTTCTGAAGAAGCAGCAGGTGTACTCTGCCCTGAAGTTGTACCCGCGTTGAAAATGTTTGTGGGGGAACTAGAAGAAGTAAACAATGAACTACCTGAAGCAAAACCTGTGCTCCCAGTCAACCCAAATAATGGGGCTGATGCAGATGAACTAAATGTTACTGGCTGACTCACAGAAGAAGTTGCAAATACACTGGTAACAGAAGATGCCAGAGTACCAGGAACAGACCCACTTGTAGTGTCAACGACAGAACCCAGAGACTGGCTACTTCCAGTAGTCGCAACTGAGGAATTAAAGCCAATAATGCCACTCCCTGTGCTTCCAACTGCAGCAGAAGAGCTCCCAAAAATGCTGTTCTTGTTTTCCAGTGGTTCTGAGCCAGAAGATGACACAGGTAAACTTGTTGATGGTAAAGGAGTAGATCCGAATTTGAAAACTGAAGTTGTGGGAGATAAAGATGCCACTAGGGAGGAGGAACTGTTATTAGCCACTGCAACTACAGCAGGGATGGTAGTTGTTGTGCCAGGGCTAGTGGAGGTTACAGTGGCACTACTGCTGCTGTTGCTTGCTGCAAGTGATGAGCTACTAAATATATTCGCATTTGTAAAATTGTTTGTAACCACAGAGGAAAATGGAGAGGGGCTTGAAGCAGCAGATCCAGTATTTAGATTTGAATTGTTGCCAAAAGTAAATATATTTGTAGATGATGGCATCAATGCTGAAGAAGCGGCTGGTACAGACGACTGGGTGGAGAAACCAGTGAATATATTAGCCTTAGCACCAGCATTTTCTAAAGCAAGTTTTGGCATTGAATCAACAGCACCAGCAACAGGACTTGAGCTGCAAATGAAGACGACGTTTAGGATACTGATTGTTGTGGTACTTCACTGAATATAATGTAGATGACTCCATAATTGAACAGTGAATCAAGAAAAACAGAAATATATAAATAACAAAAATCCAGGTCAATTTGCAAAATGTAAACACAAGTTCAAATTTCACTCTAACTATGAAAGTAAATTTAAGCCACAACAAAAATATCCTATGCGAGTAAAAGATCAATTGAGATTTAAATGCAAGCCAAAATTACATACACTAACCTGATCAAGCTTCTTGGATTTGAGTCATAAGAAGAAATAAACACAGTAGATTCACCACCAGATGAGGAGAAAGTAAATGGCACTTGGGGAACCTTGTCAACAATTTTGTTGAAGCCAGAATTAACCAAAGGAACCTCAGCCCCCGACTCTTTTGACGATGCAACCTTCTCCAAACCAAATAGTGGACTAGGCTTAGTAGTGTCCTTTGATGGAGCAACAGCAGCCGTCAGCTCAGTTGATGGAACAACATTATTCCCAAAGTTAAACAGGGGAGATTTAGCAACTGATCCATTAGACGTAGTAGACTTGTTAGAGCCTAAACTTGTGTTAGAAGCTGTTGTAATTGCACCTGTAGTAGGCTTAAACATAGGATCAGAGACAGATGAAGTTATAAAGGTCGATGCATCAACCTTCTCTTCCACGATAGACCCATCAGCTGTCCTAACGTGAGGTTTACCATCTATTGTAAAATTTTTGGACGGCACAAGCACAGATGAACCCAGGGGCTTCTCCAGTCCAGCTGTTTCAATAGAAGCGGCAGTTTTATCAGCCAAAGCAGTCGAGACTGTTGTTTCTTTACCCGAAGTAGAGAAAGGAGAAACAGCTCCATTAGGATTGGCATCATCATCCAGCTCCAGATAATCCTTTACAAGAGATAGAGTAAAAAAAAAACAACAGTGAATAATCACAATGACATTGAATCGCATTTTTCATTTGGAAAGTCATTCAGTTTAGTTTGTCAAACAAAAAATCTAAAATATCTAAGAAAATTTCCTGACAACTGCTTTAATAATCATCATTTGGGGCATTAAAATAACAAATGACTGTTAACAAGATTAATAGTACCAGCTCTTTCCACTGAGATATACAAAATAATTAACCTAAAATTGTATTAAATTAACAAATACTTAAAATAACAAATAAAATCATCCCAAAGAAATTAATAAAGTAAAATCACAAACCTCAGGTGCACTCATATGGAATGCCCTCTTTTTTTGTGGAGGATGATACCCTGGTTTTTTTCCAGAGGAATCTCCAGATTTTAAAATAGAAATATCTTGCTTCCTTGGGACTGTAGCATTTGCATCACCAGGAATCATTGCATCAGTAGGAGCAACCAGTTTTGATGAACCATTCTCGGTTTCATCTATCTTTGATTTTAACCTTGGAGCACCAGCAGACAAATTTTTAAGTGTGTCATCCAATTGATTATCCCGTATGTTATCCAGGAATTTTGATGAATCTACTGTATCCATACTTCGAAGAGCCTGCCCTCGTAGCATGGATGAAGACAACTTTGTTGGGGATTTTTCTTTAGGAGAAACCAACTTATCAAGCTGCTGCAGTATTTTTGAAGCCATCTCACTAGATTTTGAGGGTAAAGGAGGAATGCTGGTACTGGGCATGGTGTCATCTACAGTCTCTGCAGACAATTTTGAATGTGTATGCCTAGCTTCACCCAGCAGATTAGGCTTCTGCATGGAAGACGAAGGTTGCTGAGCAGCATCAGTACCAACTCCACTCCTATCTATAGATAGAGGGTTGCCCAAATGAGATAAGGTCAATCTATTAGAAGATAGAAGATTAGACTTGTGACGGATTCGGCGTATAGGACCAAAAGATCCTATATCATTATCTAATACAGAACTTCTACGTTTTAATAACTGCAAAAAAAGGGAGGGAAAACAAAGGAAAAACCCAGTAAAATATCCTTTAGAGATCTTAAACACAAACTAAAAATGATAGGACTTGCAATCATAAGTATCAGTACCCCTTGTTTAGATCCAGAAAGCATTTGATGATCAATTACGTGCTGAGCTGAAGATGATGGCTCACCTTCGACAGCAGCCTTGGTACCCTGTAAGAGAAATCACATATAAATTTCAACACCAGAGATATAATGATAAAAAATATCATTCAGTAAACAGGCGAACCTTGGGCACAGAGCCTGGATGAACTCTAGAATAAGGTGTTCGAGCCATATTATATATTGCTGATCTGCCACGAGATCTTGGGGTCACAAAACCATTTTCATGAACCCTAGTAAGGGCAGTAGCCCTTGGCACAATTGACATAATAGGGGATTTTTGAGCAAAATTTTGACTTTTCAGTAGAGTTGGATCCTCCCTGGGAGAACTTCGCAAGCCTAACATTGATGGTGATAACTTTGAAGACCTACTACCCATGTAAGCCTTGGCAAGCTCCGCAGGGGAAGCAACATCATCAACAGAAACCTATAGACGTAATATATAGAAGACAGATGAATCGAAACAGGTAATCAATAATTTTACAAATACGATGAAACATATATATGAAAGATAGGTATGAAGCAAATCATCAGAGTTGAAGTAACCTTTGAAACATATGGGGTTGAAACAAGATCCATCACATTTTCTAGTGCTGGAGTTTTGGGATATTCCTCACTTTGTGCATGAGGTAAAATTGGATCTGATGGAATCACTTCTGTGTTCTT
>Ga0099824_1001195_pt1 | contig 35699 bp, 13 predicted proteins | sample SiratrowhiteBW_FD_76837 | JGI IMG/M metagenome (GOLD analysis project Ga0099824, IMG submission 76837) | Root nodule microbial communities of legume samples collected from California, USA - Siratro white BW | ecosystem: Host-associated > Plants > Roots > Nodule | place: USA: California... | reverse complement strand
GGAGTTAAAACAGTTAGACATAAATAATGCCTTCTTACATAGAGAGTTGAAAGAAGATGTATACATGGTTGCTCCTCCTGGATTGGCTTCTATTCAACCAGGACAAGTTTGTAAATTAAAAAAGGATTTATATGGCCTTAAGCAAGCTGGCAGGTAGTGGTTTGCTAAATTGTTATCCTTTTTAATTTCTGTGGGATATACTCAGTCTATCAATGATTATTCCTTATTTATTAATTCTTCTGAAGGATCTTTTACAGCATTATTGGTGTATGTGGATGATATAATTTTGCCAGGAAATGATAAAGAAGAGATTGATCGAGTTAAAGATGCTTTGAATAAGACATTTAAGATAAAAGATCTTGGTGATTTAAGATATTTTCTTGGTTTTGAAGTAGCAAGAAGTAAGAAAGGGATAATGATGAATCAAAGGAAATATGCATTAGAATTATTAACAGATGCAGGTCTTTTAGTCTGCAAACCTGTAGTTACTTTTATGGATAATCTTATTAAATTGTCTTCTACTGGAAGTGTGCCTTTTACTGATGTTCATGCCTATTGAAGGTTGATTGGAAGACTTATGTATCTCACTAATACCCGACCTGACATCACATTTTCTGTTCAACAACTTTCTAAGTTTCTTGATAAACCTACAATTGCTCACTATCATGCAACATTTAGAATTTTAAAATATATTAAATGAGCTCCAAGTCTTGGCTTATTTTTCTCATCCAGCAGTTCTGCCAATCTCAAAGCTTTTTGTGATAGTGATTGGGCCACCTGTAGTGATTCAAGACAATCAGTGACTGGTTTTAGTGTGTATCTTGGAAATTCCCTTATATCTTGGAAATAAAAAAAGCAAGGAACGATATCAAAAAGTTCCTGTGAAGCTGAATATAGGGCAATGGCTACTGTTACTTGTGAAATTCAATGATTAGTCTATCTTCTTCAAGATTTGAAAGTTCCTTTTGAGCAACCATCTCTTTTATATTGTGACAATGACTCAACAAGATAAATTGCAGCAAATCTAGTATTTCATGAGCGCACCAAACATATAGAAATAGATTGTCACATTATAAGAGAAAGATTGAAGAAGGGTCTCATTCATTTGCTTCCCATTTCCACCACAGAGCAACTAGCAGACATTTATACCAAAGCCTTAAGTCCTCAGTCTTTCAAGAATATTTGTTCCAAGCTGGGTGTCATCAATATTTGTTTTCTAGCTTGCAGGGGGTTTCAGAGGATATGGATAGGAGGCTTCTAGAAGGAAACTAATTATGTGATTTTGTCTTTATGATAGAATCAAATTACCATCAATTCTGCTTATTTGTTTTTATGACATTATCATATTGTAATAATTTTATTTTGTTTTCTTTATTTAGCTATACCTATAATGGATACAATACTTGTATATATTCAGTTCTCTATTTTTGATGAAATACAGAAACAAAGAGATATTTTCATTCTTATATCCTTGTTCATTTTTGTTCATCTCTTTATCTTCATATTAGTTAAATTAGCCTTATTTTGAAAAAATTAAGTTGTCTGAATTAATTTTCCGTGTTTTCTTTTTCATTTTCTTTTGAGTTTATTAAGTTAGAAAACAAGAAAGATAAGTTTTTCAAAATTTTATTCAGGAGAGGCTTTGCTTAAGCGAATAGAGACGGCAATATTTAAGACCAAACAAAATTATACGACGAAATTAAAAGAAAATAGAAATGATATTTTAAGAAATTACAATTCTCTATTTAAAATAATACAAGACTTTTTAATCAACAATAAATAATAATTAAATGGAATTGGTAATTCAACTATTTTGAAATAATATTGCTAATGCCAATAATTGTATTTAAGTTATTATTATTCATGATTGTGTTTTTAAAAAATTAAATAAATTAAGAAAATATGATATATAAAAATTATTATTAGCTTCAACTCTTAGATAATGGGGGATTTTTAAATATAAACATGAATTTCCATTATTAAAGTGACTTAAGATAATGTTAATGTTTCTAATATAACATCGTTTAAATAAATTAGTTATTTAATATTTAACTATGTGTCATAACGTTTCATATAGGAGTAAAAGAAATATTAATTTATGCACTTACAAGTTTGCATATTGAATGTAATCAATGTATAGTTTTGTCTACTTTTTTAGTTTCACTTTTTCGATCTTTTGGGTGTAATTGTATGGGGTATATTTAATTTTAATAGTTATCCAAACATACACTACATCCAGTTATACACTTACGAGTTTGCATATTAAATGTCAAATCAATATACAGTTGTTTTTCCTTTATAGAGTATACTTAATTTTAATAGTTATCCAAACATACACTACATCCAGTGATGTGTTTTAATGACAAATTCGTAATATATCAAGTCATTAAGGATATATTGAAGAGTTAGATAAAAGAGATAATGATAACATTTTGAACGAGAACACGAGGAAAAACAGGTTATAGTTGTTGTACATCCTAAAAGAATTAAGTATGAATAAAAAAAAATCAAGGTAGAATGAAAAACAGGTTATAGTTGTTGTACATCCTAAAAGAATTAAGTATGAATAAAAAAAAATCAAGGTAGAATGGTTGTTGGAGAGATATACCAATTCAAAATATTATTATTCAAGTAGGATAATTAATGAAATTAAAAATGTACATGTAAATAGTGAATGGTGTGAAAAATCAGTGAAAAATAAAGTGAGATAATATTTTTAAAATAGATTTTAACTACAATACGAGTTGAGTATAGACAAGATAAAATTTTCTATTATATATGACGAGGATAATAGTCACTTATGTAAGGAATTTAAAGAAAAAAAAATTATAGAGGCAACTAGTTAATATAGAAACAAAAATAAGATCAAAAAGTCCTGATGATTATAATTTTCACAAAAAGTAATTGGACAACAATCAAGGAATGTCATAAAAGTAGTAAAAAACTTCTAAAGAGTCTAGCTATGTATCTAGAGATTATAATGGCATTCATTAGTGTCTAAGAAAGAAAATTCAATGAACTTTTAGACTTATTTCTTTAATGAGTTGTTTGTACAAGATCATAATTAAGATATTCATAAATAGGCTTAAATTAATACTTCCAAAAGTCATCTATAGTAGCCAATTTGCATTCATAAGCAGTCAAAGACTACTTGATAGTATCGTGGTAACAAATGAGTTATTGATGAGATCAAAATGAGAAAGAAATGTGGGGTGATAGTTAAGGTTGAGTATGAGAAAGCCTATCATTTATACTACAATATGGGTAAGCTAGACTTTTGTAGCAAATGGGTTAAATGGATAAAATCGTGTTTGGAATTATCTACAATCTTTATTTTAATGAATAAGAGCCCCACAAAGGAATATAAACCAAGAAGGGAGTTAAGGCAAGCTGATCTAGTGACACATTTCCTATTCCTAATTGTAGTAGAAGGGTTAACATGTTTGGTTAGGTAGGATCGAATAGGAACATGTTTGAAGGAGTAAGAGTAGGATTGAATGGCTATAAAAAGTATTCTCAGGTGTTTTGAGTTAGTTTTGGGTTTTACAGTCAATTTTCATAAAAGTCAAATTGGAGCAATTGGTATTGATAAGAGTAAATTGAACCACCACTTCACAATCTTGAATTGTGGTCGGATGCAAATTTTGTTTAAATACTTGGAAATGACTATAGGTTTCCAATCTTAATAGGAAAGAATTTTGAGTGCATGTTCTTAGAAAAAATTAAGAAAAAACTCTCTAGTTGGAAGGTTAAGGTGTTGGCTTTTGCTGGCCGTGTGTGCCTCATAAAATTCGTCTTATCGTCATTACCACTATTTTTTCTATCTATGGTTAGAGCCCCTAAATGTATATGTAAAGTTATAACTAAGTTGCAATTGCAATTCTTTTTAAGGGTGGGGTCATGATGATAGGAAGATATCATGGGTCAAATGGAAAGATGTGTGCAAAACCAAAACGCTAGGTGGGTTAGGTGTTAAAGAGGTATACAACTTTAATATTCTATTAGTCAAATGGAAATGGAGATTAGGCACGAAAACAAATAGATTATGGTTGGAGGTGTTAAAATCAAATATGGATCTTGGAGGGATCTCAATGTCATCAAACATGACAAAAAATCAGTCTTGGTGGTGGAGGGACCTTCGACTAGCATGTGAGGAAGGGAAGCCTTTAAATTAGTTTGATAATAGGGTCAAATGGTCACTGGGGGATGGATCAAGAATTTGATTCTAGACAGATAAGTGGGTTGCAAACTACACTCTAAAAGATAAGTTTCCTAGATTATTCCTACTCTCTAGTTGTAAAGAAAGCATAGTTGAGGATCAAATAGTATAGGGAAATAATATCTAGAAATGAAACTTGAGTTGGAGGAGGACAAGACTAACATGGGAAGAAGATCTAGAACAACAACTACTGCAACAAATAAGACACATAAGTTGTCGGAGAAATGCCATAGATTCATGGGTAGGGAATGAAGAAGTTGAGGGAAATTACTCGGTAAAAACTGCATATAATGTCATACAAGATGTCATCAATATACAAGAAAGTGAGGTGTTGAAACAATTATGGAGTCTAAAAGTATTATCAACTGCCTTAAATATTTGTTGGAAAACAGTTCTGGATAGAGTTCCTGTTAAGAAAAACTTAGAGAAAAGGAGAATATCATTAAGTAATAATATGTGCCCACTGTGTCAGGAACAACTAGAGACAATAAATCACTTGTTTATAACATGCATGGTAGTACAAAGAGTTTGGGATATATGTGATAGATGGGTGGGTGTTAACTTAGTGAGGCAAATAGCATAAGGGATCATTTTGAATAGTTTAATCCAGTGGAACTAAACCTTAAACAAAGTAGGGTTTGGAAGGGAGTATAGGTAGTACTGGTGTGGGAACTATGAAATCACAGAGTCACTTTTAGGCATGGGAAGGTCGATGAAGACGAAATCATATGTATGGCCTAACTGAAAGGTTGGGTATGGTTGAAACAAAAAATCCTAAGGTCAATTGTACATACTTTGATTCGTCCATGTGCCCAATCCAATATCTTAAAATGATGTAAAATTTTGACTCTGGCATTGAAGGGGAAGAATGTGCAAGATAGGGCTTAGTTAGGAGTAAGTTGGCAAGGAAAAAAGATAATGCATAGACAATGACCTTGGAGTAATTGCTCACATACTCTATAAAACTATACCCACAACTAATAATATTAACACATATGTACCTGAGCTTGTTGTACATTATTAGTAATGTTACTGTTAGGATGGCCTAACTATAACCCAGACCGTCTAAGGAGGTAGCAGAACATCCTGAGTCAAATTGAAGATAGGAAGAAGATGGTGTTGCAACCATAGTTGTATAAGGACATATGCAGCTAGAAACTAGGGCTTCGTGTTATAAGATCAAACTGACATGTTATTTTGTTATACAACTGCGGGTCAAACAATGTAATTAGAAATTTAAATACTAAAATTAAGTCTAAGAACTTGTTTTAAGTTTGTACTACATGGACTATCTTGTTTTATTTAATATCTATGACATATTAGTTATAGAATGGTATGAATACTCCTAAAATATTCCACCCAATTCACTTGATTTTTTGCTAATAAAAAAATTATTGAATTTAAAAAAAAAATATCTCAAATGATTAAACTTGTAATCTTAAAAAAATTGTGGTGAGATATTATAGAATTATTATAAACAATAAATTATTTATGATTTAAACTTAATACTATTAATTCACTTAATTAATGTATTTATTTATATTTCAATAGTAAGTAAAAGAAAAAAAATTTATTAACAAAATTAAATATATCTTATTTTTTTATTTATTTTTATTCTTTTTACTTAATTAAATATAATTTTATTTTTTATTTTTCACTTATTTCTTTATTTTTTTCTTTTATTTTCTCTTATCACACATATTCTTATTCTTATATTAACCACAAAAGTGTCGTGTGTTTTGTTTTTCAGAAAATTTTACTTGTAGTATCCTCTTCGATTTTAATGAGAATTGAAAATACCTATAAATTTTTTTCCAACATTTAATTACATATTTAACATTCGAAATATTAAATATGAGTTCAAAAAATGTATCTTTCATAAGATAATGTCAATCTATTTATAAAAACAAGCGATACTATTGTTCATTATAGACCTCAATTATTACGTCTTCTTAAATTAATTTTAATAACACAAACTATAAATAATTCTATTAGTCATTTTAAATTTTCAATAAACATTAAACACAATCCACATTATTTCAACCTATGTATGCCGGTCCAATATATCTTAACCATGTATCCATGTATAGTATATACCACATAAAAGATAAAATGTCTTACCTCGTAAGAATGATTGAACCCTGTGTCAGAAAAAAACAATTATTTAAATCAATTTAGTATAAATAAATAAAAATCCCACAAGTTTCATTTTAAATTATTATCTTGATGCTCGTATTAATATTATTATTAGTGTTGTGTCTGTACGAGGCAATACTAACCAACTACAAAGATAGTTCTTTACTTTATCAGTAGTTGATACAACATGAATAAATTATTCATTACATTTCCCTCTTTTTAATTGGGCACATAATTGATGTACTTATTACTTTAAGTATTCATTTATAATATTAAATGAACAGTCAAACGCAAAGTTTAGATATAACTTGTGCAAAAGTATTGTTCATTTTTAACTTATTTATTTAGAAGACACAAATTTTGAAGTTACATTATGGCTAAATTTTTTGAAGCTTGGATTAACTTGTTAGTTTATTTATAACTTCATTTTTCTTCTTTATACGAGTCACATTTAAAGCTAATAAGATTGGACCTATATTACCACTTAAAAAATATTTTTATTTAAATGTTAAAGTAAAATTGTAATATTAATTAAACAAAAATTAGTGCGTCGGCTCCCAACTCATTTTGTTTTTTCTTTATTTTTTATTTTATGTGTAAATTTTACTTGTTTTGTTTGTTTTTTTTTTCTAAAACTTTAAAACCATCAAATTATTTTGTCTTTTCCATAAACTTTACCTAATTCTTAGTTACACTATCCTTTTTTTCAACTTTTTCTATGAAAAATGAATTCTAAATAAAGACCTAAAATAAAAATGTAATTTCAAATTTAAAATTTAAAAACTAAAATATATTTTTAAAATTTAAGTCATATATTGATAAAATTAATTTTAATTTTTAAACATACTAATTTAATATATATATATATATATATATGACAGAGAATCTTCACCACGTAATGTGTTCCATATGTTATCGGTATATTGTTGCCTCAGAATTGATGTTTCAAACTTCAGCACCAATAATAAAAAAATTAAATTACTTATTTTTATAGCATTAAGTGTTTTACTAATTTGTCCCTATTTGAAATATAAATTGCTAGTGTCCCTCTTTCTCCTCTAGCAATTGAATAGGATAATTCCAAACTCAAATCCTAAGAACCATCAAAAGGTAGAAGAAATTTGCGGTTGCAATATGTTCATATCAGAAAACCATCTTCCAATCCTTTTTCTTTTCTTCCTTTTTCTTTTCTTCCTTGGGAAAGTGAAAAGAACTTATAATATATTGCAAGTACTTTGTGTTTTGTGACTGTAGTATTAGAATATTATATATATGATCTGTATGAATAGAACTACCTTTTTTCTTTATCTTTTTTCTTGTCTTCACTGTACAATTCTCTATGGATAAGTTTTCATGCTTTTCTATAGACTTGCAGTTTGCAATATAGTATTAGAGGAAGTTAATTTTGCTCCACTTCTATTATCTCTCCTCTTTTATAACATGTTGAAGGTCTTTTCTTATTTTCTTTTATATTGTGTTTTCTTGATCACTCAGCTATTTAGTTCTTTCTCTATGGAATCTATTACTAGTGATATATATAGTGCAAAGGATTAATCACAAAATTCTTCTAATATGTAATATCTTCGTTAGGAGAAAATTTTGGCATGATTTTTTTATGCTTCAATTGAATGAAACAAATTATTATATTTGTACAGCAAAATCATGGAACATGCATTGGTATAAAAAAAATGAAATTCATTATCTAGAGGGATTGTTGTTTAGGAATAAGGTAATATTTTTTTTTATGCACGAGAAATATGCAATGTCATAGCGAGTTTTTGGGTTACCCGTATAATTTTGTAGATTACACAAAGTGTAATTTATATTGATCATGCAAATGTATGCAAATGTTCTTTCAGAAGATAAGATTTCAGAAAAAGACTTTTTAAAAGAGATTATTTTTGGATTTCATATTTGTTACGGGAAATACATTATATTAAACATGGATAAAAATGGTTTTGATTTACAAATTTAAAAATTCTTTAGAATAGTTTGAATTTTTGAGGTCAATTCCCATATGCACATATAATGTTAAATGCAACAATAATTTGATAAAAATTGTTGTCAAAAACAGAGATTCATGTGTTTCTTAAAATATATTGAAAAAATTTATATTGATTCTACTTACCATAAAACTTATATCTTGAAAAAATTTATATTAACACACATAAAACCTCTACTTAACATTATACTTTTACTTAATATTATACTTTAGCGTAGAGGTAATACTTATTCTAATAATTAGAAATCCTATAAAAAAAAGGAGAAAAAATTACACTATAGAAAACAACGCATAGAAGAACAGAGTTGATAAATGTTATTATAAACACAATTTTCCTCTTACAACTTTACTCTTTGACTCAAATAAAAGAAAGATCATATTGACTCAAATAAGAAAAACGATCATATTATAAACAATGTTATCACGATAAATGATATTAACTTTTCAATATTTAAGATAAAAGAATTATCACAAGTAAACTAATAAGACATGAAAACACCAATCATACCAACAATTAGTTTACCTTGAGATAATGTCACAACTTTTAAAAATATTACAAGACATCCAAGATTAGGAAAGTTGACAAATTATTAGACATAAGTCTGCTTTGACAAACAACATGCTAATAGTATATTTTTTTAAATAAGGAAAATACAAACACAAGACTTTATACAATTTGTGATTGAGTTATGAATTTTATATTAAAATTAGTTTTAATATATACTTAGTTAAATATTATCATGTGCAAAAGTGTATAAATAACATTAGAGGTTTGTTCATGTGGATGTGAGATACATGTTAGAGGAGACAATTGCATTAGAAGTTTATCTACAAAGGTATGATTGTATCTAAAGATGGGTACGAGATATGCGATAGTATAAAAATTCTATCCAAGTTTCTGTTTATGCTCGAAATGGGTGTGGGAGGTGTCTTATAAGAGAAAACTGTAAAATCTATGATAAAGGAGTAGCTACATCCAAATTGGTGGGTGTGGGAGAATGGATAGTATAAAAATGAAAAAGTTCACTTCTATTGGTGTTATACTCAACATTCATTATAATCTACATTTTGGCACATACACAAATAGATAAAAGATATTTACTTTACAAAGAACTTATTTGAAACACATTAAATGTTTAGGTAGAACATTTGACACACTCTGGTGAATGAACTTTCTAAATTATTGTGCTTCTAACAATCATGTAAACCCAATCACACTTTTTTTATTTTTATTTTTTTTACTTTCTATCAAATAGAATGAGAGCTAAGTTGTCCAAACACTATAAATGTGAGAGTGAGAGGTTCTTTTATGAGTGACATTAACAAGAAGGAAGAAAATAAAAATAATTTAATAATAATGATGATGTGATAAGAATGAAACTCATTTTTTTGTATTTATAAAATTTGGTTATGGCATTTTCACTATAGTTGAATATTTTTAGTGTAAAGGTTAGTTTTTTTTTTTTTTTAACTTTTGTAAACTTACTTTTATTTTTTTTTATTTTTACCGCTTTTCGGTAAAGCTTACTTTTATTTTTTTTTTTTTTAAGTTTGTAAGTTTTTCTATTTTTTTTTTTTTTAAATTGTAAGTTCTAACCAAAACTTTATGCAAAACTTTATGCTTTGAAATGATTATTTGAAAATGTATTATGATTGAGGTGTTTCTTATCTATGTTTGTCAAAATATTGATTGAAATATTTTAAGGGTTAAGTTGATTGGAATTGTTTTAGAATGTTTATTGTCTTGTTGTTTAGGTTAGTACTAATTGGTATTTAAGTCACAAACTTTTTAAATTTATTTATTCTTTTACCGATTTTTTTAAGAACCATCATTTAGCTACTACATCTCATTCTCCCACAAAAATTAAATTACTTCATTCGAATCATATGAATTTCAAATAAGCTCTTCTAAGCACATTTTATTTAAGGTATTTCATAAACAATTTGTGGGCATTTAAGATTAACGGAGTTTAGAATAATGGACCTATGGACTTCAACCAAATTTAATCCCCATAATCAGGATTGAAAATAAAAATCCTAAAAACAAATAAAGTATAATTAATCAACAATAAAAATCAAATAACAAGAGATCAAGAGAAGAAGAATTATGCAGGGACAAGTTGGAGAAATTACTAACATGGAGAATAAAGGAAAATGTGAAACATAGTACATTTTCTTTATCTATTAATATATGTTTTTATCTATTTTTCTTTTTGATCTTGTTGGGTATCTCGTCAATAAATTCACACAAAAATATAAATAATAAAAGATTGAACATTAAGGGAAGAAGAATCGTAAATCAAACATTAAGAAAGAAGAATGATGTAAGGACAACTTGAAAAAATTACTAACAGAGAAGAAAGTAAACATCGAAAATTTATTGATATAAGTTATTACATCATTATGTTATTCTCTCTTTATATATTTTTTCTAATATTTTGTCGACATTTGATTAAGAAATTCACATAAAAAAGCATAATAGAAAAGCATATAAAGCACTAGATAGACTAAGAAACTTAGAACAACAACACTTAAAACATAATGTGATGAAAAACAATTTATCCATTAAATTGTTTCTGGATAAACACGTACAAGAACAAAATACAATACACTCAAATAGAAAAAACAAAAAGAATTATATAAATGATCAATACAAATTATATAAGTATATATGATCCAACTCTTAATGTTAGTCAAACTAACATATATATATATATATATATACTAGTTAGAATATAACTGGATATATAACATAAAATAGAAAACTTAAATGACTAAACAAAATAATAATTTAACAGCAACAATGATCAAATGTTAAGACTTCAAACAATAAATGCAAGATTAAATATTTTATCAAACGAAGACAACACAAAATGACACAAAGCTTTCTTTACAAACTTCATATTGAGTTGAGTTTTTTCATATTATTGCAACCGGATCATGATCGGACTATAAAAATCTTTTCAAAATATAGAAGTCACGGTAATAGTTCATTATGAAAAACTTCTTAAAAAAGGAATGGTCTTCAAAACTAAATTTAGATTCTGAAATTATTACGTACAGAAAGGTATTAATACCTTAATTAAATATGCAAAATTAATATAATTTTTATAATATTTATTTTTTGTAAAAAAAGCAAAGAGAAATATATAAAAATTATTTAAAGTTACTTATTTTTTTAGAATAAGAAAAATATTTATAAAAATTTATTTATTTAGAGTTCGATAATTATTAATCTTCTTGGTATATATTTCTATTCACAGTGAAAATTTAAGATTATGTAGTTATTTATAAAAAGAAAATAGTGAGAGTTGGTATTTTAATTTTTAAAATTTTAATACTTTTTTTAATATTTTTTTATGTTTATCTTTATAGGTTACATTATTTAAGAATATATAAGATAGTACGAGAAACTATATTTAATATATTTGTACATATATTTGTATGTCATATAATAAATAAAAATAAGATAAATAATATATAAATATTATAAATTATTATATGAATTTTATTTAAAAAATGAACTTATATAAAATTTATTATATCTAAATTATTTTAAATAGTTAAATGTTAAATATAAGATGATGTATATGATTATATATATATAATAGATTGTATTTTAAATTTATTGTGTTTAGATACTTTATAAATATTAAATAGATATTCGATTAACTATTTTTTAAATTAATTTATTAAAATAATTTTTAAATAATAAAATATAATACAATACAATCGTATATATTTTAAATATTATTTTTAGTTTATTATATTTATGATTTTCAATATAAATCGAAGCATTGGAAATATATATATATATATATATATATATATATATATAATTTTTATAGTTGTATAGACGTAATGTAAATATAAAGAAAATTATCTTTTACTTCTATCCTAATTGAATATAAATATAAGTATTAAATATAAAAAGAAAAGACGTGTATGATGATACACATATTTTAATGACTCTTTAATATATAATGATAATATAAATTATATACTTACATTTAGAAAGATATTTAGTTATTTTGTAAATTAATGAATAACCTTCCTAATATTATATAATATGTTATTATATGGATTAAAATAAAAGACTACAAAGGATGACTCTTATTAAAATAATAAGTGCCGTGCAAACAATGATTAATGGTAGCTTACAAAATGCATGGACAACTCCTTCACCTACTCATAACACACACTTAAGAGAATAAATATATATAAAAACAGGCAGTGGTTACAGGGATACACCTAAAAGCGTGCTTTCAATTTTGGAGTTCTTATTCTTTTAAGACTTTTGTGGGTCATCTTGTGCTGTCCCATGGTTATCTCTGCAATGTCATCATCATAACTTTCATCACTATTAACGATTACCCCTATATTACTTTTCATGATAAGTTTTTTTTATTTGTGTCGTTTTAGGTTTATGGGCCCTTCATTTGTTTTGGGTCAATTTTTCTTTTCGGTTGTATGATGTATCTATAGCTTTGTTTTATGTTAAGACAAGAATATGAAATTCTACTTGTTTTCTTATGCTTTTTCTCTGTTCGTTTTCCTTTTTCCTTGCCACTGATTTAGGTATGGGATTATGTCAAGTGTACATGTAATGAAATCTTGTAAAGATTATTGCTGAATATAGAGTCTGAACGTATTATTTGTTTTTTGGAAGGTTTGGGAGAAATCTATGGAACTGTAGAAACTCAAACTCTCTTTATTGAATTCTTACCAAATTTTAATAAATTTTTTTCTTTTGTTCTACAATAGAAAAGACAATTAAGTAGTAATGTTACTATTGATATCAAGTTTCATAAAAATAATAAACAATAAATACAAATCACTAGTGCTAGCCAATATTATTTCAAAAATTCTAAAGAAAGTAATTACAGTCATACTTGGAGAAATCAAGAAGGAGGAATAGGTAAGTCTCAAGGTAAACAAATTACTTTTTTGACAGAGATTAAATTATATGGTTGATGAGTGTTATTTTAAATATGGATTTTCATAGATAAAAAACAGAAATAATCATATAACAAATGACCTTCAAATTGGTACGAAAACAATCACGAAAGATCTTGAATATTTTTCAAACTACTGAAAACAAAGTTTATGGATCGACATGGATTTTAGACCTAAGTACTATTAATAATATCACTTATACTAAATTTTTTTTACAGGCTTTTATAAGATTAAACAGTTGAGCATAAATCTTCCAAATAATACTTACGTACTACTTGGCATGCTAGAACCATTCATCTTTATCATAATTTTGTTCTTTGCAATGTTTTTATATATACTAAATTTTTTTTTAAATATCATGTAAAAATTTATAATATCTTTAAACTGTCAAATGATTTTCTTACTTAATGTTTGAGAGATTTAAAGGAGAATTTCACGGAAGATGATTTGTAAAGTTGATCTTCATAATTATTTGTATAGCATATCAATTTTTATAAATATGAATGTTGTTTATTCAAAACAAGTTAATGATAATTCAAATCATGATGATAATGTTAATCTATAGCATTCGTGGTTACATTTCAAACAAAGTTCTTGATCATATTTGCAAAAATTATAGTAAGATATATTTTGATAAAAACAAAAGTTTATGATTCTTGCCATATTGTCAAACAACCTATGTTGCATTTATTGTCGTATTTTGTGACAGAAGTTAGGTGGGTTAAGTCATATTCGAATTGTGATACTTAGGTTGTCACACTCTTAAGTAAAAAGAGTCGCACTCTGACCAACTATTATAGCTTTTGGCCTAGTGGTAAGAGTTTGATCTAACAATGGGTATCAAAGTTCATGAATTCGATTCCCAGCAAAACAATTGTTAAAGGGGGAAAGATTGTCGCAATCATATTAGACACTTGTTGAATCTCTCTATTATAGAGACAAGACTTACCTCCTTTGTAGATCTTCATCATCCATCTTCAAATCTATGTCTTGCAATTTCATTTGTGTTGATCTCATCAAGATGCTTAATGACCCTTCTTCATGCAAAGACAAACAACTATTTGTCAAGAAACAATTTACTACATACAAACTTTTTCATGAACAACTTCTCTAGCTTCAACTACAATCAAGAAAAAATTTCTTTACTCTTTAACGTGTAAAGAAATTCATTCGAGACAAAAGGATTAAAGAGTGAGCCTTTTTTTCATTCTTAAAACTGATCCCTCCATATATAGTTTTGCACCACACAAGGGCGTCTAAACTTTCCATTCTGTAAACAGAGCACACATCTTTATACCATAAATTGAAATTCTTCACTCCTATAAACTTTCCAATCTTGAATGTGTTGGCCATTTTTTTAAAGATTTTTTTCATAACAAAATAAACAAAAACAAAGAAAATCGATCTTTATAACAAATTAACCCCTTAATAATGTAGAGTAAATTAGAACCAAATTTGTTGGTTATCTAATCAAGAAATTCACATAAAAGTAAATAAAAATATTAGACAGATTAGTGAACTTAGAATAAAAATACAAAAAGAAAGATTGAAAGACACAATGTGATAAGAAGAAATAACATATCTATAAAATCATTTTTGGTGAAAACATACAAAGACAACATATAATGATTATACAATTTACAAAAAGCACATATTCAAATAAGAAAAAGCAAATGACAAAGAAGATGAATATGAACTATACAAACACTACGATAAAACTCTCAAAATGTTATTTAGGTTAGGTATATATGAAACTAGCTACAACGTAACTAACTATATAAGAGAAAAAAAAATCCTAACTAACTAAATATAATAATCATCTAATAACAATAATGATCAAACATTGGAGCTTTAAATGCCATACGTAAGGTTCATATGCTCAAACAAGATGCATGTCATTAGAAGATTCATCATACAAGACCACACTAGACATTCTTAACATTTCCAAACTTGTGAAAATAAATCTATTGTATAAAAAAAGGCAAGGGAAAACATAAGAAGAAAAATGTACATATTTCTCTATACAACTTAGTTTATCACTACTCAAATAAGCAACACAAAAACAAAACTTCTCTTGTCACGATTATGCCTAAAGAAACCTTAAAATTACCCTATCTAACCCAGCATAGCAAAGAAGAAACAATGGGTAAATTAGTGACAAGAATGACTCAACAATGTCTAATAAAAAAAATAATATTATGGATATTACGAAAATAAATATCCGAGTGGTGTAATGAGTAAAGGAAGTGAATGCCTTCCAAACGCAAAAAACATGAGAATGAGGGATTCTTTCTTCTACCTTGTGTATGAATAACTTGATAAAATCTATAGTTATTAAACCATAAAAACTTTTTTTTGTCGTATTATTATTATTTTATTATAAAAATATGATTATTATAATAATTATTATTATTGTTTTAATTATTATTATTATAATAATAAATTACAGTGATCAAATCAGGGACTTCAATTTTTTAATAAAATAATCACACCCTTAATTTAAAATATATTTTTTCTTTTTAAAAGGATAAATTCTAAATTTTAATACAATGAAATCAAGTTTCAAAATTTCTTTTTAATTCCCATCAAGCAGGGGAAATTTATTCAATATTAATTTATTATGAGAAATATAAGCATGATAATAATATTATTTATCAAGTAATAATTACTATGTTTTTTCAATTTGTCCGAAAAGTAGTTAATAAACAAAAACATTTTTTGGAACTTAAATGCCACTCTTTCAAAATGAAGAAACTCATGTAAGACAGTGGCATCACACAATCATATTCTTTGACCTTTAATGAGAGTAGCAGCTGTGTATCAGAAACACATAGTTACAAGCACATGGATTTTAGTTTAGATAGAAACATCAGGAGTAGAACTATGCATGTAATAGAACTCTTCTGCATGATTAAGAGTCAGAAATCAAAGGTACTTCTTCCATGATCGAGGCTTCCTTGTTGCTAGCTGCAGTGGAAGCTGGGCAAACATGTAATGTAGTGCATATATCTATTGTTTTCAGGTACTTCTCTACTTTGACAATAATCAAAGGTCCATATTCAAAAACCATCCTCTTGCACTGCAAAAAAAAAAAAATCACTATTAGAAATAAAACCTTGGACAAGAGGAAATAATTGATTATGAAAATTATCATTGTAATGCTTCTCTTTGGTGTGAGAATTTGCCTAATAGGAACAGGTATGAACAGCTCAAGTGACAGGAATACCCTTAAGAGAATATGATTGATCCAGGTTGCTCTGCCTAAACTTTAACTAATCTTTTTATAACAAACCTAGATGCAATTTTATGTGCATTTGAATTTACTTTTTATAGTTTAATAAGCATGAGTTTTTTTTTGGATCAGCAAAAACAAGCATGAGTTGATTCCGATTAAAAACTTTCCTTGTGGTAACCTTTTAAAGTAATTATCATAAAAGTCAATACAAACTATATATATATATATACACACACACACACTATTAGACAATGATGTAAAAGATATTTAAATGTCAATGCATACACTAAAAAGACATTTATTTTATTTTTAATTCAAATTAGAGTTTAATTTTGATAATTTATGATAAAAGTTCATGTTTAAGGTTATAGATTACCAAAATGAAACACAAATATGATTGCAAAAACACTACTAAAAACACTTGAAGAAGTGAGTATAAATTTTATCCATTATTATTATTATTATTATTATTGTTATTAGACTTTAGGCGATCTTAACCTTTTTTTCATGAGATTTATATACTTTCAACTCTATTGGTGCCCCACAAAAAGAAAAGTTTATCCAGTTCCAACAGAACACAATTATTTGATTTATTTGGTTGGACAATCCTTTGGATGGTGAAGTGAGAATACTGTCAACAATTTGCACACAAGAGGTCAATTATTGGCTAGGTAAGGAGGTTGACAGCGAAGAGAAACCATCAAATGAAAATTCCTGTGGGCCAAAACTATGTCTACAAAATTTCTTTTGGTAAGACCAGGATAAAAATTTGAAAAATCTTTTTTTGGATTGAAAGGATAGATTCAATGCAAGATGGTGTCTAAGAATACAACGGAATTTAGTAAATAAGAGAGCAAACGAAAGATACAATTTTCCTGAATTTTCTCACCTTCTTTGCCAACTGATCCATAGAATTGCATGCCTTCAACAGTGCCTCCATTATCTCAAGCTGACATTTTAAATAGTTAGTTTCATATGCAACAAAAAGTGACAAAAACGTGGAGTAAAGACACTTGCAGAGTCGGGTCAAAACAAACATATTAGAAGGCTTTCAACGAAAAAGTAGAAGTCTAGAGAGGGTCAAATGTATATGACAGGGACTTAGGTATTATGCATATGTAACTTTCATATCAAGTAATATGAAATGCTCAGTAAAACAATATCAAGTGACTTAGTTTTCCTCTCTTAGCAACTAGTCTTTATGGGAGGGTTTTCTGAGTGCTATGTTGTTTGGTAGCGTATGTTACAAGAATAAAATTAAAGCACATCTAAAATTCAGATAAAATTATTTCTGAGGGTAATGCAGATTCTTCCTGGTACACATGCAAGCCGCAGTCATGTCCTTCGCATATGATGGCTATATTTTCAATTTCAAACATTGATAATACGTTTGCTATTATTTTGCATATCTATCCTTCTCATAACAAAACAGGACAAATACATTGAACATACGCTACATTGAACATTACATTGAACATAATCTATGATGCACCAATGCCTCAATCAATATCTCGTATTCGTATCCAACATGTATCCGATGCTCTAGGATACTTTACTGATACTTACCGACCAAGTATCTAATCTGTAAAGCACTAATATTTATGATGACAATAATTTATAATTTTTTATTTTGACAATGTCTAATAATGTGATTTTAATTTGGATTTACATAATTGTAATATATATTGATTATATAACTTTTATACATTCTTCAATAGGTATATGTCACGTATCATATCCTGTTAATTTCAAAATAACTGCAAACCATCCCAGCAAATGAAAAAGGAAAGAAAAGTCTAATTTGCAAGTGTACAGAAAATATGTAAAAAAACCCTTATGTGACAAGAAAGTGCAGAAAATTCTCATGCCAAGGAGGGCATAAGACCAACTTTGATATGAAATGTCACAAACACACTCTTTTAACACACTTTTTAAATATATTATTTCTTATTTATTGAAATTTATTGGAAATTAAAAATACAATCGATTTTTTTGTCTTTGATAATTTTATTATGATTTTGTAGTTCTGAATAAATTTTAAATAATATACAGAGTGTGTTCTTAAGTAACAGTCTACTTTGACACTAGGAGGCTAAATTACTAACCTTGGTGTCAGGATCATTCAACTTAACCAGTATGGTTGAAATAGTATCTTTGCAAGAGTCACAACTATTTCCTTGAACTTGTGAAGAAATGTTTGCAGATTGGCAGAGGTGGACCTGTTTGCAAAGTTCCCTAGGCAAAACTGATGCGACTTCTGAGAAGAAACGTGGGGCATAATAATCCACCAATTCAATGCACTGTGCAATATAGAATAAATATATATTAGCAAATATAGAGTCTACAACTTCTGATTCATTACATTCAACCTATAAATTCATAAGTCCTTGTTTTAGGAATCAACACTATTTACAAAGAAAAACAATGAAAAGAAAATCAAACTGTCTTATTTCACCAAATGTACAAATTTTTTTATAAAGGAGCACTCTTCTTTCCATCGGATTATTCCAATTACAAGTCTCTCAAATCTCATAAACTCCCTCCCTTTTTCTTCTAAGCTTCCTAATAAAGGGTTCCTTTCTGCTAACAAACTCTTATCTCTAAAAACTACCTATTCTAAGTTTTTCTTTTTAAATCTCCACCTATGATAAAACTGCAATTCTGTCTTGTTATCAACTTGCTGTTATTGCTCCAGCCAAACAGCTTGTCCAATTATTATGTCTTAAATCACTAATTTATTTAACAATTTTCTCCAAAGAAAGTCCACAAACAACTTGGTTGTGTTTTTGTTTAGGAAACTAGAAACAGGCTATAAGAAAATAATGCTGCTGCATGTTTCGAATATTGATTATCAACAAAGGAGAGAATTATCTTCCAAAGTTTTCCTTTTTATGAGAAAATGCTCAATTTAATAATGCCAACTAACAAGTCTGAGTGAATTTTATTCCCTTAAGTCATCCTATTTTCGTATCTAAGCTAACTCCTACCTCCATCTGTGTAACTATCTGCCAACTTGCCAAGTCTCACTAACCTCTTTTTCCTTATGTCCTAACAGTTATGTGTATCAAAACTAAAATATGTATAATTATCATATTTGTAACCAAAACTGAGCCCAGATTACTGGTAGAATAATTAAACAGAACAACTGGAAATAAAGTTAATTTTTGCAACCACTGAGAATAACTACAAATACAGATCTAGGAAAGCAGACCAACCTGCTGTTTGAAAGAGAGCATCTGATAACATTTATTGTGAAGTGAATCAATAATCTCTCTTTGGTTCTCTTTATCATTCAGATAATCAAGGGCCTCAGCAGTATATTTCTCACAAAGTTCACACACATCTGAGTTCCTGTTTACTTCTGCATGGAAAATATGTTAGCAAGATGAATTCGAACTGAAGTTGCATTTGTATTTCAAAATTATAACCATTCTTTAACATAAATTATTTGCACAATATGTTAAGCAATTAACATTTTTGCTTCAGTGGTCTAATGAGAACTAAGACACAGCTGTTACATTTTTGACAAATTGGAATCTTTTGTACTGAAAACTTATCAAAAGTGCCTGAATATGATAACTTCATCCATACTTCTTACATCAATTTATCTAAACGAAAGGGAAATTTATAAATTGTCACACAATTGTAAGGCTTATTATGGAGAGGAATGTTACGATTGGTCTTCCTTTCCCATCAAATGAGCACAAAAACCTCTACAGATTGATCAGAGCAATTCAATGAGCTATGCTTGATTATCATAAGTGATATATACAATCAGAAATAAGATGAGACTGCATTTGAATAAACTTCTTTGTAAACACTTATTAAAGAACAAAAATAAAAGTAAAACGAGTTTCTCAATAAGGTAAAATAGCTTATATATGTTAATTTGTAAAAGAAAATTCTTACTTTTTTGCCTAAAATACTTACAAAAAGTTTATCATAACAAACCCTCAGGAGGAATATGTGACTATGTTCTATGCATCTCACTGAGCATGACAGTAAAAAGCAAAGGGATGAGAAAAAGTTAGTCTAACAATCTTACCACCACAGTCTGCTAGCTCCCTTGCATCACAAACCCAAGCAGCGCCCACCAAAAACAGAAACAAAAGCCCCATTCTTCCCTCCATAATCCCTGTGACAAGCACTTCAAAAACCAATGTTAAATTCCACCAAAAAAAAAAAAAAAAATACAGAAGCCCAAAAACTTTAAGGGGTACTACAAAGATATACACGTATACAGAATCAATCTTCAGCTAAAGCGAATATATGCAGCATCAAAATATATTTTCAACAACATGATCAAACAAACTTATCAATTAAATATTCATTATGTAGAGATTAACAATAATACAAATATGCACCATATGTAACCATGCTACAATAAGTGACATAACAATAAATGTGGAACCAACGAAGATAACAACAGAAAATAAACCAGTTTGAATTGCATGAACAGAAAAACAAAGGAGACATATATTATTATGTATTGAACAAGAAAGATGAAAAATTAAGGAGACAATTATGATAAGGGAAAACGTTAATTATAACAAACGACATAGGAATGAAGAAGGAAGATTGCCTGTTGTGGAAGAAATTAGGGCAATGTCTCAAAGAAATGTGAGGTGCAACTACGAGGGTTTGGAGAAGGGAAAGGTCACAGAAAGGTTATTATTCCTATCACGTTTATTATTTATTTTTATTTTTTAATTATTTTTATTTACCTTTTCACTTTACTATTTGGCTATATCAGTTTTGAAAAGAAAAAAAGAAAATTCCATCACAATGGCTATTGATTTTTTTTTCTTTCTAATTCTTCGTTTTGATCCTTCGATTCTAGTTTAAAATTTATTATTAATTCAATTCAAGTTAAAGAGTTTGGATTATAATAATTTTGAATTTTAGTTTTTTAGAAATTTATTAAATAAATAGTTAAAAATATATAAATAAATAATAACAACAATTTAAAATATCAAATATTTCATATTGAATGAGTTTTTTCGAAACTTATTATCTAACGTGATAAAAATTAACTGTGTTGAACTGACTTGTGTTTGCGTAACTTTTATGTAAAACTCAAATTATTGTCACAAATAATGAGTTTAGTTAGATTTGATTAGTCGGACCATTTTATTCAAAATTAACTGTGTTGGACTGACTTGGGTTTGCGTAATTTTTATGTAAAACTGAAATTAATGTCACAAATAATGAGTTTAGTTGAATTTGATTAGTTCGGACCATTTTATTCAAATTTATAAAATTAAAATAAGAAAAAACATGATGGAAATTATTTGAAGTTAGTTTCTTTGATATGATTTTTTTTTTGTATGAATTTGAATTCAACGTGTATGATTGATATTTTGTTTGAACCAAAAATTTGTCAGTGATATAATAAGTGTTACTGATATTTTTACTTTTTTAATTGATAAATTTATAAATTATTTTTTGTGAAATAAAATGATAAAAAAGTAAATATAACAAATTTATTGTGATGATTGATATTTTTATTTTCAAATGATCAAGATGTGTAATTATAAATTTATCCTTTTAGTTGAAATTTGTTTAAATTTTGATTTTTTTTATCATGGAAATAGAAGTGGTTGAATTTCATATTATTGGGTAAAAAGTAAAGAAAAATCAAATTTGAAAAGTAAAAAAATAATCAAATTTTTTTAAATTTGAAATTAGTTTTTAAATAAATTAATGAGATATTTGTTGGATTTAAGATTATTTTCTCATTTTTGAAATTATTAAATTAGAAACATTGATTGAAATTTGTTTAAATTTTAATTTTCAATCGTATATGAAAATAGAAATGGTTGAATCTCATGCTTGAAAAAGTTAAAAGAAAAAATTTTAAATGTATGTATAAAATTGTAAATTTGGTTGAATTAGAGAAAACAATAAAATATTATTAGATTGATCAATCATGTTAAAAGTATTAATTGATAAATAGTAAATATAACACAATCATATAAACATTATTAAAAATTGTTATCGAAGTCATTAATTTTGTACTGGACTTGATTAATCTGAATATGCACTTTGTCAAATCTTGAATACATATCTATATATAAATTAAGTAATTTATTGTACATATCTGTCTAAAATTATTAAAAATCGTTGCTCCAAGTCTTGAATACCAGTCAAAATTTGTTAAAACATTTAACCATCATGAGAGAACAGGAGGTCTGGTACAGTACATGGAGGTGTGGGTTGTGAATATTGTCATCCAGTTGTGGTGGTTCTTCGTCATCTGCCATCATACCACATTGTTACACATCATTCACTTCAAAATATTTAATTTATGCAATTTTAACAAAATAATTTGACCAGCCCAAGTACATAGATGCCTCAAGGAATAAATCCACGTTGTGGGTAGGATTTGTGCAACCAACAAGGCATACGAAAGCTCCATGTTATTATCTCTACATTTCAGCATGTGTTGTATAATTTGACGCAACCAATTGATGAATATATTGTTTTTAATTGTCCATAACATAAATATGTCTTCATGCAATAGTTTAGAAAAATTTGTGGATTGTGAGATCGGTATGTGGACGTAGGCATAATGAAGTAGTTTATCATCCATATTCAAACTGTCTAAGTTTCGAAGATTTTGACCTTGAAACTTTGGTCTAAACATTGAGTTCAATGTGCTTTTGCCAGTCGTAGTTCAACATTTCAGGGATGTCTGGATATGACAAGTGCATTCCATCATACTTAAGTCTAGCAAACAACATCCAATCACATTGTGTCACAATGATCTTTCAATTGTTAACTCCACTGAGGAGATGACATTCTTTTGTAATTTTGAGGTTCAAATCAAAAGCCTTCATAACATCGCAGTAGTACGGACCTTTAAGCGTTTCAAATTGCAGACCATTGTACATCAAATGCTCTTGAAAGTGAAATCCCTATTGTGCAAACCATGACAAACTTATAACCTTCGGTGGCTGAATTTTCCTGGCATAAAACTGAAACACATATTGAACCATCTACTCCTGTTAGCTAAACCTTGTTTGATTTAACAAGTCCCCAATCCTATAGTCCTGAGTAGGAAGGATTGCATTATCATTAGTTAAAGTTTTTCCTAGGCGACCCCTCATACCTCTGTGTCTTTTGCCAGAAGATGATGTCAAAGCTACAAACATAATACCATGACACTTATCATTACAACATAAGATTTCAAACATGTTGTATTGTTCAAATATTGCGTAAGATTACAAATTACTAGGACAAACAAAATATAACATAATCGAAGAAAAACAAACTATTCCTAGTCATAACACTTCTTGAGACGACGGTTTGGGAGTATGCCAAATAGAAGAATGACCAAAGGTTGGTTAGTATATAGGGTTTTGTAACATTGGTCAAATATGTCTTCATCCCAATGTTCATTTCAACTAGCATATGCCATATCTCACTTTTTGAGTAATGGATAGATGAGTGAAGATGTCTGTTTTGCACACATTCACGAAATATTGCATTGTGTTCATAAGCAATGGATGTCAATCTATCTATATTGTCATTGCCTTATCGCATTACATGACTGACATCATTAAGTTTCGTAGTCAGACTGACGAATTGGACGTCCATAATGTCAACGATGAGTGTTTTTCTCTTTGAACCCCTTAACTATGACGTACCACTTGAGGGTGGAGAAAGGTTTAGATTCCATTGCAGCTAGACTGAATGAATCAACGGGTGGTGATGCGAAAGGCTCCTCAGTGTCATGATCAAATATCGGTGTCTCTGGTATGTATAACATGTGATCTTCATTTAGGTTAACATTGAACCCCTGAGTTTACAAACACCGTCTAACTTGTCAGAGTGTCCAGACTCCACTCTCAGTGAAACCATCTACCCCCTAGATCTCCTCCATGAAGTTGTAATGTCGGATTAGTTTAACCCTCCATTACTCGTGTTGGGTTTAACTTGAAAATAAGTTTGAGGGTGAATATTTGAGAATAGTCAATCTTAAAGCAAATATTGCATCTTTTACCTTGATTAGGTTATCTCAGACTTCATCTTCCGCTTCAAATGTTTCAATGAATTGGTTCCATGTAGATCTACTAAGCCCATTAAATAAATCATGGACCTCGCGCTCATGTCATTCATTACATTTTGTCTATTTTTTATGTTATTTTTTGTTAGTCCCGCCAAACCAGATTGGCGGAGAGCATCCACGATGTTGTTGTACACTTGAGTCGTCCAACTGTCGTCCGTCCTATTCCCCAAGCAAGCCTCGTCTATCACAGTTGAGAGCAGGCGTAAATCCATATCCGTGGTCCAATTTGTGAACTACATTTGGACAACATAAGCCTAACAAAAATTAATATAAAAAATAGACAATGTCATGAAGGACACATGGTGCGAGGTACACGATTTATTCTGTGGGCTTAGTGGATTTGCATGGAACCAATACACTAAAACATTTGAAACGGAAGACGAAGTCTAAGGATGACCTAGTCAAAAAGATACCCAATGCAATATTTGCTTTAAGATTGACTATTCCCAAATATGTCAAGTTTATTATATTGAAATTGACCCTCAAATTTATTTTCAAGTTAAACCAATCGCGAGTAAATGAAGGGTTAAACCAATTTGACATTACAATCTCATGGTAACATTACAACCTCATTTGAGGGGTAGATCATATTAGTGGGACTGGAGTCCAGACACCCCGACAAGTTAGACGACGTTTGCAGACTCAAGGTTTTAGTGTTAACCTAAATGAAAACCACATAGAATACATACTAGAGGCATCGACAATTGATCATGACACTAAGGAACGTTTGCACAAAATCAACACCATTTGCACCCTCAAAAGGTATGTCATTGTCAAGGGGTTCAAAGAGAAAAGCACTCATGGTTAACGTTATGGACGCCCAATTCCCCATTTTGACTACGAAGCTTGATGATGTTAGTCATGCAATGCAACAAGGCAATAGTGTCATCCATTGATATTTAACACAATGCAACATTTCGTGAACACGTGCAAAACTGACATCACTACTCATATGTCTGTTACTCAAAAAGTAAGATATAACAGATGTTAGTTGAAATGAATATTAAGGATGAAGACATATTTGACTAATATTATGAAGCTTTGTATAGTAACCAGCTTCTATTTAGCATGGCCCCAATCGTTGCCAGAAGAAGTTATTAGATGTTATGACTAGGAGAAATAATACAAGCTTCTATTTAAACCTTGTATTTTGCTTTTCTTCAATTATGTTGTATTGTTTTTTCTTGGATAATGTTATATTTTTGTTTGTCTTGGTAATTTGTAATGTTATGCAATATTTGTTGTATTATTGTATGTTTGAACCATATTTATAGTTATTAATGCATCTTACATTGCAATTATAAGTGTCATGGTCTTATGTTTTGTTATGTTTGTAACTACAACATCATCTTCTTGTAATAAAAGACACAGAAGTATGAGACATTGTCCAGAAAAAAATCCTAGTTGATGATGATGCAATCCCTGTTACATATGACTGTAGGGTTGAGGAATTGTTAAACCAAACAAGATTTTTCAACCAATGGGAGCAGATGGCTCATTATGCATCCCATTTTTATGCTAAGAAAATTATGTTATCGATGGTCATGAGTTTATCATAGTTTGTACAAAGGATTTCACTTTTAAGAGCATTTAGTATACCAAGGTCTATAACAATTTCTTATGCTTAAAGGTTCATACTACGACGACATCATGGAGGTCTTATAAAAGAAAATAACAAAAGAAAATAACCTCCTCAGTGAGGTTAACAACAGGAAGATCATTGTGACACCATGTGATTGGATGTTGTTAACCAGACTTAAGTACGATGGAGTGCACTTGTCATAGCCAAACATCTTGAAAAGGCTGAATTACGACTACTAAAGCCCATTGAATTCAATGCTTAGACTAGAGTTTGAGGGTCAAAATCTCTAGAACATAGACATTTGAATGTGGACGACAAACTACTTCATTATGCCTATGTTCACATATTGATCCCACAGTTCACAATTATTTCTCAACTACTACACGAAGACATATTTATTAATTGGTCACATCAAATTATGTAACACATGTTGAAATGTAGAGATAATAATATGGTGCTTTCATACACCTTGCTGGTTAACAAATCCTACATGTTTGCAGCGTGGACTTATCCTTCGAGGCATTTGTGCACCTGGACTAGTCAAATTATTTTGCTAAAAAAACATTACACAAATTGAAAATATTTGAAGTGACAATATGGTATGGTGGATGATGATGGTGAAGACAATGAAGAGCCACCAAAACTGGATTACGATATTCAACAACCCATACTCTAGACACTAGTCCCCATTGCCCCATGATAGTCAAATGTTTTCACAGATTATGACTAGTATTAAAGACTTGCAAATAAGAATTAATAATTTGAGGATGTATATACATACCATATTAGATAGTTTGCATATGAATATGCACACAAAATTTGATGGAGTGCACGTGGGACTAACCACGTCGAGCACAAAATTGATGACTTTGCAATAACTTCTAATGATGTTTATATAATTATACTATATTCACTATTATATGTATGAGTATTATAATGTAACTAATCACTCTAATCATATTTTCTTTAATTTAACCAAATATACAATTTCGTACACACATTTTAATTTTTTTTATAAATTTATTAATTAAAAAAAATAAAGATATCAATAACACTTAGCACATCACTTAAAATTTTTCTCATTAATCTAAACAACCTCACCATCTAGAAACAATCCACTCACACTTATTCAAATCTACTTCCTCAACCAAAGCATAAACGTGTCATGAAAAACAAATCATTGATAAAAATTCATTAGCAACAAATTTAAGTACATTGATAATTATACTTATATAACTTCGTCAAATCAAGTAGTTGCTAAAAAATTATTTTTATTTTAAAAATGCTTTCCATTAATAAATTTATGCTATGTGATAATCCATAAACATATAAGAAACTCGTATTTTAGACCACGGATTACATAAAAATAAATTGTTATTTTTATATAATTATATTTTAAGTAAATAAATACTTCTACCATATAAATTATATTATAATTAAAATTTAAATAAATATTTTACACAGATACATATTTTGAACATGGAAATCATATTTTAGTTATACAATAATTAATTTATATCATAATACTGTGACATTTTAATTTGGAGAAAGAAATTTGTCCAAACAAGCTACCCTCTTACTCAAGATTTTCAAGTTTTAATCTTGTAGATGAACACATAATAAAACTGAAAGGAAAGATCTCATAGAGATTATTTATGGACAAAATCTATAATTATGTTCTAGCCATGATGACATGATAACTTAAAACTATGTGTAAAACTACAGCATGTCAACATATGTAATGTGTAGAGGGAGAAAATACAGAACAACCTCAGGCATACCAGAAATATAACATCAGCTTACAAGAGTTAAATTGACATAAATCATCTCTACAAATAACATCACAAGTGATGAACAAACTTTAGTTAATATACAAGCAAAGGTAAAAGAATGCAACAGACAATAATCTACTCAATCAGGCATAATAAGTGGATATGTGGGAAAGGATTGAAGATGCAAACATTAGTTTGTAAGCATAAGATGATCAAGAAAGCCATCACCTCAAGTTCAGTGTTGGTTTCTTCTTTTGTTGTTTTGTCAAAAGAAGGGAGAATCTACCAAATCCAAATTTCTTTCTCTTTGCACAAAATGGCTTCTGGCTATTTTCCTTCTCAGCTTGCCTGTCAAAGGATGCATCTGCGTTTTGTCTACCTAGCATCTGACCAAGAGAAACCTTCCTTTTCATAGAGATTCTTTCTCCAAGCATAGTTTCAGTTTCATACTCTGGCATCATCAACTTTCTACTCAGTATTTGTCCTATGGACATTGTTGGCTTTAGAACTGGCTTGGCCTCATCATTCACCAGATTCAACCCATTGACATCAAGTAACCGAGATTCCTTCCGATGGTGAGAAGGGTAAGCATTTTTAAACCTGGTGGAGCTATGTATGGAGTTTCGCCGCTTGTGACTATCGGACCGCCACTTCCTTAAGGCCTCTTCAACTGCTAACTTTCCTAGATTTGCAGCCTCTACCCTTTCTAGAGCTTCCTCAAGGGCCTTCTTGCTGGTTTTAACTTCTTCTGTGGCTTCCTCTACCTTCTTCAAAATGTCCTTTCTTGATACATTTGCTTCATCAACTAGAAGCATAGCATCCACAACTCTCTTCTTAGAATGTTCCTCGGCCTCGCGCGCCTTGCAGGTGAGTGCAGCATACTCTTCAAAGGAAAGGGTAATTCCATCATGCTTCTGCATACACTCTCCAGGTGAATTATCATTATGAGATAAAGCTTTGATCTCTTCAAGAGCTGCAGCTTCTGCTGCTCTAGCAGCTTCTTTTATTTTTCGGGCTGCAACTAACCTGATTTCAGCAGTTTCTATCATAGTTTTTGTCTGTTCAATCTCATACATTGCTTTGGAGACTTCTGATTTAGCAGCTTCTCCCATTTTCTTGAAATGCTCAGCCTCAGAACTCAGTCGCTGGAGCTCTTTTGTAACATCTGAAGGGTTATCCAAACCAGCATCTTTTGCCACAAGCAGTTTTAGTTTTGTCTGGTTCAGCTCTTCCTCAAGATAGCATATCTTTGAAGAATTCTGAGTTAGCCTATCCCGTGTCTTCTCAAGAGAAAGTCTTTCCTTCTCTAACTTCTTATTGAGTGATTCAACAGATGCACGAACATCAGCAATATCACTTGTGGTTCTGTTCAGATTCAATTTTGCTTGCTTCAATTCCATTAGTATTAATCCCGGGGCTGATGAAGGACAAGGGATACAACCTTCCTTCAAATCCTGAACAATATTACTCGCTTGGTTTTCCTTATCTTCTTTCTTAACAGAAGACATATCATTGCACACACTCATTTGAAAATTCAGTTTCGCTTCAGATTCTTCTTTCTGCAACTTCGATTTCAAATTCTCCACAAGCCTTTTGGTACTTTCCAACTCTTTCAAGACATCGAGAGTTTCCCTTTCTTTCAGGATCAGCTCTTTTTCCAATACAGAAGCTTGCTCCTCCAATTTTCCAGGGTCAAGCTCTTCTGTGTGATGCAGCTAAAAAAAAGAAGAAAGAAACTTTAATTGTGAAATTAACTCAATACAAATGCTAAAATAAAACTGAAAGTAAACATTCACACAAAAATGAGGTACTATAGTATCAACTATGCGTCTTCAGAATGGAGACAAACGAGAACTGCTTAGTTATGCATCAGAAAATGATCCTGTCTTCAGAATTATATTATGGACAAAACTTAAAAAAGGAAATTCCTCAGATGTTTCTGGTGCAGTTCTTCCATCAAAACCGGAGTTATAGTTCAAGAACTTACATTGACCTTTAATATTGAGATGAAACTTCAATTATAATTTGAAAACAACATAAAAAAAAAAAAAAACTAAAAAACTGCATTTTAAGTTGCCCTTATCCAAATAGAAAAAAGCTACGAAAATATTAGACTGAAAAAATATAATCCAGCTAACATGACCTTCATTGTCATGGCGAAGGGTTCTTAGCAGCTAGCACAGTACCCGAAAATAAATAAATAAATAAATAAACAAACAAACAAAAACAAAAATATAAATGATTTTGAACTTTAATACCATCTACTTCCCACATTTTGTTAAGATTCACAATTTATACTGTTTTACTTTAGATCACTGCCCTTCAGATCCAAACCAAACTCAGCAGAACAAAAACCACAAACAATAAAAAAAAACATAAACTTGACAAAACAACTATTAACTCTATTAATTAACAAAACAACAATAAAAATATCAAATCCCATTTCCTATCACAACACCACAAACAACAAAGAGTTGGCAGAAGCAAAAACTACACAAAACCAGAAAGGTCGAAACTTTTCCTTTGTGCAATGCCGTTACCACTCGAATCACACACTTCAAACAAAAAGACGCCAATGGGTTGTTACCTCAGGCGCAAAATGCTTATTGCCAAGACTGTTAATAATGGGTTTCCAGTACCCAACGCCGCCGAACCGCGAGACGGCTTCCCTGACCGATTCGAACGGCGCCGATGTATCGATCTCCGCCCTGAAACCCGAGTCGGGCCGGTTCGCCGCCGTGTCGGAAACCTCCATGTGAAACACTTAAAAAGGAGATGAAAACACAACAAAAACAATAACAACAATAATTATTACAATAAAACGACAAGGAAGGGTTGGAGTTCGGACATTGTGGAGGTGAAAGTGAGAAGTATATAGCAAACGCAAACAGTGGTGTCGTTAGTGAGCGGACACCGAAGTCTCTGCCTTGATTTTCGAAACTGGGTGGGACCCACTACACTCGTCAAGCGCAGGCTCTTGTCTGTCAACGGTAACAAACGATGTGTCTAAATGTAAAGTACTATACTATTATTAATTTAATAAATAAATAAATTGATATAACGTATCTTAGGAAATTTAAAATTTAAATGTATTAAGGTTGCATAAAATATATGTAAAGAATGTGATGAGATTAGAACAAAGTCTCCAAGTTTAGGGTGTAATTAGCCCCACTGGGATTTGGACGGTGATATTAAAAAATAACTTTTTTTTCTTATACTAAATGCAATGATACAATTCAAGTATTGAATAAAAAAGAAGCATATTATTAAAAGCTATAAAATTTAATGCTGATAATATATTAAAATAAAAGTTTATAAAAATAAGTTATATGTATTTACCTTCTTTTTAGGTGTAAAAATTCGGCGTTGTCCTATGAGTTCGTAATTAAAATAACATTATTTTAATAAGGAAATTATCAAAATAGAAAAATAGTTACGATAATAATCATAACGACAGAAATAAAATTATAAAATAGTATAAATCAAAATAGCTATAGAAAATAACGGCCGAATTTTTATTGAAAATTTTTAAAATACATAAGTTGTTGGTTATATATAGTGGTTATGTAGTTTTTTTTAACAAAAATTACAATAAACTTAGGGAAAATTAACTGTAACGGACATAAATCACCAAGTGTTTAACTCTAAGTTTGTATAATCTTAAATTAGGTTTAGAATTAATTTCTTCTAATTGATTAATTGTAATTTTGATTAAAAAATAAACTAAATAATCCTGTAACTAACTTATATATTTAATTGATTTTACTTTAAGATTTTACATACGGAAGGTAGAGGTTTGGTAATTTATGTCAGTTACAATTATTTTTTCCTAATTGATTAAAACAAAACAACAATTATAGGTAACTAACTTATATATATATATATATATATTTAATTCATTTAAAGGTAGTTATAGTATAGGGTTTAATTAATTTTATTTAGGATTATATAAACGTGGATAAGAAGGCTTGGTGGTTTTTATCATATACAATTAATTTCTCCTTATTGATTTATTTTAATTTAAGTTTATTTAATTCACATGAAATAGTGCTCACTTTTCACAATTTCGGCTCTATTATAATTGCATTAAAATGGTGCTAATGAGACATAATTTCAATTAAAGTAAATTTAAGTAAAATTTCAATTTTTGCATGATTTATCCATCCTTGAAATTAAAATTTCTAAAATTTCTTTCACCCATTCCGAGAATTTTCAAAGAAAATTACACTAGAAAGGAAATTTTGCCGAAAAGAACATTTTCTTTATGCATTAGTGTAGAAGTATAAAGTTATGAAATTACAATGTGTATGTTTGACTATATATTTTTTATCGTGCGGATATAGTAATTATTATTATAATAAAAAATATTTACTAAAATAACAAAAAAAGTTACTATAATATCAAGAGTAAAAGTGTAAGAAAAATGTGTGTATCAAAAGAATTATAAAAACTAGTATTTTCTTTATGTATTAGTATACATAAAATCATGAATATACTATTTACTTGAATCAAATACCTTCTTGATCTGATTATCTTCATTCAAGTCATTTTTATTACTTTAATCATCTTAATTAATATATTTTTTTTAACTTTTAAAGTTAAACTACCAATAATTAACAGTAACTATAGATGAAAATAAATTAGCTTATCCGACAAGAACGTATGAATTATTTTTATATAATTCATACTTTTATAAGTGAGAGTAGGTCCCTAAGGGAAACTATAGCTAATGAATTGGTCATACTCAAACTTTATAAAAAGTAAAACTCAAACTTACCCAAATATAGCTTAATTTATTCTTAATGTCAAGGATAAAAAGAAAACTAAAAGTTTATTGTTCGTTTCTTTCTTTTCTTCCACTTTATTTCCTTTCCCTTTCTCCTCTATCTAACAAAACAAATCATCAAGCAATATTTTCTTTTCACAAGTTTCCTAACCTGATTCATTCACGCCTATGTTCTAGTGGCATGCATAAAAATAAAAGTCACTTGGACTAGGTTGCTATTTAGTTGACTTTGTTCCGTGCATGGTTAAATGTGTATTTGTTTAATTTACTTTAGTTTGTTTTAGCATAAATCCTTATTTGGTTCGAAAGGCACTTTTAAATGTTACAACATAATTCAAAGACTATAATGATGAATCATTTGAGAGGATTTCCAGGAAATATTTGATATTAATGAGTGATGATATAGGAGATTATGATACATATTTCACCTAAAATCTTAAAACAATTTTTTTATTCCTAATATATAAGAATATTGTGGTTTATTGGTTTTTACATTATTGATTTCCAAAAATGGTTTCTTCGTATTTCATGTTCCATGTTAATTGTTTTTTAATAAATTGATAAGTCCATGAACACAACCATGTGGCTTTGGGAAAATTTTCCTTTTTAGAGTAAGATTTGAAAGCTAGAGAAAGAATGACATAAATATAATTTACAACACACACAAAACCTAAAATTAATTATCAGATTCGTAGCATTTGCAGTGATTACATAGTAAAAGAAAAAACGTTTCACCCATCATTCTTGCATCCAAGTTCAACATGATTGCCCAATTTGCTTTATCATAATTCATATAGTGGGTATTCAATTGTAACCACAAATATTCTAATGGATATCATTCAATTGTTGAACCAAGTAGCAAGTAGTAACGAACAATGATAATCCATTTGTTTATCAAATGCATTGTTACTTCATTTCTAGCTTTGATCAGACATGTCAAATTTTTTTAAAAAGATCTTAAGAGATATGGTGAAGATGAGGATCTTCGCTATAAACCCGATACACGCTTTGATGAGTGGCAATAGAAAATTAAAAAGTTGGATTCAGATTTTATCATAATATAATATATGTTTAGCGTTGTGTTATAAGTATTACATAATTCTTAATTAAAGTGCAATACTTTTTTATCCATTATTGTTTTTTTATCTGTAAGAGGTGTTAATAATTCAATGAGACATATTAGGAGAATTAATTACTAAGAGTTCAGATTCAATGCATGGCCAATAAACATAGCTTATGGCATATAATTGTTGTTTGTGCGGTTAATCCATGAGTCATGGACTTGGATTTAGGATATACTTCCAAGAGTTCAACCGAAAATACTTTTAAAAAGAATTAAGAAGTAGAGGTTTTGTTTAAATACTCTAAATATTTGAGAAGGAGAAGATTTGCAACTCTTTGAACTTTGAACGTGCATTTATCAGTGATAATGATGTTGTTGAGATATATCTTAGATGCTAGCAAAATCTTAATATTGCTAAATGCATATACTCTTCAATGCATTTTTTTAAGGTAAAATTACATTTTTTTTTATATGTGATTATTATTTTTTTCATTGTTTAGGAAATGATAATATTTTTCAAATCCCAACTACATTAAATTAATTTATCAATTTTATAGAGCATTTCTAATTCTATGAATTTTTAAAGAGGACAATTCTTTAATTAGTCTTTTTACATTTTATTAAGAATTTAAATAATTTGTGCACTTCTAAAAATTCAACAAAAACTTTTGTGCACTAATGAACTCTATAAAAAATTAATAAATAATCAATTAGTTCCTTAAGAACTTTAATAGAAAGGAAAATGTTACTTTGACACTGGTTTTTCTCTTACTTCCGTTTGACACTCCAACGTAGCAGTGCTGTCTCGCGTGGCAATGAAAGAGAAAACGCGAATGATTTTGGCTTACGTGGTTTATCTTTGTCTTTTTGCAAAAGGTGTTTTTTGTCATTTGTCATCTGAAAATGCAGGGCAATTTGAGAGGCAAAAGCATATCTCATTTCGCATTGCACTCATTACCCCCACTTGCTCTGAAGGAGAGAGAACAGAGGAAACAACAAGATTCGCGTTCCTTTTGCCACCGTTGCGTTCCTTTTCCACTGTCACCTTCGTTTTCCGGCCGCCAATCCATTGTCGAAGCTTTACCGTTTGCATTATTGGTATTGACCCTAAACCCTAACGTTTTTTGGTGTGAAACATGCTTGCTATGTGTCGATGTTTGCTTCGTTTAGATTTTAGGGTTTGTTCATATGATTTGGTTTTGCTTGCTGGTTATGCATGTATGCCAAAAATGAGATTTTGTTGTGTTCTGGGTTGCTGGTGTCGATGTTTGCTCGTTTATGGTTTGTTCACATGGTTTGATCTTGCTTTCTGGTTATGCCTGTACGCGAAAAAAATGGTTTCTTGATGTGTTCCGGGTTGATGGTGTCAAACCTTGCTTCGTTTATGGTTTACAGTTTGTTCACATGGTTTGCTCTTGCTTGTTGGTTATGCAAGTACGCGAAAAAAATGGTTTCTTGCTGTGTTCTGGATTGCAAGTTTCCGTCTTTCACCCGCCAATGTCCACCTTCCACCCCTGTGTGTGTTGCAAAAGTACACACAGCGAACCACTTATTTGAACTGAGCTAACCACTTAGTGTTTTCACCCCTGAGACACATGTGTGTTCTAAAACTACACACAACGAACCACTTATTTGAACTGAGCTAACCACTTAGTATTTTCACCCCTCAGCACGTGTGTGTTCAAAAACTACACACAGCGAACCACTTATTTGAACTGAGCTAACCACTTAGACATTCCACCCCTCAGACACAAGTTTGTGTTCCAAAACTACACACAGCGAACCACTTATTTGAACTGAGCTAACCACTTAGTATTTTCACCCCTTAGACACGTGTGTGTTCCAAAACTACACACAGCGAACCACTTATTTGAACT
>Ga0099824_1001188_pt1 | contig 35771 bp, 20 predicted proteins | sample SiratrowhiteBW_FD_76837 | JGI IMG/M metagenome (GOLD analysis project Ga0099824, IMG submission 76837) | Root nodule microbial communities of legume samples collected from California, USA - Siratro white BW | ecosystem: Host-associated > Plants > Roots > Nodule | place: USA: California... | reverse complement strand
TTATTATATATATATATATATATATATATATATATATATATATATATATATATATATATATATATATATATAATTTTATTATTATTATTATTTTTTTTTCAAATATATAATTTTTGTTTATAAAAAAATATAATATGAAAGTAATTACATGTGAATAATCACAACAGAATAGATGATTTCTTCATTGGACAATTCTCTCACTTGATATAAGCTGCAATGCACTTGATAAGTTGTGTCACGGTCACACTCACCGTTCCTGTTATCTCCAGTCATGAGTTCATTCGGTGTTTGGAAAATGAAAGAGTGATAACCCTAGGTAAAGTCTTTGGTTTATTAAGTCTTTGGTAGTAGAATGCTGGTTTAAGGTTTAGATTGAGAGAATGTTGGTCTATATAAATAATGATGTGTCGTAGTTATAAATAAAGGATGTGTCGTAGTTATAAATAAAGGATGTGTAAAATGTTTAGTAATAAATAAAGTGTTATATTTTATAAAATCTATAAATAAAAAAAATGTTTATTAAACTAATGAAATTAAAGACTTAAAAAACATGTAATCTATGAAGTTATATTTTGTTTTTGTTTTCATTAACTTTTTTGTTGTATATTTTAAACTTCTGAACTACAAGATTTGATTTCTTCTTAATTTTAAATATGTATCTTGACTGTCTCTTTTGTTTTTTTGTCTACTAGAATATTGAGTGATCAACTCCTATATTGTATTTTTTTGACATAATAAGTAACAATGACAACAATTATGCTCATTGATTGAGGGGACTTTAGGACGTAGTTGAAATTTCTGCTCCTTTATCTACTTGAATATTTTCTAAACCATGATTTTGATAGTTGTCACGAGTAAGGATCGTGATTGAGTCTTCATAAGAAATAAAAGTTGGAAAGTTGAAGCAATGGTTCCTTTATTAAACATTGTACTTTATTTTTTAAGTAACTATGATACCATGTCATCTAACTCCAACCTGGTTTCTTGTGAGCCATCTTCTTGGTAACAAATAGGGTAAGAAACCAGCGGTGAAGATAAATAAATAATGATAAAAATTGAGTCAGAAACAGTCCCTCTACTCCCCTCTAAATAAATAATTAAAGAAAAAATGTTTGGTAATGGTTTTTGGTTTTTCACTTTCTTATAACTCTCAATCAAACAAATGGTTGCAAAAATTGAAATTGTGATTGTTGTAGGATTGAGCTTCAATAAAAAAAACTTGTTTTGGGCCCTATACGATGATACCGTCCTGGGCTTCTGAGAATACCGATTGTTATAAAGTTTTTGTAATGTGTTTGAACTAGTTTTGTTGGGTAACTGAAATGTTCAGAATATGATAACACCCAATTTTTAAGATTAAGGTTGAATCTAACATTTCAATTTAAGTTGATTGTGTATTAGAAAGTAAGGCAAGTCTGGGTACAAGTCTAATAATAAAAGAAAATTATATTTTGAAAGCTTTATACGAACTAGGAAAAAAGTTAATGAATTGCCTAGTGACCGGATGCAACTTAGTACTATATGATAAAAACATTTTCTAGTTTTAAAGTAGTTTATATGAGTATAAATATAATAGTAAGAATAATAATAGAAAAAGGTAGTAGTAAATTCGGAAATCATAAATAAATATGCTAAATATGAATTGAGGCATATAAGCTCTGGATCAAGTTCTGTGGTAGGTGCCTTATGTCGTATCATAATTTTACTCATTCCCCAAAAACACGTTCAAAAATTGAAAATCCTCACTACCACTTTCCGAGGATAATTGTAGTGTAGTATAGCCTAAAAAAGCAACGAAACAGAAAAGTGGCAAAAGAAAATAGAAATGATCGAAACACGGTATGAGGTGTAGGAAGAATTAGATTCTGAAATTCTTGCCCGAGAAGGTTTGGCCGAATTGCCAATTGGATGGGACAATGTTCCAAGAGGTGGAGGTGCGTCGGTCACTGCCTGTCACCCTGAAGGAGAGTGACTGACCAACCAGAACCGCGTTTGATTGCCAGTTCTGCCCCCAGTTGCGGCTCATGCTCATCCACCCGCTCCTCGACCCTTTCACGCTCGCCCTCACGATATCCCCTGCACCCCCCACGTTGCTGATCAAAACCAAGTTGAAGTAACGGAAGCCGTTCATCGTGAACCTCATCCCTCCCTTCTTCCTGCAAGCCACCCTGCATCCCACCACACCCAATCATTCACACAATGCATATATCATTTATTCATTGTTTCATACATTAATTTAATCATAATTCATTCTAGAGTAAAAACTGCACTAACTTAACTCAAATTACTGTTTCTCTTCAATATTCACGTGAGCATGTTGTGTGAAAAGCTACCGTCTATTTTCTACCAATTTAGAGAGTAAAGTAGATTCGTTAAAATCTGTTTTATGATTAAAAAAGAAGCACACGAGGTTGTTGAAAGTACCGGCGATAAGAGACGGGGACGATGCCGGCACGATAATGTGCGAGTTTAAGGAACATGGGCATGGCGAGGTCGAAGTGCGGTCTGGGAGGGTTGCACCAGCCGCCATTGTCGCTGGGGAGAGCGTAGTTAGGAGGGCAGAAGTTTGTGGCGGTGACGAAGATGGAAGGGTTACCAGGGAGGCACCATTTTGGGTCGTGAGTGCATTTAATTTCGAAACACGCGCCACAACTGAACCCATTGTTGAACAGAGCAGTGCTTAGTGCCGCAGTGTTAACACCATATCCTTGGGAGTATAGGTTTCCATACCCACACGCCCCTCCTACAAAACATCACACGTTATATATTGTTTTTCTCAGTGTTATATGGTATGGAACCTTGTTGTGATATATATAAATACCAGACTATTAGATTGTACGTGGATGATTTACATACCCATAGTGCCTGAGGCGTCGCTGCCACCGTAGAAAGTGGCATGAGCGGTTTGCCATGGGCCACCGGAATAGGCGCCGGGAATTTTTGCTTCGGATGGAGTGAGAAAGGGCAAGAGGGTGACAATGGCAAAGATGTTGAGCATCGCCATTGTTTTATTATTGATGCAATGAAAGTGTTGAGTAGGGTTTTGCTTTGGTGATGAGGAAATGGAGGAAGGGTTGGCATGTATTTATTATGGAGAAAGCGTGGGGTCTCTGGGGAATTAAAGCTTCAATCTTATTATGGAGAGCGACCAAATTATGTACATCGCCATTTGGCCTTGGTTATCGTCTATTTGCCTCTGGTAAAATATATGGTATGTGACTATACAATAATCTTTTATGTAAGTGGTTTTTTAATATAAAGTAATAAAAAAAAATGAAGTCATCCATAATGTAGAATAATGTGTCATTTATTGGGATCCATCTAGTGATAGAAGATTCGAATAGATGTATGAGATTTGAGTTCATCTTCCTACACAAAGGCACTAAAAGTTTGAACGAGTGAAAGAAAAGGAAAATGTGTTTATAAAATCATAACTGTGTACAGATTACTATGTTCTTTTTTTATGTATGTTCCATGGTGATTGTTAATGTATTAAGTTGCATTCATATCATGCAAGAAATATAGCAAGTAAGGGGTAAATTCTGGGAGAGAAAGCACGGGAGGGTTGCTGTTACAATGAAAGACAGTGGAAAGGAATGTATGAATGAGACAAAGGAATTTGAATCAGCAGAAGGCTGACATGAAATCGCTTTGCTTCATGTCCAAGTTGTGCTATGAAGCAACCATTTCTGTATTCAAAATTTGGAAACTCTTTGTTGTCTTCCCTCCCACTACACACGCAGGTTGACATTTCCAGTTAAGTGTTATATGTATTTAAATCGTATATTTTTATTGAGATGTTTGTTTTACATTGAAAATTAAATTTCCAAATTTATACAAACATGTCATACATTATTAAAAAAAAAATTAAATTAAACAAAAGACAGGGAAAATTGTTGGACTACTTATTTATAGTTATATTGATCAACTATTTAAAAAATATATATTTTCAATTACCGAATGTCTCATTTAAAGAAATTGTTAATTTGATTACAGTGTGTGTAAAGTAATTCAATAGATTTATTTCATTTCAATTAATTTTCATCCAATACACTCCTATTGAGCAAGTAAAAACAAAAAACTAATCACAGTATTTTCCATACAAATCAAGTGAAAAAAAATTTACCAAGCAAAATATTAATAATGATAATTCAAAAACGTTAAGAAATGGAAATTAAAGTTAATTTATATTTAAATTCAAATAAATTTATTTTGAATTATATATTAGAATAAAATTGAAAAACTTATAAAGTAACTTGATCTGTATCATATACTATTCTATGAGGAACACTTGAGTAACGTCGCATATGACATACTACTCCATGAGTAACATTCGAGTGACTTAATGCATGCAAATTAGATTTATCAATCATATTTGGACGACAAAAATGATTGTCCAGTCATATTTTCACCAAATCAACAAAATTTGTCATATGATGAACATAATACATCTTGGTGAATTTGTCACACATCCTTCTCGTTTGTTTTAAACTTGTCATAGTTGTATGTTTAGAATTAACTTAGACATAGATTAAAACTAATGATAAATATCTATTTATTTTAATTTAATAATTTCCTAAATCTCTGAATAAATTGCTATTATTTACACAGTTTAGTTAAGTGAATAGAAAGAAGATAAACTACAGAAGGAAGAGGTATTGAAATGTTTATGATGATACTAATTAAGGCACTACCTACCTTAATCATGGTCATGATTTCAGTACTTGATAATTCTTCCCAGTAAATGACCCAACTATGGTCACTTTGAATTAATATGTAAATTAAAACGGTTTAAGTTTAAATGTTTATAACTCTAGGTGTGCTAAAGATAGGAGATTTTGAGAAATAATAGCATTATTGAGATTGGAGATCCAAATCAAAACTATATAATATTGAAGATTGCTAAAAATTATAGATAATTATAATTTTTATTCTTAAAGCTTAAGCTACTATCTGAACACAATCACTATGTTATTACAATGTTTAAAATCATTTGTTTTAATAATTTATGTTCAAGTGTTTTCTTTTATATATTTACTTGTATGTATTTTATTTACTTTAAATATTTTCAAACGTTTTATTTTTATTACTTTTCTGCATTTTATTTCTTTAGTATTTATTATCTTTAATTTTGGACACATTGTACAATTTTCTTACGTTGTCTTTTACCGATAAATTATATTTTGAGTAATCGTTTTAACTTCAAGAAATTTATAAACATTTGATTGATAAAAAAATTAATCACATGTCATACCAAAAGATTTAGCAAGAATGAAACTTTTTGTATTGCAACTAAAAGTAAAATTTAAAATTAGATTTAGATAAAAAGACCTCATTCTATTAATAAAGTAAATTTAATCATGATCTTAATTAGTTCATTCATTGAAATTTAAAATATCATTAAATTTTATAAATTATTTTAAAGAGTCTTTCATATTTTTTGTGTGTACATTTTCTTTGGTGGCAAGTTTTCTATGGATGGTAGGTATTTCGGTTGGAGGGTTCATCAAACCGGTGCAAAGGAACAATGATTCAAAGACATTCTTTGTTTGTACAACAAAGTTACCAAAGCTATGATTTCAAGCTTTAGATATTACCATTTGCTTGCAACAATCTATGAAACTTTATTGGCCCCTTTTTCACTTCTTCTTATACCATGTATACGTTTCAATGCAAATTTTATGATTAAGATTAATTTAGAGACATAATTAACCCATACCAGTGCAATTCACAGAAATAAAACCTATGTAGTCCAATTATTAGTACTAGATTTGCAGTCAACTCTTTAAAGATTAAGTGTAACTTAAAAGAGTTGATGGAAAAAATCAAGTATTTACTCGTTTTTTATAGTAAGACAGATTGAAACGTGATCTTTTCACCCTACATTTTTATTAATAAAAATTAATACCGATCTTAAAATATTTTTAAAGATGTTAGTGTTGCAAAAAATAATATTATTCTTTTGTAAGTGTGTCTAAAAAAGGAAAAAAAAAAAAGGCTGCTTACACAAGCAAACATGCTTTTATTCGACTTCAATTTATTTATTTTTATATAAAGGTGGTCTTGGAGTCATGCGTATATTTATAGAAATCGAAGATGCTTGAGGAAGGTTTAATGATATGAATGAGCTTGAAGTTGAAGACATGGGAATGAAACTTCTGAAAAGAGCAATGCTCTGTTCCACACTCAGAATATACTTCTCACTGTACTTCAATAATGTGTTATGTGTGTATCCACATATATTGCCATATTTTTAGATATGAGAAGAGAAAAAACAGAACAAATTAAATAAAAATAGGAGCTTTATTATACTATAAATGCTATTTATACATTTTTGGAGAATTAACTGCCAAATTTACGTAATCAAATTTTTTAAGTTAGCTATACTTCTTCAATGGTTAAATTACGTAGTTTTCTCAAAATGAGATTGGGTGTAAATAAAATTTTATGAAATTTAGCTTAGAAAAACTTTTACCCACTACAAGTACATTCAAATGAGTCGTTAAGAATAGTTTATAAATTAATTGATATTTAATAATTAATCATTAGCTTAAATTGTAGATGAAACTAAAGTTTAAAAATATAATTTTGTAAAATTAATAATATATTTGTCTCTCCATATATACATCCACAGATTTGGAGAGTGTGCAGGTATGTGTATAATGTGTTAAATCTTGCTACTCAAATTTGTGATTATTATTATTGATTAAAATTTTATTGTGAAGAAAAAGTTATAATTTTTCCATATGATGTTAAACAAGCTTATTATTATTTAGTAAAGTTATTATAAAATTACGATAAACAAGTGTCATTATAAACAATGATAAGGAGTGCATGACATTTACACTTTAGAAGATTGGCAATAATGTTTAATATGATTTAACATTACCTTATTGTTCATATATGCTGTTACTGAAAAGTTTCTTAATCTTTGTAAGACAATATTAGACCATTTGAATCTTTACCATATCATGTCTCCCAAGTTGAAATACCATTCTTTATACTCAGCTTTACGCAAACCCTAAAACTAAAACCACGAGTTTGCCTAGTTTCGTATGAAATAACCAAATAGATTTCCAATATCTTTTTTTTATATGTACTTCAGACCTGACAAAACCTAAACTAATTATGAAAGTAACATCCTTAAATTGATAACTTCTTGTTCTACTATGATGGCCATTAATTTAGAGCAGTGATACTTTGAAACTGCAAACAGTAATTTATTTCTATTTAATACTGAAAAATAATATTATTTTATTAAAATATTATATTTTATTATAAAAAGTAGAAGTGAAATAGTGTAAATTTTGTACAGTGGTGTCAAAGTATATTTATTCATTAATTTATGTCAACAATCTCAAAGATGGAAACTAGGACTTGGCCCTGTGGGGTCTTTCATATGTCTATGAATCTGTCCTTTCTCAGTATTTGATTAAATAGAATATTGATTTGAGAGTCTTTAAATGATTAAACTTTATTTGTTTAAAAAAACAGCTGGTTGTGAGATCTAGGAAGTATCTAAGCATGATTCTCGTTGATTGCGACAAATAACCAAAAAACAATATCCTAAGTTACTGTATGTTTGTAGAAGATATAATGGTAAATTTGCAACCTTGAAATGAAAAAGCATCAGATGCACTAAGTGTTTCTATAATTAATCTACTTTTTCTTCTTCTTCTATTTGTATACATAAATATTATTATGTAAATAATTTTTAAAAGGATAATTACATTTTTAAATATTTTTATAGTTAATTTTGATTCTTGATAATAAAAAAAAGCTACAACAAATGAGTGTGTTAACTTTTTTAAATTATTATGGGTAATTTATTATGATAGTTTTGATATAGTTCAAATTCCCGATCCACTCGAAATCTCTACTGATTGAACCAACTAAACTATTTAAAATCATATTTTATTCAAAATTTACTAATTAAATTATAATATTTCGTTTAAATAGATTCTAATTTTCTCCTTCATTGAAATTTTAGTCGTTTGTCCAACAATACTCATCCAATTTCAATCAACTTATTACTTTTAAGTCTTTCATGAAATATTTTGTTATATAAATAATCCTACAATCCAAATTATTTGAATAAAAACATGAGAAATTGTAAAGTTTATGTATTGTAACTATTAATACAATAAGTCTAAGTAAATATTATTACGATAAAAAAATTGCATATTAATAAAAATAGATAAATTAAAATAAGATAAAGCTAGAGTTTTACATGAGACAATCTATGTAAAAGATTTTTATTCACAAAAATAAGAAAAAGAAAACAATAGATTGAAAAAATTTCAGAGAATTGGATTGATTAGAGGCCCAAAAGAGCAACCAGGAGGTTTTGAAGAAGCCTTATTATTCGCACCCACAAGTTGTTATTTAAACCTCATAAGGAAAGATACAAAAGGGGTAAGGTGGGCCCTGAGATTCGCAATGTTTTTCTTGAATACATATATTCTTGAAATGAACTAACATAGTTTTTTATTGATTAAAAATTCAAACCATCATTTATGAAACATGAATATATTTTTCGTTCAAAGTATATCTATTTTCTTTATCATAATCGAATTTACTATTGTTTGACATTTTTTAATGAAAAATAATTTTTTTTAAGCTTCGTTAATTTTGTCTCTCTTTAAATACGGACAATACTAAACTAATTTTATTAAAAGTTACTTTTTCACCACAAATCTTTACCATTGTTCTGAAAAAGATGGATAAAATCAATATTTCAATATTTATTACTCATAAAAAAAATAGAAAAAAGGAAAGTTTTAATACTTATTATTTTAATTGGATAATATCTGAATTCCAAATTAACCTATTTTAAGAAAAAAAATAGGCAATTTAAAGTTTTTTTTAAATGAATTCAATTAATGAAAGAGGCATAACTAGTCAGAGGACAGCAAATTATAAACCTTACATACTCTCATTGGGTTCCACTAATGTGATAATTTAGTGTCTCATTTTTGGAAAACATCATTTAATAATATCATAAATTGATTGGAGATGCAGAAAAAGCTGGTGATGCCCAATACATGGTCATAGTCAGCTAATCCTTTTTCCTTTAACAAATAACATTTATTGTCCTCACCTACTTCACATTTCTCGTCACCTTTATGGATTTTATATTTTTCAATTTTTTATATTTATTATTTCTAGTCTTTTACATAAAAAATATTAATTTAATAATTTAAACATATGACTAATATTTTAAGATCAATAAAAAATATTACATTAATTAATTTTAGTAAAGAATACTATCATAAACTTAATTTTAGTTTTACATGCATTGAAATTAAAATTGGATCAATTATTAATTTAATAAAAGTATTGAATTAATATATTGTAATTGAAGTAATGAGTTATTAGCTAAATGGTATATAAAATAAGTTTAGTAAATAAATCAATAATTTTTTAATATAATAAAGGTCTGTATAGAAATAAAAAAAAAATAGTGCTAGAGTGGTTGTATATTATTGTTTTCGATAATTCCATTATATCCATTCCTTTACATTGTCTTTTTTATATTCCTTTATAGAAATAAAAAATGTAATACAAATTCTTGAGCCTAATTAAAAAAGTATGATTCTTTTTGTTTTATCTTTTTTCTTTTTGTATTAAATTAATTCAAAATTAAATGAAAATAAAGATATATAATTAAAAAGATTAATTAATATGATTTCAAACTTTTAAAAATAGCAGATAAATAATAGATTAAAAATTACGGAGTAATATTTGTCAATCATTCAGTGCTTTTCGTCTACTTTTAGTTTTAAATCACAATAGTTTTTTGTTTGTTTACATTTTAGTTCAACACGTTTCTCTTTAATCATGCACGTTACCCTTCTTCTCTCTTTTTCTTTTTCTTCATGGTAGATTACCGATTCACCAAGAAAGTTAACATACCATTTTAATAATAACGACCGAATTGAACACTGAAATGACAGAACCATTTCTTGTTTTCCTATGCAGACAAAAGAGATTTTATTAAGTGAGCAAAGGCTGGTAGAATGTTAAATCACATGTTCTGCCACTTTTTCCCAGTCATTTGAGTTGGAACGAAAAAGACGAATGCAATCATAGAAAGAAGATACACTCAGGCATGCATATTTTCATTTAAAGCTTAAAAAGATACCTAGATGTGCATCCAAATTCAATTACAAGCATGAGTATTTTTCAAGTAACTCTTCTGTTTCTAAGTCAAATTTGGCAACACAAGTCTCAACATTGGTTTTTTCACTTTACACATTCCACAGCACCATTGCTATACGAGGTTTAGCATGTACAACACGTGAAAAAAAAAGTATATATGTGCTTATTGTGCAATAGAGATGGTAAGAAACTATATATAAGTTTTTGATGGTTATAATATATAAAATATAAATGGCCTCTTTTGCCACCCCATATAGAGAACCTTGTGGATCACGTTAACGGGTGACTCTTTTTGAGTTTCTCTTTTGATTCTATGCATCGAGGGGACAAATAGCTGGCGTAGCAAACGGAGACATGCTGTATTCACAAGTAATCACATGCTCAAAATATGCTATATCAAATCACAACCATGCTCCTTTTCTATCCTTCTAATTACAATCTCATTTCAAGCTTTTCATGTTTTTCTAATGTAAGAACCCATCTTTGTAGTTCCTAGTAGAAAATTTAGGACCATGTTCATAGATTAAAGAACTCGGAATTCAATGTACACACCCAATTATTGGGTAGAAAGTCATAAATCTAACTCTAACGTCACAATTGGGAATACTAAAATTTGTCACATGGCTGGCTGGGTGAAATGATACCCTCTGTGTGGTTTGCATTTTTGTTCTTTGCTTCAAAGCCCAAAAAAAAAAAGCTTCACAGACAAAACTTTTTGTACATACTATCCTAATCTTGATCGTAGAATCTAATCTGATAAGTTATTGTTTATTTATTTATTTATATTGGGATTATTCTCTGCCATCTCGTAATTACAACCCACCAAATTAATTAACTTAGTTGACAAAGGTTTCAATTTCACCATATTCCTTTCTTCAGCTTCCAGCTACCACTTTAGGAAAAAGTAACATAACCAACTTCCAGTTTTGCTGTACAAGGAACCCAACTCTTTCACCAACTATATTTTATTCAAACAAAAAGACACTCAAAGCCATGGTTAAGTAACTCGCAATCATCTCACCAATAAATTTTGATTTATACCATAAAGGGGTTCGTTACTGAATTTTAAGGTTGAATTGAGTTTGTCCCACTGCTTTTGGTTAGTGCCATTATGTCATGTTGAAACTTTCCTTAACACAAATTCATACTTATAATTCTATTAATTATTGAAAGAAGGATATATACTGTTTGACAACATGTTATGAAGTTTTTATACGACTTTACTATGACCAAATATTTGTGTGACCTTGAAAATTAAATGCTGGCTAATAATGGTTTGATTATGCTTTAATTTCTCATGTGTTTTACTCATTAAAAATGTGATTTATCTGAAACCATTTGACAAATTAACATTGAATTTTAGAGTCCAGTCAAAGATCAAATTCGCAACGAAACACCTCAGAAGGTAGCCAGCAACTGAAATTGACCCTGTTATATTTGAGTTTGATATAAAGTATTTGGGTGTTAATTTAATGTGAAGGGAAGGAAGCGTAAGAGTGATCTCTACCTATGGTAGATATTTTATTTTGGGTTTTGTTTATTAATTTCAAGGGGTTTGGTGTGCGATCTGGAATCTGGAATCACCACATGCATTAAACGCGTTATTATGCAAATTTTTATTCTTCAGACTTTTTGAGAAGAAGTCTTGGAATATAAGTGAAATATGTCCATCAATTAAAAAAATAAAAATATTAAAGGTCTCACAAGATTAAGTTAAGTGTTTCTGGATTTATATTATTCTCAAAAAGCTAAATAAAATTGATTTAGCTTTCGTTTAGTCAGATCTAACTGAATTAACTAAATTAATTTTAATAGCTATAATCATGCATTAAATTTGTAATTTACAATTTCATTGAATATAAACAAATTAATAGTGCGATTTTTCTTTTATTAAATATTATTATCATTATCATTATCCACACCTTTTTAAACCAAATAATACGTGAATTTTTCGGTAAAAACATGTTTCTTTAAATGAAACTTTTTACATTTGTTTTGAAATATTTTTTATTAATTATTCCGGTTGATTTGATCCATTTCATAAATAAAAAATAAAATCAATTAAAAAATGATTAATTTGAATTTGATTTCTACCAAATTCATTGAAGTGTGAACACACTTACACAATATTATAATACCGAAACGTTGAAATTTAACGAACCCGTTTATCTGTAGTTGATGATGTTTGGTTAAAAAAGATTGCACGTGACAGATTTATTAGTACCGAATACTTTTCTTGTCTTCTATCGTTTGGTGTATACGCTTGTGACGTATTGTTCCTTAATTAAGGCGATAAACGGATAAGAAAAATAATGCAAATCATATGGAGGCACCTTAAATAACATAAACTTAGATCTATCCTTGTCACTGTTATATTATGGGGTGTTTTATATGTTTTTTTTTAATAATTTATAAGTTTACTTAACTACTTCATAATTTATTTTAAACAATATCAAATTGTTTATTAGATTAGCTTATTTGAATAATTCTTACCTTATTTTTAAACGTTAACTTGTGGTTTAATTTTTAAGCAATTAATTTCTATTTCTATTTTCATTGATATTATTTATTTATGTGAAATCTTTTATGCTTTTCATTTTAAAATTATTTGTTATCTTGCCACTCTTTTTTTACTGGAATTTTATAAAATAAATTTTAATATATAAAGAATAAAAAAATATATAGATAGATTATGAAAGTTCATTCTTTATTTTGTTATCAGTCATTATCTTTAAGATTTTACTTTATCTGAATTTTCTCTTAGTTTAAAAAACAATTTTATTATTGTAGTATTATTGGATTACACTTTTAAAGAAGATAAATATTAAATTGAATTAGTTAAAGTTGTAAGACAGGTAAGTATTTCAAATCCAACTAAGAAATGGGTTTTATTTTCTCCTCTTTTAATGGTTTTTTAGATATAGATTTTGATATTTGGTTATTTAACCAGAGTTCTATTGAATTTTTAGAATTACTAAAATAAAAATTTTGTTGGTAGACCGTTTATATTTAAGTAAAGGATGTAGTGATGGTTTATACAATTTATATTGTTTATGTGTATAACATGTTGTTGGTGATGTGGGTATACATTTATATATAAAAAAGGGAGGATAGTGTAAATAAATATGTGTGTGAATGAATATGCATATATAATTATATGCTTAAGTGGTATGATTGAAATAACATGATATTTTTGGAAAAAGAGTTCAGTAATAAAACAAAAAAATAAGATAATGATTCGTCGTTTAGGAATTGATCATCTAATTATTAGAGAATAATTTTAAATATTTTCATAATACACTTATGTAAAATAGTTAAGAGCTAGTACATTAATAATAAAAATTAAGTTGTATATCATTTTCTCTATTTTTATTTTAGGTGTATGATTGATACAAAGGATAATATTTATTATTATATTAATTTTGCAACGGTTCCATTATATATTATTTATCGTCTTTCATCAAACACATTCTAAAGTCAATATATTAAAAAAATATCAAATAGAACATTATTAAAATATATTAAATATATAAATAAAAAAATAATTAAGAGTACTTAAATAAATAAAGTTATACTGATATTAATGTGCTTTCATATTATATTTAAATCATCTTTAATTTTAAAATATTTTATCCGTTTTTCACAAAGCTTAAAATAATAAAAAAGAAATTAGATTTCAAATGTTTTGTCATTATCAGTAACTTTTTATCTTTTCTTTGGAATTTTACATTAGTGATATGTGTATGTCACTTACAAATTAAGAAAAATAAATAATGATTTATTTAGAAAAAAAAAAAAAACACATGTTATACATATAGATGTGCTTATTCAAACCTGTTTAACACTAAGCAATTCAAAGACATTGAATCTTTTAGAAGTTAATCATAATAATGTTATTATCTACGAAATATAAAAATAAATAATCACAAAAGCTAATATATATATATATATTTAAGAAATAAGATAAATCATAACAATCATTTTTATTTAAAAAACACAAAAAAATAAATGATCATATTTCACTGTCAATCCAAATTAGATTATACTCCTATAATTAAACTAAGCACAAATATTAGATTATATATTATATATGTTACTGATCACAAACATTTATATATTTTAAGAGTATCGTTACATATCTTTTATCTTCTTCATGGAATATTGAAACTCTTCTAATTCTTTAGACATGTACTCTTCAGATATATACTCTAATAAGAGTTTTATTATATATCTTTTATATTCTTCATCTAAATGTTAAAATTCTTCTAATTCTTTAGGCATATACTCTTCTTCACACTTTTCATTTTTTTTTCTTTTTTGTCGTTTGTATTATGAGTTGGGACTTTAAAAAATAAGGTGTATCTGATAATCGAAAGTCTCTAATCTTATTTTGTTTTATGCAATTCTTTGTAGCCTCTTTTTTTTTCATATTAGACATACTTGTTATTTTTTAAATATTTGTTTATTTTAAATATTTTAAAGTAAAATTAAGTCTCATTTAATATATTGTATTTAAAATTATTATTAGATATTTTAGTTCTTATCATTCTAAATGTAATTGATATTTTATATTTATATTTTACGTTTATTTATTTTAATTAATATGTATTTTAAATTTTAAAATATGATTTGTGTATTAATCCTGAAGTGATATTTATTTTATAATAAATACACACAATCATAACTTCCAATGATTATGATAAAATATTAATAATTAAAAATAATTAATACCTAATTATCATATTAAAATATATTAATTATTATTATAAATTAATAATAATAACAACTCATTGATCACTCTAGTCTTATATATATATATATATATATATATATAATAACTCATTATTGTCATTATTATATACTATATAATAGTTACGATTAATTTATCATCATTGTATATTTTGTTACTATTAATATTACATACAATTATTACTAAGAATTATTTTTTACAATAGAATTTAATTTTAATAATATTATAACAATAACAATAGTATTATTGATAATATATTAACAATTACATATTTATAAATTTTAGGTGTGAATATTTATATTACTAAAACTATTATTTTTAGTATATAGATCTATTGTCATAGATAGTATATCTTTGAACTCAGTCAAGAATATATATTGTTATAGATAGTATATCTTTGAATTCAGTCAATAAAATTAAGTTATTTAGTTAAAGAAATTAAGTTGAATTAGAGAAATGAGATCGAAATAAAAAGAAAATCAGCGTAATTTTAAATGAACTAAAATGAGATAAAGTTTGTTTTAATTGAATTAGAAAATTATCAAACATACTAATACAATATTTAATCATTGAATATTAGATTAAGTTTTCAACCTGAAGTTTAAACCCTCTCGATGATTTCTGTTGAAACATACTTACGGATTTCTTTCGGAACTTCCGTTGAAACTATATTTTTGATGAGTCTATTTTTGTTGAAACTAACTTTGTAATTAGTTTATTTCTGTCGAAACTAATTTCAAACAAATGTTGATTTCCTCTAAAACTAAGAAACAATCATAGTGTTGAAGTTTTTTTGAAATAATTTGATCGTAAAACAGAAGTTCTAACAATATTATTGATTTAATTTTTTTAATTTATAAAAAATAAAGTACCTAATAGTAAAAATATTTTAGAAAAAAATGTTGCTACAAATAAAAATAAGTGAAATTAATTTTTTTTATATAAGTTAAAATTATTTTACATGTGAATTCATTTCTAGAAGATTTTTATATATCTCTTCAAAAATTTCAAAATTTTTATTTTTAATTTAAATATAAACTGATTTTAATTTATACAAGGTCATTTTTCCGTATTTTTATTTTTAGAAGTTATTTTGGAGAAACTCCTCTAAAAAGATTCATACAAAATCTAGGATAGTTGTCCTTCTAGTTTGACAATTCTCAACCATTCTTCATACCATGTTTATCTCTAATTAAATCCTTCTAAGTTTAGATTAAAATAGAATAAAATAAATACAGTGGTATAAAGTGCTTATATCTTGTTTAAAAAGGTTGCCAACTCATTAATTTTAGTTATTGATTTATTTTATTCTGTCAAGCTTTTTTTCAAATTTGTTAAGCTAAAAGACTAATTTCATTTATAGATTTTTGCACACCAAAAACGAAAATCATGTAATGATTAAGGTAATTTGCAAGAAAACGAAAATAACGTAATGATTAAACTAACTGTTTGTTATTGTTTACGTTATTTTTTCTCGTGAAAAGTGAGTTTTTTTTTATTCAAACATGAACTTAAAAATAAACATGAAAAATAAGATATATACAAAATAGAACATTACAAAATACGTTATATAATTTGCTATAATACTTTGCTCTTTTTTTGACAAATCATTTGAGTTTTTTTTTTCAGCTGACAAATTCATGTTTCTTCTTGCCTCTAATATATGTTAATAAATATGGTTGCAAATTTAAAGTAGTTTAAGTATATTTCTGTCATTATTTTTATTTTTTCGAAAGGAAGTAGATTATTAATTAACTAAATGGAATTTTTGATTGAAGTTAAAATATTAAATAGAGTATTGGATTATTAAGATGTTATTAAGGCTGAGTGCATATTATTTATTTTCTAAATAACTTAAATATTAAAGATGTATTTCACCACATCTTAATTTAAGATGTTTCACTTTAATACTAATTTCTATGAATTTAGTAAAGTAATTATATTTCACTATAAGTTTTACTTACTGAATAAATGACTCATCTAAATCCAAATCAAGAAAGAAGTAATTTTAATTTAAGTTATTTTACTAAATGTAACAATATTTATAAAATAATAAGTTAGAAACAAAATTATTATAATATAAGAATAAAATATATTTCAAGGTTGAAAAGATGACAAGGTGGAAATAACACTTCGAAATATTTTAGAATGAAAAGTTTCTAAAAAGTTAATCTAAAATTTTCAAAAGTATTTTACTTGTCATCATCAAAATCTCGATTATGAAGAATATCTTATACGAAATTTATTTTAACATTAAAAAAATTCATTTTTTACAAAAGAATATAAATATTTTAACGATTCTGTCAACATCTTAAAAAGTTTATCTTTAATATTTATGTTGATAGTAACAAAGGGAGAAAATATAATCATTTTTTTTTGTCGATAGAAGATTATCTAACAAAGTCACTTGACTTCATACTATAAAAGTGAAGAAATACTTGAAGCATAACCTTCAAATTTAAAGTCATATTTGAAATTAAAAAAATTTACAAATTTTTAATATGCAAGTGTATTGCAACAATATTCAACTCATATAACACTTTCATGGTAAGCTCGTATAAAAGAACCTATACATGCACACTTATTATTAAAATTGAGTAAAAAAAAAAAAACCTCATATGATGAATCATCACGACAATGAAAATATTATCTATTGTGTAATATCTTTAAATCACCACTATCCCATCACGTGCTTGACGTTTCAACCTAAAATCACTTTTGGCAAAAGCACATAAAATTAATGAACACTAATATTTAAAAAAGTCTACCATTAGGATGAGTCTATTAATAATCTGTTTTAAAGAGAAGATTGTCTTGGATCACTTTCTCCTCCAAATTTCAAGCATTGCTTTTATCATCATCTCTGCTAAGTTTGTAACTGTCCAACCTTTACCAGTCATAGCCATAGCCATGAACTTTCATGTCCCACAATAACTTCTAAGTTTATAACATACTCTTCAAAGCTTGATAAACTCCAATGACTCTTCAAAGCTTGAAAAATAATATATACTTATCTAATACGTTGATAACAACACGAACTCATATTTTGGATACTAAAAACTACAAACACTTGTAGAATTAATTGGAAAGAAAAATTTAAAGATGTGATTTCTTCACCATTCTACCTTGCTGCTTATTCGGAAGAATGAAGACAAGACATTAATTGTCATAACCTTATGGTCGCAATCCTATAATCCTTCATCTCTCCCAACATTACAAACTTAATTGATTGTGCACAATTCCTAACTACTATCCTTCATCTCTCCCAACATTACAAACTTTATTGATTGTACAGAACTTTCAACGACTACAGAAGATTCTAAACTTTTTTGTTACTTGTAGTATGAGATCAATATATAATATGATGTAATAGGTTATCAATCAAATAAATAATTTTATTTTCAAGACTTATTTTTGCAAATGTCTCTTCTAACCTTAAAATAATGTATATCAATTAAAGAAATGATTTTTTTAAGACTCGTCATCACCTATACTTCTTTTAATCTAAAATAACTAATATATATAAAATAACAAGAAAACATATGATAATATTAAAAACATATTAAAAAAAAATTATAAGTCTATAATACATCTCAATTACACGTTAATAACATTTAGGCCCATTAATTAAAATATTCATTAAATAATTTAATTAAAGTTGGTATAGATTTACTAACAAGACTTATATAAGTAATAGTTTATTAAAAATAATATAAGTATACGAAATTTCAAAATATACAGTATTGATATATTACACATTTATTATATTCGTTTGAATGTATTCACACACTCTCCATCTATTCAAGCAATTAGAGAAAAACTACACCTTAATTATAAAAAGAAAGAGATGCGTCAGTCTTATAAGGGTTATATCAACAAATAAATACTATATAAATTCATACAAACTTGTTATAAAATATCCATATACCATATTTGTTGCTCATAGTGTGTCGTGTAACGAATATTTTAGCGTTTTCTATTTTTTTGGAAATGAGAAAAATATGAGATCAAATTAGGCGGCACCCTCTCCTCCTACTATTACTCGTCTTTGGAGCTTTTAGTTAGTTAGATGTCTACAAAAGTTGTGTTCTATTAAGGATTTTCCCAATTTATGAAAATTACGAAACTTGACATTTTTTTTCCAAATGGAGAAATAATGAGTCAATTTTGAAACAATAGAGTTGTAGATTGTTGTATAACTATCGAACCATGATAAAAATAAAAAACGAATAAGAGGAATACGATAGTATTTGAGTAACGAAAGGAAAAAATGTGTATTGTTTGAAGTTTGTACGTTTCTCCAACATAGACCAAAGTTATGGAAAACGTGATGAACCAGGTTCCTTGTTTTGGATTAGTTGAATATAGTCGGTAATAAGGATAAAGCAATTGGTAACCAAATATGTATCTATAATTTATAATAACAACAATAATATAGTGTAATGGGTATTTATAAATTATATTTTTGTTACACATTTAATTATAATTTTAAATTTTTGTATGAGGAATGTTCATATTTTTTTTTAATAAAAACATGTAAAATTTAAATTTGACGCTACAGATAATAAAGCGCATGGAAAAAACTTATATTTAGCAAAATAAAAGTGCAGTTGTGATAAGTGAATCAACACAATTTTATTTAAAATTTTAAAATTCAAAAGATAAGCTATTTAATTTAAATATATATAAAATTAAAATAATATATTTTAACTCATTAAAATAAATAATAGGATAGAAGATTACGGAATCGCAATACAGCGTGATATACTTCTAGCGATATAAATAATGTAAGAAAGTTTATATTATATTATATTAAAAGATCAGAAGAAGATGAAAGAAGTAAGAAGAAAGAAACACAAACCGATGACCCATCGGAGAACCCGAACCCGCCAGCGGCGGTTATGCTTGACCCGAGAGGTCATTGATGGTTGACACGTTTGGAACAATAAAAGACAGTGGGACCCACAGTCCTTGATGAAGAAAGTGATGTGAATGAGTCACAACACAGATAAGATAAAGTAATAAAACAAAAAATGTTAATAACTGCAAACATACTTTCACGCCAAAAATGTTATCCGTAAATTATTATTATTATTATTATTATTGAATGGTATGGTATGGATAAATAACTCTTTGCTCCTCTTTTTTTTTTTTCACGGCATAATTTAACCCAATTTTACAACCATTCATTTTCTTTGTTAATTTTGAAATATATTTAACTTTATATATACATAAATAAAAGTGTATTGTCACCATCTAATTGGCAAATTCTTTTACTTTATTTTCATAAACGAAACCTTTCAAGAGAAATATTTTGTAGTCTCAAAATTTAATTACATTTTTTTAAGATCATTTAAGTTTATTGATCATTTGAACATGCAATCCTGCTGCTATTGAATTTAATGTAAGATTTACTATTGAGGCTAACACAATCAAAGCCAAAATAAATATCATCAAGTATCAAAATAGTGCGTAAGTCTGAAGTGAATTTCCATATTGTTAATTAATTGTAAAAGCACGATAAGGTATGTTTTAAGACATAATTAAGGAATGTAGATAAACTTTTTTATTATCACCTTAATTACTCAATTAAATAATTAATAATACCAAGCAATCTAAGATAATAACAGTCATAATTTTTATTTTTCAACATAGTTTATCAATAGATAAATATTTGCAGCACTGGAAATTAATTCATGATCTTTGTATAACACTTGTGCATTAAATGTAAGTGCGTTAATAACATATGTAATAACAATACATATTTGGAAGAATGATTTCATTAATAACAATTTTATCTAACTCAAATATATTTATTTCCCAAATCAGAAACGCATGTCCTTAAAATAAACTTTGTTTTTTAGTGAAGGTGTGTGTTAAAATTTGTGACACCACTCTCTCTAATGGTATGTATTTATTGCACAATTAGTTCACTTTCCACCGTATAGAAACCGATCAGTGTGTTGTTTATATTTGATAATACTCAACCATGTAATCTCTTTTTTGTTCTTAATTTATCTATAATAAGTTTTATTAAGTGATATATTTTACTATATTTTTTTTTGCTTTAACAGCGAAGTCGCTTAAAAAGTGCAAAGAAACGTCCCGTGTTTAGTTTGTACTAAAAAGAGTGAGATTTTAATTTTAAAAACTGATTTTCAGTATAAACTATTCTTACATTAAAACGTTCAACTGATTTTTACTATTATAACCAAATTCCAATTAGTTTAATAGTGTGATGTAACCACTTAGGTTTCCAATAAAAATATATAATAACTTACTGTGGATCTCAAAGTCGTAAAAATTGTAACAACCATTCTATCTTATTAATTTAATCATTCAGGTACCATCGGATCTAATGCTATTTCACCTCCGAAAAACTAAACCATTTTAATGAGATAATTTGCTTCATTTTTCGTGAAATTCTTCTCCAACTCTCTTTATTGGTGTACTTTAATTAGTACTTTCAACGTTGAGCACTGAAGAGAGCAAACTAGGCATGTGAAAATATTAATAATTAATCAATCTACTTTGCAAACATGATTTTTGTTAAATGTCATTATTATCAGGTTTTGTGTAGAGGAAAAAGAGTACAAACTTTTTTATTTATTTTTATATAACTCTGATTCTTGCTTCCAAAATTAATTAGTGTAGAAAAATATTCCTTTTAAATCAATTAAATTAAATTATCTTTACTAACCTGAACATGCCAAGATTAATAATTATTTAATTTCTTAAATATAAATAAATAAGTATATTTTTATTAATTAAGTACATAGTAACTCTCCGTTATTCTTTTTTCATTAATTTAAGCAATATAAAAGTGCATACTTTAGGTTTAACTTAATTAATTTGAATATCAAAATTATGCAATTTTAATTTTAAAGTTTTAATTATCTTGTGCTTTTTGAATTCTCTTAATGTCATAAACGAGTAATTTTAATCCTCAAATTATATAAGTAACAAAGTTTACTGAATCAAAGATTAAATCTTTTCATAATATTATTATTTATCTGATAACTCTTTTACACAGTATAATAAAACATAATTTATTTCACTACATAAAACGCGTGCTTATGATAACAAACTTCAATAAAGAAGAACAAAATATAATTGTAATATTTGAGACATTCAATTATGTCAATTGAATGTTTAAAAATTAAATTGTCTCAAATAAAACAAAGAGCAAAATGACAAATTAATGAATATATTGAAAAATAAAAAAAAGAAATGCTATATTGATGACATCATAGCTGTTGGAGGCCAGGGACACTGGAATCCATTTGAAGGAAATATGAATTTTTGGTCAATTTTGGTATAATTCTATTTTTCTATAGAATGAGGAAGGTAGCAGAAACTGCAATGGAGGGGTCCCTGGATTGAAGATAAAGTCATCAGTTCCATTGTTTATCTAAAAATTTTGTGATGATGACCTCTGAGCACCAAATTATTACCATCTACTCAACAAAACAGTACTTGTTTATATATTTTTAAGAAACCCTTCAGAAAAACAGTAATTGGAAAGGCAAGTAATAAAAGAACCATAATCACAAATTCATCAACTCATAAAAAAAGAAAAAAAAAATGAAAATTGGAAAAAAGAAGGACCACATGAAGAGATAATGAAGGTAGTAATAATGGACATCACATTGGACACACACTCTCCACCACCTCTTCGTGGGAAGAACCAAAACTCCTATGGTTCTTTCTAATCCTGTCCAAGGATGAGTGAGGGTGACACGTGGCACAAGGTTGAGGCATGAGGGGTTAAGAACGGGTCGAAAGAGGGTTTTTAGGTGGGGGAGGTGACCGGTATAGACGGTAGCATATACCCTTTTAACTGGGTGGTCCGGTTGTGTGGTCAAAACCACGGGATATAAAGGGTTTAAGGCCACTGTTGCGTGGTTTTTGTTTACGGTATTGGTGGGTTTTTGTCCCGTAAGACTCTTCTATCTAATCTATCTATTATTCTATCCATTGTTTCCTCCCATCTCACAAAAAAAAGAAAAAGAAAAAACAGAATGAAAATTTCACGTTCTTGAAGGAGAGAGAGAGAGAGAGACAGAGAAAGTTGAGGACTTAAATGTTTTAAGTTCCTGAATTCCCTTAGATCTCTTGCATTTTTTCCAAACAGTTTTCTCGGGGGTTTTGCTTTGCACGCAAGTTGTACTTTTCCCGTCAGAAAATGAGTTTAATCGGAAACATTGTAACTTGATTGTGGTTTGGTTCCTCGGATCGTTGTTCGAATGTTGTTTTTCCAAGAGGTGAGTCGGTGTGAGAGGTTTTGTTGCATGTCAGAGGTTTTGAATTTCGGTTTTTTTGTGGTTGTTTTTTTTTCTCGCCGTGTTTCTCGGTGCGATCTAATCATGATTGCGCGGGGGAGATTATTTGTTAACTCTGTCTCTCCCTCTGGTTGAATTTCGGAGATGCGAGAACAGAATTGTGGTGGATTATACGCAATTTTGTTCTTACTTCTGAAGATTCGGTTTCTTTTTTGGGGAAAAAAAATTTGGGTGTTGTTGATTTGAGAATTGAAGATCCGATCGTGGAAGTTTGGTTGTTTTTTACGTATGCAACTGTTCTTCTGTTGTTTCTGTGAAAATTTTGATTTTTTTTTTTTTTGTGGGTGTGGGTTGTTGGACTTTCTGTTGAGTGGTTGAGGTTCTTTGATTTGGATACAAGTGCTGCAGATTCTTGGAAATTGCTTGGTTTGTGTTGATCTCGCGCAATTAGAGCTTAGCAACTGATTGCAGCGTGTTTTTTCTTTTACGATGATGTTGATTTTTTATGATCCTTCCATGTGTTTGTGTTTCTTTAGTTTTTTGACTTTTTGATCATGGATTTATATGCAATTCTTTAATTTGCTGACATCTCCGGAATGATTGTGAAATCAGGAATTGTTTCCTGCAGTTTCTTGAAATTCTTCTGAATCCATGTTGACATTAGGATTTCGTGTGATCAATTTCCTGTTTCCGAGACCACCGTGATGTGGATTCACCGATTCAACTTTGTACCCCTTTTATGTGTTGTTGATAGTGTGTTCTGTTCGATGAAATTGAATCCGAAAGTCAAATGGATCTTTTCTGGATTTCCCTTAAATCTGGTCTTTGTTTATTCCGCAAGTATTCATTTGGAACATAAATGGTACTTTATTGTAACAATTAGATGCATATTGTGACAGATTTGCTGTCTCCGATCTTGCTTCTTTAATTTGCTGGGCCAAATTAATATTGTGAATTTTCCTTTTGCCTTCATGCTGTACATGGTCTTTATCATCTTCCATATAAGTCCATGACTGAGAATAGGAATTGTCGTTGTCGTTAAACCTTTAGATTATTCAAGTTGCTTTCCTTGGTCTGTTGGCATGTGAATAATCGGTAACTGTTGTTGGGCTATATGTATTTTTTATTAACTAACCATTGATCGAAATAGTTGCAAATTACTTATTGCAGTGGTATTGTGACATTGCTTTCCTAATTTGCACAGAGTAGCAAAATGTGAAAATTAACCTGATATGTTTCTTCCTTCAATACTATGGCAGTGAAAAGGATCTGTGTATTTACGCTTCTGGTTATTTGATGAGCTGTATATGTTGTAACTATGGTGTTGAAGAAGAGGGTAGATTATGGATTTAATGGCTTTCGAGTTCCTATTATACCTAAAGCTCCTAGATCTGTAAGGGTAAGTACTGAGTATTTTTTGCAATTGTGGCAATTGTTTTATGTATTCCATTTTTTGCGCATTGAACTCTATTTTGATCCTTTTTTGTAATTGTTCAGAGGAGGGGTCCTTTCAACAAAGCAGCGGAGGATGGTCGAGTTTGTGCTATTGAACTACTGGCATCTTTAGCTGGCCAATTGCTGCAGGAGAGTGAAAGTTCTGCTTCCAGCAACGCATCTGAAGGAAATCATCAACCTGCCTTTAGCCAAGGTGTCATTGAGCAAGAAAGACAAGATGAAGTTAAACCATTAAAAAAGGAGGAAATTCACCAGGGAAGTTGTGCTGAGAGTACTTTTAAGACTGAGGTAGGGTCACAAAACAGTAGCCAGAAACCTCTTCCACATGCCAAGACTGATTTTTCACAAGGACATGTTACAGTTAATAATGATTCTGACATTTGGGAGAAAGTTGAAGCCGATGTGAAGTCTGAAATTTTCAAATGGGATAATAAATTTGGGAATTATTCTAATAGATTAGTAGAAGCATCTGAAAAGTTTAGGGAGTCTAGTGATGGTAAGGTGAAGAATGGATTTAAACAGGAACAGGAAGCTGGCAGTTCATGCTTTAGGGGATCAAATTTGGCTGATAAATGTAGTTTGAAAGACCACTTACAATTGTATGTATCTCCTACACTAATTAACTCAAAAAGTAATATTAAATCTCCATTTCATAGGAGATCTTCTCCCAGTGCTTCCTTTTCCAGGCATGGGAATGTTGTTAAATTAGGTTCTAGAGATGATGACGAAAACTTTTTAAGGTGCAAAAGAGTTTGCACAAAGTCAAAGGCTTTTAGGTCTCCAAGACGCATTGCGCACCGAAGAATCAGGAATTTGATGTCTTCTAAATACTGGAAGACAGCTCCAAAGCTGAAAGACTGTGAACTTTCTAGATCTGGTAATGTGGCTCATAAATGAGCAACCAAATGCTTTATTTTCTGATGCTTGCTATATCTACGAGTTTGATGGTCTGTCACTGAAAGTAATATGGAATTTGCAGATTTAGGAGTACCTCATTATCATAAGAGGAAGACTTGCTATGGTTTTGAAAGATCTCAGCACAACACTATTATTAAGAAGAGGAAAATCGTTGATCGGGTTTCAGGAGTAACTTCTGATGGAGGATTCAGCAGTGAGAGTGTGTCCAATTCACCTCAGAAAGGGACGGATGGAGACAAGCCTAGCTCATCTGCAAAACTGCATGTAGCTAAGGCTAAGGATTCCCATGGTAACTAATTCTTATATTCATTCTTTCTGCTATGTTGATTGTTCACTACTCTCAATCGTAACATATTTTCTCTTTATTTGTGAACAGTAAAGTTTAGCATTAAGTCGATAAGGATACCAGAGCTTTATATTGAGGTTCCTGAAACTGCAACTGTTGGTTCGCTAAAGGTATAAATAGAGATAGCCAAATAGATAGCCTCACTTCTGATTTTTTGTTGTCAAAGCTTCACCCACGCATTTGCTTTCTTGTCTGGCTCTAACCGTTGCATTACATATTCTTGCAAATTTTTGTAGAGGACAATCATGGAGACGGTGATGGCTATACTTGGAGGGGGCGTGCATGTTGGTGTTCTTCATCATGGGAAAAAAGTTAGAGATGACAATAGGACACTTGTGCAGACTGGTATATCTTGCAACGAAAATTTGGATACCCTGAGTTTCATGTTGGAGCCTGTTTCTCTTGAAGCTTCTCCAACCGTTTGTGTTGGTGATCCTTCTTCTCAATGTGAAACATCCCAGCTCACCAGGTAAGTCAAACTCCGTAGCATAGTTTATTGGGTAGAAATGGTGATTCAGTTTTATTTAGAGGATTTTTTATGTTTATACCATACCTAATACCATTATCTGATTTTTCTAGGCCCATAGAAACTCCTGCCTTAGATTCAGGGATTACTGATACCTTGCATGACTCACCCTTGCTGACATATCCGGGCAACCTAATTGAAAGTAACCATGAGTCTACTTCTTCACTCGCCGACACTACAGTTGACAAAATAACATCTGATTCCAGAGCGCTGGTTCCTGTTCCAGCTAGCACAGAAGCATTAGCTGTGGTTCCTGTGAGTCAGAAAATCAAGCGCTCTGAGTTTGTACAGCGTCGAACCAGGAGACCATTCTCTGTGGCTGAGGTAGAAGCACTTGTTCACGCAGTTGAGGAACTTGGAACTGGGAGGTACGATGTTATCAATAATATCAGCTTACCTGTGGATAGACTGCAAAACTGGCTTGCTAATAATGTTTATGTCATGCAGGTGGCGTGATGTTAAGTTGCGAGCTTTTGAGAATGCAGACCATAGGACTTATGTAGACTTAAAGGTATGTTATTTTGTTGGTTCCTGCTCTAGGCACTAAGACTTTACACGATTCTACTACTAGAAATGTAATACACAACAAAACGCATTTGGGTTTCTTATGGTTAATATGGTTTTTCCCCTTGTGGTTATTTTCATTGGTCACGGTTCCTATTTGTTAGACACTCAGTTGGTACCTAGGATCATATGACTAGTTTATTTAGTCCTCTTCTTTCATTCATATCATTCTAATGGTTTTTGTATGGGGGCATTATGCTTATTTTCTTAAGTTGAGGAAATCCCTCTTTTATATGCTTTATAGAATGAATTTATTTTTCATGTACTGCATGTGAAAAAACTTCTATACATTTTGTGATCCAACGATAAGTAATAAATGTATAATATTTTAAGTAGTTATTGTTAAAGGGAAGCAAATTGCTATGTTAATCAATTCGTGAGTGGATGACAGTACAATTACACTCTCAATACTTTGCACTCTTTTAAAGTATAAATGTTGAAGAAGGATTAGCACAATTGTACTGATTGAATCCTTTTTAAAGCTACTACTGTTTTGCTTAATTGCCACTTGATGTGCACAGGATAAATGGAAAACATTGGTGCACACTGCAACAATCTCCCCTCAACAAAGGAGAGGAGAGCCAGTGCCTCAGGAGCTCTTGGACAGAGTTTTGGCTGCTCATGCTTTCTGGTCTCAGCACCAAGCCAAGCAGCATGGCAAGCATCAAGCTGGATCCGGAACCTTGAAGATTACAGAAGCCTCAGCTGAAAGACCGTGTGTTTGTTGAAGGTGTCCTGTCCAATCATTTGTAATGATGGTGTAGAAAGGAGTGGTGGTGTTGACAGGACAAGAGGAAGACAAACTTGTACATTTTGATTCAAATTCATGTAATATTCTTACACCAAATTCTTTGCCGGCCATTAATTGCATGCAGGTTGGCATTTGTAAATGATTTGATGCAATAAGATTGTTCTAACAGGAACTTATACTGTTCTTTGATTTTTATTTTATTCTTTTTACATTTATGAATGTACTTAGAAGTGTAAAAAGAACATAGAACATGACAGACAGCCCAAAGGAAAGGTGAAAATGTTCTTATTATCTTTCATATTACTTATGGAAATTTCTCTTCCCACTTGTTTGATTATCACTCTATTGACTGAATTGGTACCTTTTACTATTTGTTTGTTTAGTTATGCTTTTCAATAAGATATACTACAATCAAGATTGATGAAAAAATATATTTTTGAAAGTAATCAATGATGAAATTTCAGTCCTTGATTTAATGATTAGTGTTAACAAATGAATAGTACAATTATTTGGTTACTTATTTTGTTTTTGGTGAAAAATATTGAAACCGTATCTTAGAGTACAAAATAGTTGAATATATAATTTGAGGGGCAGGGTCCACCATTACTATGTGTTGTGGCTATGATTTCCCTTTATAAAAGTAGGTGAAGACAAATTGGTCTTGTGGATATAGGGGTTCTAAGGACGAATATTCCACCTCCTTTGGGATCCTTATCCATAGTTTGCACAATACAATGTCCACGTGCCTTGTATAGTTTTTTTTTTTTTTTTCAATTATTCTATTATAACAAAGATTGCTGTCAATTTTTTTATTATAGATATTGGGTGGTGGACTAGTTAGAAAATAGGCTGTGTAATTTTATAAGTATAAACGAATTTTACTTCCATATAATAAGAATCATTTCAAATATTTTAAATAACAATTGTCTGTAATAGTAGTAATTAGTGAACTATGAATAAAAAAAGGTAGTAAATTGGGAATTCACCAATAATGTCCCGACAGTTAGTAACCACTCATGACATATGAATAAATCTCTCAATTATAATGTGAAAATGCTTAATTAACACACTTATATATAGTCTCCAATGTTATAATTAACGAAAAAATCCCCAAACAAATATAACATTTTTAATAATGTTAAAAACATTAAAAAATCATATATAATAATAAAATGTTAAAGTTATATAAATATGAATGTGAATCCTCAGTATAATCCTGTTTTGTAAATCTTGACAATTTACTATGTTTATTATTAAACTATTAAACTAAAAATTAAGTTGGTTAATTTTTGTTTTCGTCATGTATATAAATAATTAAAATATTTTTAAACAGGATTATAATGCTATTGTGAACAAGGAATGGTCAAAATTCTTTTAAGTATTAGTGGAAATATATAGCCCTATGTGTATCCGCAATCTATTGTTTTAAAATATTATAATTTTTGAAAGTAAAAAAAATTATTTTTAAAAAAATAAGAATCGAGGAATTATATGATTTTTTTTTAGTTGAAGAATTATATGGTTGTTCTTTAAGTTGAAGGGTTACATGGTTCTTTTTAAGTTAAAGAGTCAGACTGTTAATTTTGGTTCGAAAGACTGTTTGATTAAAAATTTTATTTAATAATAAAATTATTTTAATTAAATGAAAGATAAAACAATATAACTAAAAATGACCCGAAACAGTTAAAAAAACATCATTTTTATATAATAGTATAAATATACTAAAAGTACTCATTTTTTAGGATGAAAAACTTACAAATTACCACAACCATTTAAAAGGTAATTAATATTTGAGATGTAACGGAAATTTTAATATAAAAAACTTTAGAAACAATGAAAGTTGAGGTTTGACTGATATAAGAAATATTAAGACAAATTACCATAACCATTTAATAGGTACTTTTATTCAAATAGAAAAAGTATGAAACTTTAGTATAGATAATTAATATTTGAGATGTAAAGGAAATTTTAATATAAAAAACTTTAGAAGCAGTGAAAGTTGAGGTTGGACTGATAAAAGAAATATTAATACAAATTACCACAGCCATTTAATAGGTACTTTTATTCAACTAAGAAAAAATATCAAACTTTAGTATAGATAATTAATATTTTAATGTAAAGGAAATTTTGATATAAAAAACTTTAGAAGCAATGGAAGTTGAGGTTTGACTGATAAAAGAAATATTAATACAAAATACCACAACCATTTAATACTTTTATTCAACTAGGAAAAAAAATATCAAACTTTAGTATAGATAATTAATATTTGAGATGTAAAGGAATTTTAGTATACAAAACTTTAGAAGCAATAGAAGTTGAGCTTTGACTGATAAAAGAAAAATTAATACAAATTACCACAACCATTTAATAGGTAATTTTATTCAACTAGGAAAAAAATATATATAAAACTTTAGTATAGATAATTAATATTTGAGATGCAAAGGAAACTTTAACACAAACAAATTTAGAAGTAATGAAAGTTGAGGTTTGACTTATAAAAGAAATATTAATATAATAATGATTATTAATTAAAAATAAAATATATAAATAAATAATTATTTGAAACTATAAAAGTAAAAATCACTTAATTAAGTCACGTAAAAGAAAATACAATAACACTTATTCGGCCTGAAAACTGATTTTTTTTTTAAGCTACAGTTGAGATTTAATTAAAAAAAAAAAAAACTTGCTATTGCGGGTTGAATTTGTTTTTTTCAATGGTGTGCTTGATGTTTAAAAGATAAAATAAGATACCACTGTTCCAGCCTGCCGGACCTATTGGATCTCTTTTTCCTTGAAAAAATAGAGCCCAAACCTTTTCATGACAGTGAGGTTTTATTTATTTAAAAATTTCTATTAATTCTTACACTTTAAATACTTATTTTAATGACGAGCACTCACCTAATTATTGCCTTCAAATTCATAAAAATGATGTAATGCATATCCTTTAAAATATAAATAATTTTATTATCTTATTATAATGATTTAATTTTAACAAAATTTTGATAAAGATAAATAATTATAATTCAATAGTTTGATAGAGAAAATTAACCTTTTTTACATAAAATTTTGCTAATGTACTATTTGTAATTATATATATAATATTTAAACTTCAAAGTAATGTAATTATATATATAATATTTGTAATTATATACAAAATAATTTTGATCAAATGAATAAGAATAATACAACCAGTATGAGATTATTTAAGTAGTGCATGGTTGATTGTGTGACCTTAATATACCCATTATTAGATTATTTAAGTGGTGCATTTGTTTTTTTGGGTAAAACCTTAAATTTCTTATTTCTAATGTAATTTATTTTGCAACTATTATCTTGAGCAAAATTTGAATTGTAAAATTGGGATGAAAACTTCTAAAATGAGGAGTTTGTAAAACTGAGGGCAAAATTTCTCATAATTTACAGTGTTCGTGACATGTTTTGTAATTTATTTAACTTTTACAACGAATTGTAACCATTATTACATTGTAAACTAATGAATTTAGATGCAGACGTTCTACTTCGTAAGTTCGTGTTTGATGATATGACAGTATTATATTTTTTTTTTCATATACAGATATTAATTACAAACCATTGAGATAGCTTTGTTTCCTCTTTGTTCCATATGCCATCACAAATGGATCAACGAATTTGAGTGCGCCCCAGTGACCATAGGCCTGTATCTTTAACAGGGGTCTGAAAAACAAAACAAAATCATGAAAATAGAGCAAATAATTTGAGTTAGGAGAGGCCAGAAATTGAAGAGAAAAAAGAACTAGAAATTGAAAAGAAAAAGAAGCATAATTGAAATTGGTCACATGCAATGCTTACAGGTGCTTTCATTGATGGGAAAATATTCCAGAACCGGAGAGTCTCATCCCCTGCTCCAGTTACTATTGTCTGCAGTTGTTCCGATAAAGTTAAAATGAATAATTTCTTATCAACAAAACAAACACATTATGGAACTATGTTATGTGGGGACATTCAGTACCTGACCATCAGGAGACATTGCAAGGTACAGCACTCTCATGCTATGGCCAGTTAGAGTTGCAACCTAATCAAAATTTGTCCACAAGTTTAGGCATACATGGTTACACATGACATATATTTCTCTATAATATCTAGATTTGTCCAAGTACCTTTGCCAATGATGGATACTTCCACACCATAATCTGATTTTGGGAGTATCCATGAGTACTTACTAGCTCATTCACATTTTTACTCCAAACAAGGTTGCAGACCTACATATCATGCATCAAAGTAGTTGAGATATGTTCTCTTGTTTGAGTATGGATCAGATGTCTCAGTGGACAAAAATGGGAAAGAAATAAACCTGGCTCCCAGTGTCAACACTGTTCAATTGATGGCCATTTGTAGTGTTCCAAAAACGAATGCACCTATCAGCAGTTCCACCTCCAGACACAAGGAGACCGCTTTGGTGAGGGGACCAAGCAATGGCCTTCACTGCAGCAGTATGCTCAGTAAGCCTCAAAGCTGGTTGCTGAGAGTGTTGATTCCATACCAGGAGCTGATCATATAATAATAAAACATAAGATTGAAGGGCAAATTACAAAAAACTAAACAAGAAGTATAGAATAAAGAACTTTTTCTGGGCTTGGCAAAGAAAAGGTTGCCAAGGAAAGAAAGGAAAGTATACCTGATTATCATTACCACCAGAAGCAAGTTCCCTGTCGTCACAGGACCATTTCAATCCACATACCTGTCACCAATTGAGGAATAACAATTGTTATCAATTTCTCAGAATCCAGGTCTTTAGCACTAGAACAAGTATAATGATATTCCTCAAAATATTTATTTTACCTCTGACTTGTGGCCAACAAGCTTGTTAATAAAGTCACCTGAAACCCTCATGTCATGCTGAAGTATGTTTCTATCTCTGCTCCCTGAAGCCAGAATGCGAGAGTTCCATGCCAACACACCAGTCCTTGTCTGATGCCCCCCCATGGTTCTCACCTTCTTACACTGAGTTCCATCCCAAACCTGTATAACATAAGGCAAAGCGTTATTTATTTGTCTTTACTCCTAATCATGAAACGAAACAGTTCACGGGTGGATGAACAAAAATCTAAAGTGTGCTAAACAAAGTACCTGAACTTGCCCAAGATTTGTACCAATTGATATAAAAGAGCCCTCTCGGGTCCACTGGACAGAACATACACCATCATAAGGCCCCAAGTCGCATAGCTTAGTTACCTGAAAGCCACATTAATATATTTCACTTTAGATTCATCGTGAGAGTGGGTTTTCGATCAATGTGAAATTGTTGGTAGCTCACTTTACTGTTTGAAGCGCTCCAAAGATAAACGCAAGTGCCTAGTCCCACAGCAAGAACATTCTGTGAGGACCAGTCCACTAGATTCAAGTAAAAGTCATCCTGAAGTGATGGAGCATCCAGAACCTGCACCATCTTGTCCCATTTTAGCAATCAATAATCAAGTCCAATAATCCAATATATATATATCACAGTAGGTTTTAGTTTTCTCAAGCTGTATTGAGGACTAATATATATCTAAAAAGCTCAAGTTTGGTATGTGCAACACGAGAACAAAAGCATGGGTTTACTTTTCAGAGCTAAAATTCAACTTCATTGAAGAAGAACGAGGGCAATTAAGGATTGACCTCTAGCCAAAGAGGCTCCCAATATGATATGAATGATAACTCTTCCCAAAGCTTAAATTGTCTGTAAAAGGCTCACGACCACCTTTATATGTAACATGGCGGTGATTGACACACAAATGTAACAAATGGAGCATCCTAGTGGATGGAGCTAACGGCAACATCCTAAAAAGAATAGTTACCCTTGTATAGTGAATCATGTAGCCATTGACCTCCATATCTTCTTTAATTGTTTCCACTACAGTTTTTCTAGCCAATACAAGAAATTCTTACATCGTCCAAAATCACCACTTGTATGGTCCTAACAAATCTCCACATTACCAAATTTTTCAATTTACTAGTAGAAGGAGTGGATAAAATTCAGGAGATTGATAAGAACCACAAACACATGGCGGTCTCAGAAAATACAATAATTTTCCCATCGCAAGTTTGTCAGATCATAATCATAGATCTTATACATGCATGCACAAAAACATTCTACAAATTCTTTTTTACAACAATCTTTCAATGCACTACTTTTATTTGTAAACCCAGGTATTTCTGTAGCCATTTCTATCATCAAGAGCAAAAAGTAATCCGAGAGGACTGAGATCCTTATATAGTTTAAGGTTTAGATACCTTTACAAGGAATTAACTTTTTTCCATCGAAAGTTTTGTCATAAACACTAGCCTGGGGATCAAAATCCCTAACCACACCTATCCCAAGAGCAGGGTTATCTCCCACACTCGCAGTCAATGCATAACAAGTACACCATTGCCACAGTTGTCTCAGAAACAGGCGCAAAAGGAAAGCAATTTTTTTTTATTCAAAATCACAATTTTGCATGTCAAGAAGAAGCAAACACAAAAAGGGTAGACACATTGAAATGAAAAAAAGGAAAAAAAGGAGCCTGCCTTGTGGGGGGTCTTGGGAACTTTCCGGGGAGGTTTGGGAGGCGGGGTGGAGGAATCAGAAGCGAAGGTACTCTGCTGGCCCAAGATGGAGGGCGAGTAAGGGGAGGAAGGTGCAGTGGAGTGATCGGTCTTGAAACGGAGCATGTTTTTGCTGGGGCTGATCGGGGAAGGGGAAGCACCTGCAGAAGGAGAAGAAAGAGAAGAAGGAGAAGCAAAGTCAGATCCAAAGAGTTCGCATTTCAACAACCTGGAATACGCCTCGTTACTCCCTTCCTTCACCGGCGATGGCCTGTCTACCAGGCCGAACGTGTGCAAGCGTGAGGAGGACCGACAGGGGATGAACCTGTCACTGCATGTGCTTGATTTCGAAGGTGAAGTGAGGTTAGAGATGGAACGGAGAGAAGAGGGAGAAGTGAGGCTGGCGATGGAACGAGAAGATGATGGCGATGACGCAAAAGTGTCAAGGCGGAGTGAGGTTCCGGACATCCCAGCTGGGAGGTTCAGACCAGATTTCTTAGTTTGAGGAGATTCCATTGTGAGCTTCTACTGTTGGATGAATGAAGAACAGAAGAAAGAGACGATAAACAATGGCAGAGAATGAAGAAGAAGAACCCTTTCTCTCTGTTTCTGTGAAAGAAAACAACAGAACAAGAGAGAGAGAGAGGGAGGGTTTTGGTTTTAGTGATGATGGAAATGAAGAATAGTGACTTATTATAAGTTCAACGGTCGAATTCCTGAGGAGCGTGGGAAGAGCAAAGGAAAGATAAAAGAGGTAGGTTTTGGTAAGCTCATGAATTTATTTCCTTATAAGAGATTCCAACGGTCATTTTACTCATATACTTCTACTGCGTAGGGGTGAATTTTTTTTTATATCATGTTTATTTTATTTTTCATACACTATTATTTTAGTGAATGGAATATTATATTTTCTTTCAATTTTTTTTTTGAAATAATGAAATTGTTTTAAAATAGAAATATTATAATTGTTTTTAATATTATTTTTTAGGTATTTTTAATAGTTTTCTGGTGTTAGATTTGTTAGGAGGATCTCATGCATTTATGGTAATTATGTGATGATTATGTATTTCCAAATGTTTAACCAATAATAGGCATATTTGAAAAAATATGTTGAAAAATCATATCGAGTGATAATGTTTGCAAATTTTTAGAAATTTAAAAAACAATTATCAAATTACATTCGAGTGATTTTAGACAGAAGATTAGAAGGATTTCTTGTAATAAGTGAATCTTTTCCATTTATTCCACTTTTTATTTGTGGGACGTAAAAACTCTTTTATTAGACTTAAATAATATAATTACCAAGAAAAACCTATTTTAAATAAAAATAAAAATATAATAGCACTAGATCTTCTTAAAATTATTTCAATAAATTTAAATTTTTTTAATTAAAATTCAATATATATATATATATATATATATATATATATATATATATATATATATATATATATATAATATTTTATAAT
>Ga0099824_1001187_pt1 | contig 35771 bp, 21 predicted proteins | sample SiratrowhiteBW_FD_76837 | JGI IMG/M metagenome (GOLD analysis project Ga0099824, IMG submission 76837) | Root nodule microbial communities of legume samples collected from California, USA - Siratro white BW | ecosystem: Host-associated > Plants > Roots > Nodule | place: USA: California... | reverse complement strand
ATATTCTTTCCTTTACCTTCAAGAGTTATAAAAGTCACGTGGAATTTTTTTTTATTTTCTCACTATTTTTTTTTTTTGTGTTTGAACTTGTGACCAGATGTAATCTATTTATAGTGAATTTTGTAATCAACATTATAATTCCATTTGATTGGATTTTAGTTAGATTCTAATGGTGAAAGTGTTAGTGGCAAGGTAAAAATAAACTAACGTGGCATGGTGAAACGATGAGAAATAACCTGAGTTTATCTAACCTTATCTGAACATTAAATGCAAGTAGATATTTAATCCTTATTATTATTATTATTATTATTATTATTATTATATTTTATGTCTTGAATTTAAAATAAATTAAAGTTACATAGAAACTAACTTACAACTAATCGCTATGGGTACATATCTTATGTATTCAGATTCCACTACTTGTATTAGAGAGATACCCACATTATAAGAATTGGTCTTTAAAATTCAACCTCATGAATCATGTCTAAATTCCTGTTAGTATTGGTGCTACCTTTGTATTTGATGAAGTCAACTCAAGACAAGAATGAAGATCACTTGGAGTTAGTCTAGTCTTATAGTGTGTGTGGTGTGATATAAACCATGAGTATACATCTTTCATCATTGGAATGAGCTTATTTTTTTTTAAATCAACATATAAAAACTGGTAGTAATTGAAACTTAATGGAATTAAAAATCATTTCATCAAAGTACTTAAAATTCATTATTTTTGAAATACAGTTTGCTAAAAAAGAAAATTGTTACAAGAAAATCTTCGATTCAACTATGTTTTCAATCAACTATTTTTCAATAGTATAACTATTTAATTTTCAAACTATTTTTTGTCTATATAAAATGACTTAGTATTCACATTAAAACATATGAGAAATAGAAATTTTGAGCGAATCCTTTGCAAAATATAGTGAGATACAATTGGTTTTGAAGACATTTGATTCAAGAAGAAACCAAAAAGTTAATCTTTAAGCTCATCCTTCGTAGAAGATAGTATGTTCTGGTTTTGCATCACAGGAAAGTTGTTATAGTTCCTTTCTGTCACTGGTTTCGGTCTCAAAGTGTAGTATTGGTTTCGTTTTGATTGTACATTTTTTTAGAGTGTTGTTTTCTGCAAGTGTATAGGGTTTATGCTTGTAGAAGTGTAGTAGGATTCTACATAGTGAGCATGTATTCTTGCAGAGAGAAAGAGTGTGTTATTGCAGGGTACAAGAGTGTGCATTGTTTGAACAATTTGGTTCTTTAGTGAAATTTATTTGCTTGTTGGTAAAGAGATTGGATGTAGTTATTGGGAAAGAGTGAACTAGTATAAATCTTGGTGTTCTTGATCCCTCTTATCTCTGTCTTGATTCGCAACCTGAAACTGCATAATTTTCTTTAGTGTTGCATATTTTTCAACTGATTATTCTCGATATTCAATTGATTAATTGCTCTAGACTGCAACATTGTAACTTCTATGCACTATTGTTATGAAATTCAAACTTGTATACTGAGATTTGGTTAATTCATTTTTGACAAGTATAGTTTGTGTCACAGTAACATTTATAGGATTTTTCTATAAAGATTCATTCTTGGTTAATATAATTTCCTATTTTTAAGATTTAATAAACTGCTTTCACTATGTTTGTGATATGTTGAAAAACTGTAATTGATTGATTCTGCAAACTAATTGACTGCGATTTGTCTATAATAATCTGAGATAATATCAACTGATTGCAAATTTCATTTAATTGATTACAGTTGTTAATAAACTTTTCAACTAAGAAAATTGATTGATTATATTCGTGATTGAATTGATTAAACTTTTTAGTCAAGCTTTTCAAGTTTTATGTTCATTGTGTTTCATCTTTAATTGATTACTGTATTTGAGATTAGTTTTGACAAGTATATGTAAATTGATTGAATATTGTATTTAATTGATTGATTCTGTGTTGAACTGTACTGTGAGTTCTTTCAATTGATTGTTTCAGTGTTTCAATTGATTGATTCTGTTCTGTACAATCGAATATCCTATTGTATATTGTTTTAATAAAAGATATTCCTTATTCTTATTAATTATTTCTACTGATTTGCAAAAATATTTCAAAGTTCAATTCACCCCCCTCTTGAGCTTAGCCTAAAACTCTTTTCAATTGGTATCAAGAGCTAGGGCTTGTATTTTACTCAAGTTTATATCCATGGCTGAGAACAAGTTACCCTTCGTAGAGGGAGCCTCAATAAACAGGCCACCTATGTTCAGTGGTGTGAATTACTAATTTTGGAAAGTAAGAAGGAAGATTTTTATTGAATCAATTGATCATGGGATTTGGAATGCAATTGTTAATAGTCCATTTGTTCTTGTGATTGTTGTGAATGGTGTGACTATTCAAAAATCTTTTGATGAACTTATTGATATTGAAAAGAAGAAGGTCCAATATGAATGCATTGCTAAACATATAATAACATATGTTTTAAACCTTGATGAGTTTTTTAGGGTATCACAATGCTCTTCACTAAAAGAAATGTGGGATATACTTGAGGTCACTCATGAAGGTACTAGTGATGTTAAGAGGGCGAGGAAGCATGCTTTGATCCAAGAATAAGAGTTATTCTGAATGCAACAAGGATAAATAGTTGTTGATATACAAGAACGGTTTACTAATATAGTCAACCACTTAATTGGAGTTGGTAAATATTTTGACAAGGAGGAACTAAATATAAAGATTTTGAAATGCTTTGGTAGAAGTTGGCAACCAAAAGTGACAACAATTTTAGACACCAAGGACTTAAACAACACTGACCACAACAACACTCTTTGAAAATTTGAGGGAGCATGAGTTAGAGATGAATAGGTTGAAGGATATAGATACTATTGAAAGGAAAACCAGAAGCCTAACACTCAAATCAAATAATGCAAGTGAAGACAACAGTGAGGAGAGCTCTAGTGGATGCAATGACAAAGAAAATATGCATCGTTGACAAAAATATTTCAAAAGTTTATAAAGATGAAAGGAAGAGTCAACAATCAACAAACCAAGAGGTATAATAAAAAATCAGATTTTGGTTCAGCAAAATTCAATTGTTTTGGGTGCGGTAAACAAGGTCACATCAAGGTGGACTGCCCAAATTATGCAAACAAAGAAAAGGGACAGGAAAAGAGAAGCAGTAAAACTGGAAAATCAAGAAGAGCTTACATAGCTTGGGAAGATAATGATACATCTTCCAGTAGCTCCTCAAAGGAAGAAGTTGAATAAATCTCTGACTAATGGCTGGGAAACAATTTGATGTGAACAATGTTAATTCTAACATTTCAATAAATAGTAGGAATTACAGTACACTTCTTCAAGCATTTAAAGATACACATGAAGAAGCTAATAGATTGGCCTTATCAAACAATCGATTGAAAGGCCTAAACAATTGGTTGGAAGGTAAAGTCAAAGAATTAGAAGAAGAAATGTTAATTCTGAAAATTTATTTTGATCACTTGGAAATGATCTATTAATCTGCATCTTCGAGTGACATTGACTCCTACAAGCCTGCTAATTCTGGAGACTGTATTGTTCTTCAAAAAAAGGTTAAGTATTTGATTAAAACTGCTTCGAAGCTTTCAATGGGAACTACAAATCTCAATGTTATTTTGGGATCACAAAATTATGTTTTTAACAAGGCTAACATTAGATATTAGTGTGGTTTCCAAGGAAAACAGAAGAAGTTCAACAATTCTTTTAAATACAATGAAAAATAATCTTCACCCTTTATCATTTGCTTCTATTATTTGAAGAAACGACACTCCATTAGAAACTGTAAAACTAGGAAAGTTGATGTACCAAAAGGACTGATTAGGTGGGTGCCTAAAAGCATCAATAATACTGGTAGACCCAAGATTAACATGGTACCAATTCTTGAAACTTAATCTATTTCCTAGAGTAGTTTGACAGGCAAGAAGCAACTGTGGTACCTTAACAGTGGTTGTTCCAAACATATGACAGGTGATGCTTCACAGTTGATCAATATACAGTGGAAACATGATGGTTATGTCACTCATAGAGATAAAAACAGTGGGAAGATACTTGGTAGTGGTGTCATTAGTGGAGAAGATACAATAATAATCAAAGATGTACTATTGGTTGATGGATTGAAGCATAGTCTGTTGGGTATCAGTCAATTATGTGAGAAAGGTTACAAGATAACATTTGAACCAGACTTGTGCCTTATAGTTAAAAGGGTAAATAATGTGTATATGCTAAATGTGTCTTGCATTAATTCTAGCATGAATTTTTTTTTAATAAAGAATGATGAGACTTGGCTTTGGCATAGATGTATGGCTCATATACACATGCATCATTTAAATAGGATTGCATCTAAAGAACTTGTAATTGGTTTACCTAAACTCAAGTTTGAGAAGGATAGAATTTGTGAAGCATGTCAAAAGGGAAAACAAACTAAGAATTCTTTTAAACCGAAAAATATTGTTTAAACCTCAATACCTCTTGAACTACTTCACATGGATTTATTTGGTCCCTCTAGAACTATGAGTATAGGTGGTAATTACTATGGTCGAGTAATTGTTGATGCTTTTTCTGTTAGCACCAGGAGTTGCTAGAAGATTTGATGAAGTCAACAAATTGATGAAGTTCCAGAACTATTGCTTAAGAGTGGATCACTTGAAGACTTCATGAAGATTTGTGGAGTTTGGTCTAGAACTTAGGTTATATGTGTGTGAGTTTGGTTGGTCTCAAATCTGGTGTGCATCACAACTCATTCATGGAAAGCTCCAATAATAAATTCTGATTAACAAAGTTTTAAGAAATTATTAAAATCAGAACTTGTTCTTAAAATTGTCTTTCTGTTAAAGAAAAATAATTGATTGAATGTGTAAAACAATCAATTGAATTTGTAAATGACAGTTGTCTATATAAAGTTGGCGCACACTTTGAAACATATATGAAAAACATTCTAAAAAATTTCTGAACAAGAGAGCTTTGTGATTTCGAAAGAGAGAAAAGCGCCTATTCTACTTTGTGATCAATTTCATTTTGAAATTCATACATCAAGAACTGAATACAATCTGATTCTGGAGCCTTGAATTGATTGAGACTGGTGTTACACTAATTTGATCACCAGAGCTAAGTCTTATATACCTTTTCTTTAATACTTTTGTAATCTATTAAGTATAGAAGTGCTTGTTTGCTAGGTTAATCGTGATTCTTTCTTTGTTTAGAAAATTGTGGTGTTGTGAATTACATAATGGTGTAATCCTGTGAGTACAGTGGGTTCTGTACTGTGTTTCACTTGCTGAAGGGTTCAGTAAGGTGATTTTTGGTATATACAGTGGTGTTTGTATTGGTTTGTGACTTATTGTAGGGTTCAGTAGGTTGGTTGTTGTTGGGAGCAGAGTGTTTGGATCTTTGGATCTTGTTTAGTGGAAATCCTTGCTTGTTAGTAAGGGACTGGATGTAGCCCTTGAGGAAGGGTGAACCAGGATAAAATCTTGTGTTCTTGATCTTTCTTGTTCTCTTCTTGAACATTTCTTGCTGTAGTTCTTGTTTTAGAATTTAAGAATTCATTAACTGGATTAATTAATTAATATTCTGGTAACATTTCTGAGTTCTTCTGAACTTGTTAACTCATCTAAAAACAGTTTATTCAATCCATTTTTGGAACTGTTTTATATTTCAATTCATTGAAGTTTCTGTTCAACAATTTGATTTTCCAAGAAAACAAGTCTTTCTTGAAATCATTATTACTTCAGTTTATAAACATCATATCAGATTTGTTTTGTTTAACAATTGGTTCTTTCTATCAAAAACTCTTTTAACCACTCATCTGAAATCTTTTCTTTGAATTCTTAAAGTGTTTTCAAAAACAATTTTTCCAAAATTCACTAAACAACTTTTTGGTTTTTCAAGAACTAATATCTATCTCCAATTTATTTTTTATGTGTGATTGTTATTGTTTTGGAATAATTTTGTACCTTTTCTGATTGCTTCTTCATATCATCTTTAATAGTTTCTTTTAAGAATCTTCATTCCTCATCTTGAAAAGGTACTTTTGCAAAATTTTTTGAAGAGTTCAATTCACCCTCCTCTTAAACTCGGCCAAAACTTTTTTTCAAGATTCACTTGGACCCTTTTCATTGCAACTAAGGATGGTGTTTCATTCCTTTAAGAAACTTTCCAAAGTTATTCAAAATGAGAAAAACTGTTGCATTTCTACAATTAAATTTGATCATGGGGAAAAATTTCAAACTGAAAGGTTTGATAAATTTTGTGAAAAGTTTGGCATCTAACATAATTTTTCAGCACCTAGAACTCCACAAAAAAATGGAGTAGTGGAAAGGAAAAATAAATATTTGGAAGAACTTGTAAGAACTCTTTTGAATGAAACTAATCTTCCTAAATATTTTTGGACAGATGCAGTGAGTACAGTCTACTATGTTCTTTATAGAGTACTAATCAAACCAATTTTATAGAAAACCCCTATGAACTGTTTAAAGGTAGAAAGCCTAATATCTCTCATTTAAATGTTTTTAGTTGTAAATTCTTTATTTTGAATAATGGCAAAGAACACTTGGGCAGGTTTGACTCAAAGGCTGATGAAGGAATCTTCCTTAGTTAGTCTTGTCATAGTCATGTATATAGAGCATATAATAAAAGGACTATGTTAATTGTGAAATCTCTACACATTGTATTTGATGAGTCTAACTAGAAACTGCAGGAGAATATTAAGATAGGTGCAGAAGATGATGATTTTATTAAGAACCTTGAGCAGAGAACTAGTACAGATCTGCAAAATGAAAGAAGAAAAATTACACAACAACAGGAGACTGAATCTAATGGAGAACTTGTTAAAGACGAAGCTACCACACATGATGACAATTCTGGATTATCTAAAGAATGGAGAATTCCTAAAAATTTGTCTCTAAATAATGTTATTAGACATATTCAAAAAGGAGTCTCAACCAAAAAATCCTTGATTCTTTACTGTGAATAGATGGTATTTGTCTCTCAACTAGAACCTAAAACAGTGGGTGACGCATTGAATGACAATCAATTGATCAATGCTATGCATGAAGAACTCGATCAATTTACAAGGAATGGAGTCTAGAATTCTGGTTTCAAAAGTAGACAAAATGAATGTGATTGGAACCAAATGGGTTCTCAAAAACAAGTAGGATCAAATAGGAGTTATTGTGAGAAACAAAGCAAGACTAGTTACAAAGGGCTACAATCAAGAAGAAGGGATTGATTTTAGTGAAACATATATACTAGTGGCCAAATTAGAAGTTGTGAGATTGCTGCTAGCCTATGCCTACATGAATGCATTCAAGCTGTACCAAATGGATGTGGAAAGCGCTGTTCTGAATGGATACATTAATGAGAAAGTGTATGTCAGCCAACCTCCAAGTTTTGAAGATCACAAGTATCTATATCATGTTTACAAACTCCAGAAAGCTTTGTATGGATTAAAACAAGCACCTCGACATGGGTATGAGTGGTTAAGTAATTTCGTGCTTTCTCAAAGCTATCAAAGAGATAGATATGACATTATTTATTAAGAAAGAAAACAGTGACATTATACTTGTTCAAGTTTATATTGATGATCTAATCTTTGGATCCACTAACAAAAAACTGTGTGAGCAATTTGTAGTAGCTATGCAAGGAGAATTTGAAATGTCTATGATGTGAGAGTTGAATTATTTCTTAGGTCTTCAAATCAAACAATTCAAGCATGGAACATTTCTAAATTAATCAAAGTACTACAGAGAATCGTTAAAGAAATTTGATATGGAGAATTGTAAAGAAGTTACAACACCAATCTCTACTGGATGCAGATCAAAAGGGAGTCAGTGTAGAACAAACCAAATACAAAGGATTGGTTCACTTCTATATCTAACTACAAGAAGACCTGATATAATGTTCAGTGTGTATCTATGTGCTAGATTCTAGTCAAATCCTAAAGAATAACATTTCAATGCAGCCAAACGAATTCTCAAGTACTTAAAGGGAACTACTGAAGTTGGATTGTGGTATCCAAGTGACGTATTATTAAACTTAGTTGGATATTCTGATTCAAATTTTGCAAGTTACAAATTGGATAGAAAAAGTACTAGCGAAACGTGTCACTTGCTTGGATAAAGTACAATTTCATGGCACAACAAGAAGCAAGCATGTGTAACATTATCTACTGCAGGAAGCTGTTGTGCACAAAGTTTATGGGTAAAGCAACAACTAAGTGATTTTGGTTTAAATCTCTTAAAAATCCCTTTGTTCTATGATAACACAAGTGCTATTAATCTAACCAAGAATCCAGTGCAACAATCAAGAACAAAACATATTGAAATTCGCCATCACTTTATTAGCGATAATGTGAATAATGGCTACTCTGAAATTCAATTTGTTATATCTAAAAAACAATTAGATGATTTGTTCACCAAGGCATTGGGCAAGGATGGATTCAATCTTCTTCAATTTGATTTGGGTATAATCGACTTGAACAATGTGATATATGATAAGCTTTAATTTATAGTTTAATTTCATGCATTTTTAAGTTGATTTCATCGTTAATTTGGGTTGAATTTAAATTTATTTTCATTTTATTATTTAATAAATTATTTTGGTGCAAGAGTGAGTTCTGTTGAGAATTAGGTCAAATCTAAAGTAAAGGTAAAAGAGAAGCTAAATTAGAGGGAAAATACAAAGAAAGGGCATAAGTGACTTCTGGCTCAAGCAAAGGTTATAGCCTGGGCTAAAACTCACTTAAGGAATATTACAGTGTAGCCCTAATTTGAAGACGTAAAAGTTGTCGGGATGAATCTAAATTGAATGCTACGAGATAACGACCGCATGTTGACCTAATGAAAGAAAAGAAAGCTATAAAAAGCCAAAAACTAGGTCAAAAGGGGACATCACTCATTGACGGCTGCCGCTTGGAGGAGATCAAATTTTCTTTTCTTTTCTCTTGTATTTTCCATGGCTACCATGCATAGCTAACTCTCTTATTCTTGGGATTGAATGTAATTTCTCAACTTTGAATGCACTCTTGACAGTACGTGATATCATTAATTGTAATTGCCATTATTTTACATTTTATTCACACATTGATTTATCTTAGAATTCTTATTGTGATTGGAAAACACTTTTCATATTTGGAACCAAACGTATCACGCATTGCATGTATAAGTTCAGGGACGAGTTACAATGTAATGAATATTTATAGCAACAATGCTTAATGCTGATTAATCTATTCTAGTAACTGGGGACAGAGCTAGGTATTTTAATTTATGAATTTCAAATCTAGAGGAACCAGATTGATTGATTTTTACTTGCACAGAATGGTAATTGATAGAGATGATTTAACAATATGATCAAGAATGTATAAGAAGAAGATTAATGCAATTCAATCCCAAGATCTTCATCAATATAAATTTCACCAATTCAATTGTTAATCATCCTGTTTATTTTACGTTCTCATATTCTTTCAAAAATTCTCAATTATAAATTTCGTTCCCTATGGATACGATACTCTTACTTATTTTCTATATTAGTTGAGTACTCAGTACACTTGCTGACAAAAGGAGTAACAATATAAATGTGTAAATCATTACTTATTAATATTTTTAGCATCTATATCAAAATGTAGATCAATTAAAATCAAATAATAATAGTGTTATTTACTGCAGTAATCTATAATTGCTTATGATATAATTTGAAGTTGATTCTTATGCTTGTATTAGTACATGCCGCATGCATTCATTCATACATACCTGCATTAGAAAAACTATACTTCAGCAGAAACCAAGTGCCTTTTGCATAGTACATTCACCTCTGTTTAGCTACTCACCCTACTCCAGAAATGTTTGTCTCAACAGCTCCAAAGAAAAGGTCCAAAGCTACAAAAAAAACTGGGAGACGAGTTGTTGAACAAGAAGTGGGAGAGATTGCAATCTATATGCATGAATTTAGCAGAAAGGTGATCAACAGTCCAATGTTTGTGAGAATGGACCAACTAGAGTAGGAAAATCTCAAGAATGTGAAGAGGATGCTCAAGCATCAAAAGCTTGAGAAATTTCTGAACTTGATTGGGAATCTTTACCCATACTTGGTGAGGTTGTTTTTCACCAACCTTACCTTTGAAAATGATATGATGTACTCCCATGTGAAGGGGGTAGACATGGTGATCACACTTGCAGTGTAGACTATAGTAGCAGGGCTAAAAAACCACTGGCAGAACAGTGAGGAAAGGAAACACCAGCTCTTTAGAAGACTTCAACAAGAACTAATTCTTTAGATCCTGCCTCAGAAATCTTCATGCAACAATGAGAGGATATCATGTTGGAGGACTCTCAATGAATGCAAGGATTATGGCCTTCAAAGTGGTACGACAATTAATAATAATAGGATAAAATATTCGAATGCTCACAGAAGAGGGTCTTTTTCTAATGTACTGCATCATGCAATGATTTGAAGTTAACTGGATTAATATGATCAGGGACCATATGAGCAAAACAAAGAAGCTTGCAGACTCTAGAAACCCTTATGTAGTTCTAGTGTCAAAGTTTTTGAAGCAATTTGAGGTTGATCTAGAAGATGAGTTGACAGAAGTGGTGAAGCCTCATATTGAGATAACATATGCTACATTGAACAAGATTGGTCTGAAGAAAGTGAATGATGAGTACTGGATCTGTAGAGCTGAGGAAGCAAAAGGTGGACAACAACGAGCTAATGGAGATGCTGATGTTCAACAACCAGGACATGGTGTTGGACCAAGTGGAACTTCTGCTAGAAACTTTGCAATGGTGCCTTATGTGCCTCCAGTGGACAAGAACGAAGATCAGTTGGAGTTAGTCTAGTCTTAGAGTGTGCGTGAGCGTGATTCAAACCATGAGCATACATCTTACATCATTGGAATGAGTTTATTGTTTTTTTTAAATCAACATATAAAAATTGGTAGTAATTGAAACTTAATGGAATTAAAAATTGTTTCACCTAAGTACTTAAAACTGATTATTTCCAAAATATAGTTTGTTGAAAAAAAAATTTGTTACCAAAAAAATCAATCGATTAAAGTGTGTTATCAATCGACTGTTTCACAACAGTATAATTGTTCTTGTTTTCAAACTATTTTTTGGCTATATAAATCTGACTTAGTGTTCACATTAAAGGATACGAGAAAGAGAAATTTTGAGCTAATCCTTTGCAAAATATAGTCAATATAGTGAGATACAATTGGTTTTGGAGAGATTTGATTCAAGAAGAAACAAGAAAGTGAATCTTTAACTCCATCCTTGGTAGAAGATAGTGTGTTCTGGTTTTGCATCACAGGGAAGTTGTTGTAGTTGGTTTCTATCACTAGTTTCGGTCTAAAAGTGTAGTATTGGTTTCGATTCGATTGTGCATTATTTTAGAGTGTTGTTTTCTACAAGTGTATAGGATTTATTCTTGTAAAAGTGCAATAGGGTTTTGCACAGTGAGTGTGTATTCTTGCAGGGATCAAGAGTATGTTCTTGAAGGGTGCAATTTGGTTATTTAGTGGAATTTCTTTGCTTGTTGGCAAAAAGACTGGATGTAGCTCTTGAGGAAGAGTGAACTAGGATAAATCTTGGTGTTCTTGATCCCTCTTATCTGTGTCTTGATTTGCAACTTGAAACTACAATATTTTCTTTACTCCTTTATATTTTTCAACTGATTATTCTCGATATTCAATTGATTAATTTCTATAGACTGCAACACTATAACTTCTGTTCACTATTGTTTTGAAATTCGAACTTGTGTACTGAGATTTGGTTAATTCATTTTTGACAAGTACATAAGTCATGGAGAGAGAACATTTCTCTCACTTGGTGTAAAATTTCTAAAAATATATGTTCTCACATCATTGATAGCGGGTTGTGTTGTAATTGTTTCAGTGCTAGGTTGGTTGATAAACTGAATTTCGAAGTGATTCCCCACCCTAAACCTTATAAATTGCATTGGATAAATGATGGGTGGATATAGATGTTAAAGAACAAGTGAAAGTCAAGCTCTCGATAGGTAACTATGTCGATGATGTGTTGCATGATGTAGTACCTATGGAGATTAACAACCAATCACAAGATAAAGCAAACTATAACAACACTTAATCAACATTCACAAGAATTAAAATCAATAACACATGTAAACTAAATTCAATTTCAAAACAAAACAACCACTCTTTGATGCTATTATGCAGTAGACATTAGTTCTGAAAAATATCGGTCTTGTGTATGTGAAAACCAATATCGAATATAGTCTATAACACCAGTGAAAACTGCAGAGGTAAAGACACAGGTTAATCACTCAAATGATAGGCACTGATATTTTCCAACAATCCAAATTTCAGAGATATAGAAAGGCTATGTATTAGTGTTGTAATAGGTGTAGTAAAAATAGTAGAATAAAGAATAGTTTTCTAAAACAAATCATATCAATTAATCTGTACAGATAAACCAAGAACAAATTCTATGAAACTAAATTTAAGGAAGGAAAATATAGATCAAGAAAACCAAGGATAATTGAATGATTCACTCAATGAGTTAAGGGCTCCACAATAGGTTTGATAAAACCAGTTAAAATAGTAAAACAGGTCATAAATATTTGTACAAAAAGTTAATGTATTATGCAGAAAGATTGATCAATTATGCAACAAGATATATGAACCAAACCAGAGATAAAATCCACAAACACTAGCAATTTCAAGGTGAAAAAAGAACATATAAGTTGTTGTAAGAATGGTAGAGATTTTAACGCAGTCTTAACAGAACCAATGCAGATCGATCAAAGAAAAGCTCTATGCAAAAGGAATTAAAGTGGGCAGTGAAAAATTGATTAAAAACGTGAAGAGAAGGGTTAAGAGAGAAGAACACAAGCAATTATACTGGTTCACCCTTCCTCAAGGGCTCCATCCAGTCTTTCTTGCAACCCTAGCAAGAAAAATTTCACTAAACACACTCAATTGTATACAATTACAATCAAGAACCGCTATTGCACCTTTCAAGATTAAATTTTATGACGCATAACATATAGACCCCACACTTTAATTGGTTTGTTTCTGGCACAAAACTTCTTCTTTTAATTCTTCATCAATGCATATCAAATTAAGAGCGAAATCAGGTTCAAAGTCAGCTATCAAATTTTCTTGCTCAGCTCAAATGTCATGAACCAGACCACTCAATGCCTCCTTCAGCTTTCCGACCCTTGACCTTGTGATTGGTCCAATTGAAATTTGCAAAGGGTCATTAGGATTGTTTGGATTTTCATGTTCTTGAGTCTGATTAATCTTAAGTTGTTGTTTCTCATTACTAATGTTTTAGCTATCACAAAAAAGGACCTTATTCTTCTAAATGTCCTACGAAAAGAAATTTATTTGTAAATAACGATGACACTAAAGGTCTGGATGATTTCACGTACTGCTCTAGTGAAGATGAGAGTCTTGACTCTTATAAGGAAACACAACCTTGTGAGGGAAACTTGCATATGATGGGAAGGCTACTTGAGAATTAACCTATTGACCTAGAACAGTCTCAATGATAAAATCTATTCCACACCTGTTATACAGCTTTTTAAAAATATTTGTTCGGTGATCGTGGATAACGGTTGAAAATATTTTGTTGCAACCGTTGCAGCTCGAGGGTAGTTGATAAGTTGGCTTTAACTATTAAACCACATCCAAAACTTTACAAAATTCAATTGATTAATAATTGTGAATGTATAATAGTTAAAGACCAAGCAAGGGTACCAATGTCCATTGGGAAATATGAAGAATAAGTAATGTATGATGTAGTACCGATGGTGATAGAGGAGGGCTCTGGCAAGGTCCAATCACTAGAGTCATGCTCAGATACCTTGAAGCAAACAAAGAGTCAAAGACACCTGTGTAGATTAAAATGCTGACTATTTTGAGCTTTGAGGATTCTTGTAAAAGTTGTGAAAAGTATAATAGGAAAATTTGGATGTTTTTAAATAACCCTAGGTGCGTTAGGATTTATAGAAGACACCTAGGTTAGGTTTTACACGCATAGGATTTATACATGTGGCGCCTATCCAATGGTGCCTAGTTTAGGAAAGAGTAGCTTGCTCCACATGCTAGGTTACCCTAACCCTAACAAGTGGTGCAAGTTATGGTTCCCAACCCTAGCTTCTCCCATACGCCACTTAGGTAGCTTGCAAGGCAAGTTAGGGTTTCTAACCCTAGCTTCTTGTATATGCTATCTTAGCTTGCTAGGGAAGCTACTAGCTTTTTCTTCTTCCATAAATAAGAGGTTTAGGAACCTCCATTGTAAGCTTGATTTTGAATAATGATATGTTGCCAAATTTTTAGCACATTGCTTCAAGTTTAACATTGAGTTTCTTCTCTTAAAAGGTAGGAGCTCTTTCTCTTAAGGTTGACCCAACTTCCTTCAAGGCTTTCACCATCTACTTCACCATCAACCTCCTTGCACGCTTCTTTCCTTGCATTTCCATTGCTTCCGCATCATGAAGAGTTTAATCTACTTCTTTTATTCGGTGAATCAAGCCTTCATCATGCTCAACTTCCATTGAAGCTTGCGCAAGAAGCTAAGGCACCTAAGAGCACCTCCATTAGATGGAGGCTGGACATATCTTACTTAGCCAATCATGGCAATTTGACAAATAAACTATACATAATGGCCTCACTAATAAGATTATTTTCTTGCATAAGGGAAAAATCATTATCCTTTGTCCTCTCACACTCCAACAAGTGAGAGAGGACCTCCAAATAACTTTAGAAAGACATATAAAATGTGAGGAAAGAGGGGAGAAAATTAAGTAAAAAACTTTCTCATTCAAATAAAATAAAAGAGGAGAAGGGATTAAGTCTGAACCCTTGTGTCTCCTCCAATAGTGTTGTTCCACAAAAACCTTTGAAAAATAAAAATAAAATAAAATCTCTTCTGTTGAAATAACATATCTTTTGTCTCTTTTGCAAAGGGGCACTTACTGCAACTAATAGTGAAATGATTATCTACCAAAAGGGGTTAGAAATCTTTTGAAAGAATTTGATGATATATTTCCCAAAGAGGTACCAAGTAGTTTGCCACCTCTGAGGGTAATAGAGCATCATATTGACTTTATTTATTATTAGTGAAATTTGTAATGATGGCGAGTGCACCAGTCGCAATGTAGCAAGTAAGAAAATTGTCGTTTATCTCAAAAGATTTGTGTAATATAAAATATTTTAAACAATTATAAAAATTTCAGATTAAGGACTAATTCAAAATTTGATAATATATATTTATCAACAATCAAAGGTAGAAAAAGGTTTAACAATAATATGATGAACTTTCTAGGGTATCTCACCAATCTTCACTCTCATGTATTACGTCAATCCATGAAATTCCTCAAACTTGATTTATTAACCGATAATTCCTTGATCAATTATATAGATGATCTTGCATAAAACATGGATCTTAAAGAAAAAATAAATAAATTGCACTCTATTCCTAGACACTAGCTTTCATCTTGTAAATTAATTCAGATCTAGATTCAAAAGATATTTTCCAATACTCTGAACAATTAATAACCCAGTTATGGAACCGCACAACAAGCATAAACATAGAGTTAATAAACTAATATATTCAAAGGAAACAATTTATTGTAAGACATAATTAAGAACAGATATTCAATGAGAAAATCAAACATTACAAGAAGAATGATGGAATAAGAAGATTATTTCAAACGAAGCCTAAAGACGCTTCAAGAGTCAATTTCGTTCTCTATTCTAGCCAAAGATATTTAACCCTAACCCCCAAAAGTCTATTAAATAATTCATGAAAATCAACGCTCGTGCCTGACACATCATTCTGCATAGGGTGACACGGATATTTTTACTATTCCAGTACTTGGCCCTATCTGTGTTAAGCCCATATCTCTACACCGGGTGCCACCAGCACTACTTTGCTTCTAGCGTTTCGCCAAGTTGTTATGTGGTTGACATGCGCTTGACTTTATTTACTTCTTTTTCTTACTTCTTGAAGGGTTCAATCCTAGTTCTTCTCATCTAATATTTTCTTGATCAATTTCACCAAGAATAAATTGAATTAATATCTAATCCTTATATTGACTCTCCCAATCAATTATTAATAAAAACTACTTAAAGTTGAGAATTAAACAAGTTCTAAGTGTAGAAAGAGTTGATTGTTGACCCAAAAATGTATTAATAACATCATATAAATTTGCTTTATCACCTATCCAATAGACCTGGTTACAAAACAAACCCTAAGGAAACAAAGAAAATTGTGAAACTAGTGGCTTATCTTGGTGTAGAAGAGTCTCAGTCCTCAATTCCCGTGTTGTTGGTCCCCAAGAAAGACAGGTCTTGATGACAACTTAGCCTATAAATAGGTGATGGATGCCCTTGAAAATGGACTTTAGAATGAGTGATGAAATGTTGGCTAACTTTGCCTCTACAAACTTATTAATGAACTCTCTTTAGAATAGTCCACTCAACACTGTTTTCTCTAGACTTTCTTCAAGATTGTTGGCCTAACCTCACCAACCTGTACCAAATCTGCGCTTCAATTAATCTTTCCCTACCCTCATGCCTCTCACATTCAAAAATCTCAACGAAAATGGAAGTAAGTACATGAACGCATACAATTAAGGCTAGGATTGCATCAACTTGCCTCTAATGTTTATTGATTTTCAATTTTCCAAAACATGTTTCACCCTAACAAAACTTTCAAATCAAGATTTAACACTTTAAAACTCTAGAAAACTTTAAGGTTAAAACATAAACTCAACAAAGAACAAGGCTATAGGAACACAAAATCAACCAAGCATCAACATCATACCCATTTACTAGAGAGAGAAAATATTTTTAATCAAAACCCATTTAGACTATGGAGTAAATAACTAAGAAAAACATAATAATAATTACAATTACAATAAATATATCGTTATGACTTATGTAACGCACAACAATAATTACAATACAATAAAATTATACCAAAGAACAATTCCATAATTTGAATAGTTTGTGTGGGAAAATAAATTATGTCAAAGAAATTAAATATTTTTATAATTTTGTGTCAAATATCAGATAATAAGATTAAGGATCGATGATATAAACATTACTAGGGTTAAACTTCACATACCTCCCTCTCATGCATAACATAAAGTACCTTCTTTTCCTAAATAATATCAATGTCAACCCATAATAATACCCAAACTCTAATGTCGTAGGTGAATGAGCCTAAGCTTCTCTACTAGCCGTCAGTTATATAGAAAAGACTTTCTTTGGTTACAAGGGTTTAAGACAACAAATGAATCATGCTTTATATATAGATGTAGAACTTCCATTAGGTATTCCAATTCAAATCCTGATTACTAACAATATTTCTCAATACTTTTAGAATCGAAGGGTCAAGTTATGAATTTACACAACAAATAATAAGCGCATAATTGAAATAATGATATTGAAAGAAAAAGACATACATATAAACACAATATTGATTACATGACAGTTTGGTAGGTTACATCTAATCCCAACAACATTGGGTTTAGTTCCTCATAGACATTAGAACCCTAAAAATATAAGATGAACATTGGAAGAATAAGATTACACCAAAAACTCTAAAGTTTTCTTCCAAGATTGACTCTTTTCTTACTCTAATTTTGTGTGTGTAAACCTTAACATATGCACTTAATAAATAGAATTTTAGAAAGAAATTTTCATTCCGGCGCAAATCAAATGGCGTCGGGCTAAACTTTCTTCTTCAGGGCCCATGGTCCAACCAGCGCAACTTCTCCCTTATGCACCCTTTCATGAGTTTTTTATCTGTTGTCTTCCTTCATGGGCTTTTAGGTATTCTTCTTTGTGGGCTTCAATCTTTTTTCTCTAAATCTAATGTTTTATGTTCTCTTTTTGGACAAAATAAGGAAAATTAGTCCAAATTACAATTCTAAGACATATGTAATAAATTTATTAATAAAAACCAAATAAAATAAGACAATTAGCAGGGTTCAAGTTTAGAAAGAGTTAATTTCATAGTAAAAATTGAATCCAAAATATGATTAAAAAAAATGTTACCAATCTCCCCTAAATTTATAACATTGCTTGTCCTCGAGCGAAGAGAACTTGGCATATATCAAACTACTCACCAATAATGAGATAAAACTCTTACAATTACTTCAGAGATAAAATATGTATGCTTCTACTCAAATCAATCACAAAACGAAAATGTGTTTCTCTTAATCATACAAGTGTGTCAGGGTATTGTATGTCTACCACTAATTTCCCATAATTTAACTTTGCTTTTCGTTTCAAGAGCTAATACTCTTCAAAAACATGCAACATCTCAAGGACTTTTATTGGGTTGTAATGTGGCTGACAGAGAAGAAAATTGGTTTTTCTAGATAATCAAAATACTTCAAGTAAAGAGGGCAATTTAATCAATTCAAATTCTTAGAAAATTCTACCCTCTTTTTATTTCAAAATGAGACTTTATCCCAACATCAACTTTTTCACCACATTTATTCAAAATATTCTTTTTAATAGTTAATTTATTTACGTAATTAATTATTTTTAGGGTTTAGGATTTATGAATTACACTTCGTATTCCCTTAAATAATTTTCCCCAAACTTGAATCACACTGAGTATCATTATCTCCTTGCTCTCTTTACTCAAAGTGTGGTAGTAAATTAATCTTACAAGGATAAAGGTTAGGGATGAAAAAGAGTTTCTTTTAAAGCTCAAAAGGATACAAAGGTTTTTTCTTTTTAAAACAAGGGTTATATATTTGGCCAGGCTAAAAATAGGATAACAAAATTGGTCTTCACCATTTGTAAGCATGCAAACGAAGAAATTAGCAAAGAAACTCAAGCAAAGTCAATTATGATCCAAAAGTGATAGTACTTATTGAATAAAACTTTGAAGCTCAAAATCTCACTTGGATATTGTTGATTCTAATAGTTTCTATATCATATCTACCTGATACATATTATAAAAACAAGAGCAACCACAAAGTAAATTCCCAACAAAGAGCCACATAATCAGTTGTAAGATTTCAAAGAGCAACCACACAATAACAAAAAATAAAATGCAACAAAAGAAAAAAATAAACTCATTCAATGGTCATATGTCTCTAATATTTTCTCCTCCTCTTCTACATCATCCTCTACAGGCTCAACCCCTCCTCTGAATTGCCCTGGTCTATAGGCCAAGCTATGTAGGATGTAAATTCCTCAGATGAAGGTACATGAAAAGCTTACAAGGATCTAGGTCCATGTAAAGATACTCCTCGAAGGGTGTCCATCACCATGGTTTGGGCCTTGTAGATAGCGTTTAGGGATTCATCAAAATGTTGCATATAAGCATCAAAATGTTCCCTACTCAAGATAGTGGTACTCTGTAGTCTTCTTCGTAGTGGTGGTGGTGTCACTAGTCCTTCTCCTGCCATACAAAATCTATTATTATAATTCATGTCCATGATTTGGCGAGGACGCTCAAATGGAGGAGATGAAACATCCACTCTAGCTAGTCTACATAAATGATTTTCAAGGATGGATGTCCCAATCCTATAGTTCCTAACATATTAGCACAATGCAAGGTCTCATATGCAATTTGCTTTCCTAAAATTCATGTTCTGCTAGTCAGTATACAGAAAATGATCAAAGATCTACTCTTAGTGATGTCTAATACATGAGAGGTAGGGAATATGCTTAGGTGAATGATGGTCACCAAGTCCTGGGTAATGAGTTCAAATATATCCTCTTGATGTGAAGAGGTTGTTACTATTTGTTTATGACAAAACCACCTCTTGGACAATCCTCTCAATTTCTTCATAATCAATGATCCCATTTGCCAATAGGGCATGCTAGCAAGGACGACTTCTAAATTGGTCTTAACTTCTAAAGTAGGAATTAATAGTAGCAACATCAAAAGAGATTCTCTTGCCTCTCACATAATTAGTATAATTATGAAATCCCTCCTTTTTAGACATAACATTCGCGTAGAATTCTTTTACCACTGCTATGTTGGCAAGTTCATGGTACGTACTCATCCTGCTCCAGTTTCTACAGCATAACTATTGGAATTTCATTACTAGTTTTAGACTCACATTCCACTCCATAATCAACCTCCTATTTTAGCAAAAGCATATTGTTTCTCAAGAGCTGGAGAAAGGAATTTTTCAAAACCTTCCTCTTTTGCCCCTAAATGATCGCCCCTCCACATTTTTCTGTTTCTTTAGGGAAGATGACATCTTGAAATTATTTTAAAGTTACTAGGAACAAAAGAAGTCCAATTTCATTAGTAAATGCAACTCATTGGATAGGACTCAAAACAAAATCACCAAAACAAAACAAATAAAAAAATTACGTTGAGTCGGGCGCAAAAGCATTTCGACGGGCTTGGGGAACAAAGATTGCAGTGCTTAGGGTTCAATAATTACTATCGAATTCGTAGTGGCATCGGGAATAATAAAGCTAGGTCGGGTACCACTATCACTAAATTCGTAGATACGTTTTCAAAATTCCATCATGCCATCATGAAATTCATCCAATCATGTTCTTTATACTCTTAGAGTATGGTCCCAATGCTTAGTGTTCAATAATTACTATCAAAATAGTAATTAAAACAAGAAATTTCACAAGAAATTCTTTCCTAGAAGTGATGGAGATTGTTGAAATCTTTGTGAGAGGAAATGGATTAAAAAGATTTGAGAGAATGATCGAGGAAGCAATTTCCATTTTACAGCAATGCTCTGAAGGTGATTTGTACGCAATGTGGGTGTTTAGGGATAATGTTCCAGGTACTCAAAAGTCATTTAGGTTTTTGATTTTTAAAAACCAAACCTCGAGGTCACGCCCGACTCCAACAATGTTGGGCCAGGCTCAAAAAGACAATTGGGCCTATATAGGCGACTTTCACCTGACACCAATAGTATTGAGCCTAACGTGTCTTCCACTCGACAGTGAATTTCTTTGCTTGAGTCGGTCGCAACTAGGATTGTGTCAGGCTTAAGAGGGTTTTGAAAATAATTTCTTGTCCCATAATTCTCTCAATTCTTTTTACCTTGACATTCACAAATTCCATCGTTCCATCATGAAATTCATCCAATCATGTTTTAAATACTCCTAGAGTATAGTCCTAGTGGTTAGGGTTCAGTAATTACTATCAAAATAATAATTAAAACAAGAAATTTCACAACTAATTCTTTCCTGGCAAGGATGGAGATTGTTGAAACCTTTGTGAGAGGAAATGGGTTAAAGGGATTTAGAGAATCATCGAGGAAGCATATTACATTTTACAGCAATGCTCTGAAGATGATCTGTGTGTAATGTAGGTGCTTAGGGATAATCTTCCAGGTACTCAAAACTTATTTAGGTTTTTGGATTTTAAAAAAGCAAACCTCGAGCTCATGGTCGACTCCAACAATGTTGGGCCATCCTCAAAAAGACCATTGGGCCTACACCAACAACGTTGAGCTCGACGTGCTGTCCATTCAAGAGCAAATTTCTTCACTTGAGTCGGGTGCAACTAGGATTGTGTCAGACTTAAGAGGTTTTTGAAAAGAAATTCTTGTTCCTTCATTCTTTCGATTTCGTTTACCTTAACATTCAAAAATTAACAATCATCCGAATATTTTATTCAAATAATAAATAGACTAAAATTAAAAACAAAATGTAGAAAAATTTAAATAACCAAGGTGCCACCCAAATAGCACTTCTTGAACATCTTGAGCCTAACGGGTAGCTCTATTAAGGTGTGAAAATCTTGGGGTGCAACATCTTCCTTGTGACAATGTTTGCCCTTTTGTGATAAGGACTTTCAATTTTTACCATTCCATTATCCTCAATTGTGTTTACTACCCAAAAATTATTCAACTTTGTCCTTCATCTCTTGAAAAGGTTTTTCATTTTTGAGGTTCCAAAGAGAATGGGTAAGCTTAGTTGATGTTCAATCTTCCTTTCTTCTTTATCTTTGTCCTCTTTAATTTTTTTTCTTCTTTAAAAAGAGACGGTATGTTACAAGTGCCTGAGGTGTTTTCTTGCTCTGTATGTATTATGAGACAATCTTTTCCTTTAATTGAGGATGACAAATTCCCAAAAACATCAAAAGTTACCTCCTCTTCTTGTGCTCTCACCCTCATATTACCATCATCAACACCAATTCCTACCTTAACAGTCTTCATAAAAGGGCTAACACAGATCAAGGGTACCTCTGTATCTTCTTCCATCTCCATGACCATGAAATCGACCGGAAATGTGAATTCACCTACCTTTACCATCACATCTTCTACCACCCCATGAGGATATTTTATAGATCTATCAACAACTTACAACGTCATCTTAGTAAGGTTGGCCACTAAGTATCCAATCCTTTTCATCATCGACATGGGCATTAAATTCATGCTATCGCGTAAATCCAACAAAGTTTTTTTCATAGGTAAATTACCTAAGTTACATGAATAGTAAAACTACCAGGATCCTTGGATTTAATAGATCTCTAGTTTTATGGTTTCTTAATCAATAAACCTCCTCCTCTTTCTTAAGAGTTCTTTCATCAATTTATTATATAATGGCATCCTCCACCAAAATTTTGTCTCCACCCTTGATTATAAGAGTTAGGAAAAGGGTTGTTAGAGAAATGTGGCCTTCCTTGATTCCCCAAGTAATTCACTTATGCATTTTGGGAACAACTAGGTATTTGGAAAAAACTAATACAATGATTCCCTTCACAAAAATCTCATCTCAACACTAGTTGGGCGAGAACAAATCCAACTTGTATGGCTTGTATTTGCTGAGGAAGTTTAGCCATGTGTTGGCTTAAGGTCTCTATTTGTTGAGTCAAAAGTTTATGTTGAGCCAAAAGAGCATCTTGAGAACTCAACTCTAATACTCCTCTCTTCTGTGATGTGTCCTCCCATGTTGGCCTCTCATGTCCGTGGAAGCCATAGATTCAATAGTGGTAATAGTCACCTCAACAATTTTCAACAATATAGAACCACTATAAGAGACATCCAAAATCATCTTAGTTTACGATTGGAGCCAGTTACAAAAAAATTGAACCTATATTTCTTCCTCAAACACACGGTTAGGGTACTTTCTAGTAAATCTTTGTATCTCTCTGATACCTCACACAAGGCTTCATCACTCCCTTGCACAAAAGTAGGCATGGCCACCTTCACCTTAGTATTTTTGGATGGATGAAAAAATATAGACAAAACTTTTGTATCCACATCCTTCCAATTAGTTAGGCTCTAATTAGGTTATGATTGAAGCCGAATCTTAGCCTTTGCAGTCAAAGAAAAAGGAAACAATCTCAATAATAATGCTTCCTCGTCGGTCATTGTCAAACCAACAATGCTACACAACTCATCAAAATGTGTAAAAGTGAGTGTCTGGGTTCTTGTGGTCCATACCTACAAATTCTTGAGACCTGGTGAGTTGTAAGAGAGCAGGCTTTATCTCAGTTGTTTTCTTATTCATCGTGGGTCAAACAATGGTAGAGAATTCTTTAAGGCTTGATTACATGATTGAATCCCTGAAAGCTTTCTTTTGATTTTGTTGTTGATTGTGGCCTTGCTATTCTTCAGCCATCCCTTTAGGAATAAAGAATGATTGATCAACTTTAGGTTTTCTAACTCCTTATAACCTTGTGTGAAACAAGATTCTTCTTGCAATTCTCTCAATTTCAGGGTCTATAAGTAAAGGTTTTGAGCCAAGTTATTTGAAGCTTACATACACAAGAACTCACAAAAACCTAGAACCTAAGTTATTTTTTTTTTCTGAAAATTTACGAACATAAAAAATTTAAAAATAAAATTTTAGTCTTAAAAGGAAAAATTAAAAATAGGTCTAATAAAATTATAGGAGTAAACTTCTAAAGTATTAAAACATAAATCCTCGACAACAATGCCAAAAGCTTGTTAACACTTTTGATTTTGATGGCAAGTGCATCATTTTCTCATGTAGCACGTACTAAATTATTGTTCTCTCCTAAGGGACTTATGCAATACACAACAATAATTACAATCATAACAAAATTAGACCAAATATCAATTTTTTTGTCAATTATGAGATAGCATAATAAGATTAAGGATCGATGATATGAAAATTACTAGGGTTTGACTTCACCATACATCTGTCTCATGCATAAAACAATTATCTTCTTTTCCTATTTCTTTATGCACATCTTCATTTGTCATGCTTCTTTTATTTAATCTTATCATCTTTTCTTTTCTTCAATTAGTTCTTCCTCATTCTCATATGTATCAAGAAAGCATATATCTAATCACATTTAAGTCCTTTCTATTTTCACTACAAGAAAAAAGCTATTTAGAGACCAATATTTACCTATAAGTGCTCTTGATTTTGTAACTCTTGAAAGTATTTTTAAGGGCATTCGTGGTGAATATGTGGGTAGTTTTACTACTTTCTTGGGTACTCAGCATGCTCTTTAAGCTGAGGTCATGGGTATCATCCTTGTTATTCAATATGCTGAGTTGAAGGGTTGTCAAAAGATTTGGTTGGAGTTTGACTCTTCCTTGCTTTGTCATGTTATTTGGTATGCTCATATCATTCCTTGGATTCTTGAAGGTAGATGACGTAAATATATTCATATTTGTGATACAATGGAGTTTAGAGTGACTCATGTCTTTAGGTAGAACAATAGTTGTGTTGATAGATTGGCTAATTTATATGTGGAAATATTGTTTTGTTTGTAGAAAGTTCGTTCCTTTTTGTTTGAGTTTTGGTGTGATCCCTCCATGCTTTTGTTATTTGTGCTTTGGTTTTTCTTTCATAATAGTTATTCATGTGATCGAAAGATTATTAATGAGTTTTGAAGTTTTAATCTATATGAGATGTTAAAATTCATGGTGACGCTTAATACGAGTCTTTTATTAAAACTAAAATGAATGTAAAGAGATTTAAGTTCTTGTGGAAAAAAGCATTGAAATAAAAATAAATAAAAAATTTAGAAAGATAAACAGTTTTGTAAGTATTTTAATTCTTCTGCCACATTAATGTAGCTCAATGTTTGCTTAACATGTAATTCTTTAAATAAATCGTGTTCACATTATATCAGAATAAAATATCTCACCATTACCATAATCCATCTATTAGTTGTACATGTTTACAGCCAGAAAATAGGTTTATTTTCTATTCCATTTTGCGTTGACCAAACATTAATGCTGCCAATTTTATTACAGAACACCACCAACCCTTCAAGTGACATCAAGAGAAACAAATTAAAAGTTTAATCAAATAACAATAACGTTTTTTCTTAACAATAAACTGGAGAACATTTATTTATCATACCTACTCGTATCCGTTGCTCTCCATATTTCAAATCACTGTCCACTTAAATTCTCTTGACAGAAAGTACAGAGGCACCTACAATCCAACACATATTTCGATCGGTGTTGTCCCAAGTCTTTCTCAAATCTCAACCTGAAAAATAACAAAACGAAAAAACAAGAACAACCACTTGCTGGGGCTTGTTCTGAGAATTTCTTCGTTCGCCTAATCGGTGAGATATGGATTCAAGAAGCGAAAGCAATGTTGACCCCACCAGTTGGATGTTTCCTATTCAAGTGTTGCTGGGTACTATAAGACATGGAGAAGTTGAGGCATGCAGCATCTCCAAGGTTCCAGACAAGCTTAGCAAGCCAAACAAGGACGCATACGTTCCCCAGGTTGTCTCCATCGGACCCTATCACAGGGGGTCCCAAAACGATCTCTTGTTAATGATGGAACAACCCAAATGGAATTACATGCTGTCTCTTCTAGGACGATCCCTGTTCCAAGCAGAGCAACAAAACAGGGGAGGAAAAACTGAAGACGGACCAACCATGGTGAGAGAGTGCGGCGAGACTATTCTGGGGATAGAATACATAGTTCGTGCCAGTTATGGTGGGAACGTTCTATCTGAACGCCACGAGCTAGCAAAACTTATGCTTCTGGATGGTTGTTTCTTGTTAGAGTTTCTTCACAGGCTTCACGAGAATAAGGAAGCCTTAAAAGGGAGGGCTGGGGACAATGGTGATTATGATGACGACCCTGTATTTGAAAGCCTAGACAAAGTCTTGTCCGTATTGAGTGACTTGCTTCTGCTTGAGAACCAAGTACCCTTCATTGTTCTCAAGAAGTTGTACAGAAAACTTTTCCCCGTTCCTGATCTACTTGAGCAAGATCACCGTGTTGCTACTCTTGCAATGGAAGCTCTAGGCTACCCTTCGTTTGTTCCTACATCTGGTGCGGCTCACCTTCTTCACCTTGTATATTTGTCCATCGTGAACCAGGAGGATAGAAAAAAAACTAGGCCGGTGTGTCAAGAGTTAGAGCGCTGTGCTACTAGGCTTCGAGCTCGCGGAGTAACAATCAGACCAGGAGGTAGAAGCAATATGAACCAGTTTGGTGATATCTTTAACTTTGAGATAAATTTTGACCATGGGGTGTTGGAGATTCCTCCGCTGCGTATTAAGAAGTTAACGGAAGTCATGTGGAGGAACATGATTGCGTGGGAGCAGAGCAGAATTGTGACCAGCTGCAAATTGACTTCTTATGCTTTGTTCTTCAAAGGCTTGATTTGTTGTACGCATGACATCGAACTGCTTAAGCGTGTTGGAATCATAGTGAATGAATCCGGGAAAAAAAATGAAGATTTGCGGAAGCTGTTTGAAAATCTGTGTGAAGGAGTTGATCAAATGGATTGGAGTTATAGTGAAGTTTGTGGCAAGTTGAACTCACACACGGGAACGAGAACGTTAAGGAAACGGAGTATAGTCACTTGGCATCAGTGCAGACGAATCATTGCAATTATTGTTTACTATTGGAAAAACTGGTACCACGTTTTGATCAAGGAACACATTCCTACTGTTTGGAAACTCATAGGAGTGTTGGCAGCAGTGGCGCTCCTAGGCCTCACTATCGCACAGACATATTATTCAGCTAAGAGCAGTAAGTAATAAAACCTGGTCTTGTTTGGGTTGGTTTCACCGATTCCAACTATAGCAGTGGAGAATTGATTTAAGATTTATCTTTTGTTAAAGTTGGAGTGGTAAATGGATTTAAGATTAAAAAAGATTGAGAGTTTGACTACTGTCAGCGTTTCGTATTCTACATTTAAGAATTTGTTGTCTCGATGTAATGTTTGTGTAAGAATAAGTGTCTGCCAAAAATTGTCCCCAAAAGAAAAAAGATTAACGATTATATCATTTGAGAAAAGCTAAATACATCCACAAAATGGGTGAAAATTAAATTACTAATTAATGAACAACCTCTCCACTCTCTTAAGACATGTAATTAATTCAATATCATTTTGATGTAAATGTCTTATTTTGAACCATGGTAAGGATAACTTGGACAAATTCGACTCAAATGAGAGTATATTTCTTGACTATTCATTACATGGTCATGCATATAAAGAATATAATAGGAATAAACCATGCATATTGCATTTGATGAAACTAACCAGAACATGTAGGAAAGTACTAAGAAAGGTGCAGATGATGAGGTTTCTACTGGACAACAAGTTGATACTGGAGTGCGTAATAAACCACAGAAAGTTGATCAACTGTTAGAAAATCAATCAATTGAACCAAAACTTCAATCGATTTAATCTGAAGCTGGTGTAGAGATAATCAATTCTGAACTGCCTAGGGAGTGGAGAATGCCTAGAAATCTTTCTTTGGACAATGTTATTGGTCAAGTGCAGAGGGCAGTCTCAACTAGAAGATTATTGAATCACTTTTGTGAGCACTTGGCCTTTGTATCTCAAGTGGAACCCAAAACTGTAGTTGATGCACTAGAGACAACAATTGGATAAATGTAATGCATGAGGAGTTAAATCAGTTCGGTAGAAATAAAGTCTGGACTCTTGTTCATAGATCAAAGAAGATGAATGTGATTAAAACGAAGTGGGTTTTCAAGAACAAACTAGTTGAACAAGGAGTCATTGTGAGGAATAAAGATCGGCTGGTTGCAAAGGGTTACAACCAAGAAGAGGGCATTGACTTTGGAGAGACGTATGCACACGTGGCTAGATTGGAAGCTGTGAGGCTACTATTAGCTTATGCTTACATGAATGGATTTAAATTACACCAAATGGATGTCAAGAGTGCGTTCCTAAATGCATACATTGATGAAGAGGTCTATGAGAGTCAACCATCTAGTTTTGAAGATCACAAGTATCCAGATCATGTTTTCAAGCTCAAGAAAGCTTTGTATGGTTTAAAGCAATCACCTCGACAGTGGTATGAGAGGTTGAGTAATTTCTTTCTTTCTCAAGGCTATGAGAGAGGGAAAACGGATAAGACTTTATTCATTAAGAAAGCTTCCAATGATATTGTACTTGTTCAAGTTTATGTTAATGACATTATTTTTGGAACTACTAATGAAAATTTGTGTAAGCAATTTGTAGCAGCTATGCAGGGTGAGTTTAAAATGTCCATGATGGGTGAGCTTAACTATTTTCTAGGATTGCAAATAAAAAAATTCCATCATGGTACATTTCTTAATAAACCAAATACTGAGAGAGCTGCTAAAGACATTTGATATGGGGGATTGCAAGGAGATTGTAACACCAATGACTACTAGTTGTTACTTGGATGCAGATGAGAAAGGAACTAATGTGGAACAAACTAAGTACAGAGGGAAAATTGGATCACTGCTTTATCTTACTGCATGTAGACCAAATATAATGTTCAGTGTATGTCTTTGTGCAAGATACCAAGCTAACCTGAGGAGTCACACTACATGGCAACAAAGAGAATCCTGAAATATCTCAAAGGAACTACAAAAGTTGGTTTATGGTATCCCAGTGAAGTGTCTTTAAATTTAGTTGGATATTCTTACTCAAATTTTGTAGGTTGTAAGCTTGATAGAAAGAGCATGAGTGAAACCTCTCATTTACTTGGATCCAGTTTAATATCATGGCACAATAAGAAGTAGGCGTGTGTAGCTTTATCAACAGTAGAAGCATAATACATAGTTGTTTGAAGCTGCTATGCTCAAAGCCTCTGGATCAAATAACAACTAAGTGATTTCGGTCTAACACTTTCTAAAATTCCATTACTTTGTGACAATACAAGTGCAATAAACTTAACAAATAATCCAGTGCAACATTTTAGAACTAAACACATTGAAATACACCACCACTTTATACGAGATCATGTAAATAATGGTGACTGCGTAATTCAATTTGTTTCTTCTGAGAAACAGCTTGCTGATTTATTTACTAAGCCCCTTAGTAAAGAAAGATTTAATTTTCTGATAAATGAACTTGGCATAATTAATTTTAAATATGTGCATTAAATTAACCTATGCATTGTTGATTCTTGGTCAAACTTATGCAAACTTGATATAGTTGATTGAAGTATCTGATTCAATTAACCAATATTTCACTAAACCACACTGTAGCTGATTAAAAATCTGATTCTGACAAATTATTGTTCATTTTATTGGCATGAGTGAGGCTGAAAAATAATTCTGAATAATTTTTGTCCAATTGATTAATCAATGAGTGGCTAAGAACATTGGGAAGGATTTGATGTTGTAGAAACTAACTTGGTCAAAGAAGAAAGGTTGAATGAGTTAAGACGTTCAATGCTCGAGCTTGGCATGTGAAGAGTGAGTGAACATGCAGTGCCACATGTCACAAGCACATTGGAAGTCAATAGTCAAAAGTTGTTAGAGATTCCCTGAAGCTAAGTCATCTGTAATCAATCTATTATATGCAAATCCCAACAAACTGAAAAGTTGTTTTGATTTTGTGATGTCAATTAATAGTCCTGCTTTGCATTTGTTTGCTAGTGTGTTCATTTCTCTTCAAATACTACTTCAACATGCATTCAAAATACACTATTGCACTGCATTTCTTGTCACTCTAGCTCGTTCTATATTCCAAAGAACGTTCCTCTCTTCGTTTATTCTCTTCAAATGGCTTCATCCTCAAACCCAAAAAGGCAAACTAAAAGGGCTCTTATCAAAAGGCCTGAATCAGTGGACAACAATGAATCTAATTATCTTGAAAGATGGTTCTTGGGAAATCAGGAAAGCATTGAAGAATACTATCAAGAGTATAGTAGGAAAATTATCATCAGTCTAAAGTTCTTGAGGATGGAGTGGCTTAAGGAAGAAAAGCTTGATGAAGCTAGAGATTTGTTGAAACATCAAAAGCTGGAAAAGTTTCTGAAATTGCCTTGAAACACTTATCCAGGCCTGGTGAAGGTTTTTCTGACTAATATGTGGTATGATGATGATACAATCTACTCCCAAGTGAAAGAAGTAGATATGGCGATAAATGATGAAGTCTGGCTAGCGGTAGCAGGTTTAAGGAATGATGGTGTTATTGTAGATAGAGGAAACACCACCGATCTAGGTGAGTTCAACAAAGTGCAGCTCTATAAATCATGTCTTAGAAACCAAGATACGATTACAAGGACCTTTTCTGTTGAAGGTCTAGTTGTTACTCCAAGAATTCTGGCTTATCTTTCATAGAAATATCAAAATAAGATTTTATAGCATGTTGTGCTTTAACGTTCAAATTTGTACATAATGGAAATTATTCAAATTATTATAGAATATTTAAACTTGATTAATTGTTTCAAAGCAAAGATATCTTGTGTTGTTTAAATTGTTTCTATATATGAAAATAAAGCTAGTTTTAATGCAAAATCAAGAAACAATTTCAAGTTGAAGAAAAATAAGAAGAAGAAAAGAGAAATGCATACAATACATTGAAGAAACTAAGTGTCTATTGTAAATCTGCTACTAAGAGCATCTGAAGATTTGAGTTATGCGAAACTGTTGTGTAATTTTTCAAAATTGTGAAGTAAACCCTTGTGAGTTTTCATTGTTCTCTCTTTTGAAAGTGTTTCTTCAAATCTTGAGTGGTCTTGATCTCAACGAGATTGAGACTGGTATAACCTAAAGAGGTTTGTGTACTCGTTGTAACCTACAGAGGTTTGTGTACTCATTTTAACTTGGAGAGGTTTCTTTACTCGATGTAAGCATTTATGATATAGTGGAACCTCTTGAACGATTTTTTCAATGAGAAGTGGACGTAGCTCAAGAGATAAGGGTGAACCGGTATAAAACCATTTCATTTGTGCTTATATATTGTTGCCTTGGATGATCTTGCTTGGTGGTTTTGTTTGTAGCGAATTGAGTTTAGGCTCCACTCAACCCCTGCTTCTGGAGCCAACTGTTCCTAATATAAAATAAATCTGCTAGAAGAATACGGAGTCCATACCACCTTTAATGTATTTGATCTTCTTCCTTTTATAGGTGGTACAAATGATGACGTAGAATAAAAAGATTTGAGGATAAGTCCTCTTCAAGAGGGAGGGGATAATGGAAGACCCTTTAGCAAAGGACCAACCACAAGAGCTATAGCCAAAAGAAAATACAAGAAAAATGGCATTATGCTAAAGACAACAAAGTCAAACTTTTATGAACTTGGGAAAAGTTTTCAATGTGTATAGAATAGTTTAGGAATTTTTTTTGTGCCATGAATTTGGTATTTAGTATAATAGAATTTATTTTTCAAAGTATGTTTAATAAAGTTGCAAGATTGTTCCTCCTAGGATAAACAAGGTAGCGTCTAGGGCTGACGTGGAGGAGTACATTTCATGCCTAGGGCTTATGTGGAAGTGGATGTCATCAAGCTACTTAGTGGAACTTAACTAGTTCATTGAGAATTGGATGAGGTCTGGTCTAATAGATGAACCAATATAAAATTGATGTGTTTACTTTCTCTATCTCGATCTCTCTACATTATATGTTATCTATATTTGTATTAACAAAGGAGGAGAGTTGTTAATTGAATACGTAGGACTAAAATGCTAAATAAATAAAATATTTATGTATTAAAGTTGCATTTGTAACATGTGTTTAGGTGGAACTACTTCTAACTCTTTACTTTTAATTATAAAAAACTATCATTTAAATACTCCTATTTAGATTATATCTATAAAAGGACTTCAAAAATTATTAAAACACAATTCAATCCTCCTTTCTTATGTTTTCCTATTTTTCACATATATAATCATTTAGACACGTATGAACATTCTTTAAATTAGCGTTTTCTAAATTCTAAAAATAGAGTCTTTGTTTCACTCTTTTAAACAACAAATACCATTGCAAAAAGCAAATTTAGTTGAGATCATTTTAGCTACTTTTAAACTTTTAAAGAACTTTCAAGATTTAAACTCAAAAGTTGTCTTGTGCTACTGTGAAACCTTATGCATTGATTTTGTTGTGAACATTGGTACATTCTTTCCTTCTTGTAAAATTGTTGGAGTGTTCCAGTCTATATCCTCTTGTGTATTTAAGAGTTAATTAGGTTGATATCCTTTTTAGAGTGTTCAAGAGTTAATCTAGTTTTTGTTTGTTGTGTTAAGTTTTTAAATTGCTTATGTGAGTGCTTATACAAACTTTTGAAAATAAAAATATCGAATTATTATAAAGTTTAATAATTGAGATTGCTTGTGGGATCATTTGTGATCTAAACCAATATAAATTTGTTGTGCAATCTTTCACTTCCTTTCTCCTGTTTATTTTGTTAACCAATCTTTTCGCAATCTTGATTCGCAAATTAATTGCATTAAGTTTTTCAAATTGAATCATATTTAAAATAACTTGAAGAAAGAAAAAATCATTTGAAAAAGTTTAATATGATTAATATAAGAGTTTAAGTTCATTATCATGTGGACTTAGAAACCAAGTTATAATATGACATGTATTAAAGCGTAAGCTCCTTTAACATATAGACTAAGAAACTGTGTTTGTTGTACGATGTGTATTGGAGCGTAAACTCATCAACATATAGAAAAAACAAAATCAAGTTCAAGTTGTTCATACAAAGTTTATTGATAAACTCACTAGCACATGGACTAATAAAATTATGCATGTCATATGATAATACAAAACAACAAACACACTTCAAAGCCCATATCTTTGGCCATATGCAAGAATGTCTAGTAAAAAGTATACATCAAAACTTTCAAAATAGATCTTGACACGTGCATTCTTTAGTAGTTTTTCCAAACTTTTACAATATGAGTATTCTTTTATAGGCAAGTCACTTGGATTTTTAGTTAAGAATAATTGTATTTCAAATAATACTTGTTTGTGTATTTTGCAATATTAGATTGTTTGATGAAACTCTATCAGTTAATTGTGAACTGGATGTAGCCTTTGTTAATAGACAAACTTATATTAAAAGTAGTGCAAATCTTGCTTATCCCTTATTTTGTTATATTGTATCTCATTAATCTTCATCTAACTTAAGAATGGGAGTTTTGTTACCAAACGAAGCTTTTGAAAAGATTTTTAACAAATTGTCTATCTAATTGGATTTCATAAATTATCAAATTGTTATTACAAAAACTTTGAAAGAAACGTATGTAACAATTGAAAACTACGTTTATAGCCTAAGCAGATATTGATTTACGAAATGTTTTAAAATAATTCAATATACGATTCAATTCTCCACTCTTATGTTTCTGGCCTATCTTCACAAGAACGGAGGAAATTCATTTCAATATGTAATCATATTTAGTTTAGCTTATCAATATTGCAGAATAACAATTAAATAAGACAACAATTAATAGCCTCTCTTATCCGACATAAATAGTATAATTAAATTTATTTTATTATTTAGATAATTTAGGTTAAATTAAATGATTATTATTTTAACATAAATAGCATATCTAGTATAACTTTGTTGTTTTTGTATATTACAAGTTTTAGATTTAACCTAAAAGGAACCAATTTTTAAAAAGACTTCCAAATTTTACATGTCTAACATAAATTTACTTCTAATATCACTGCCGATGTAAATTTATGTTTGATTAGTCGACTACATTCGACATAAAAATGGCTTTGGAATAGCTTTGTGTCGAAACATATATACATTAGTGAATGTTTATCTGATATAAAAATACTCAATTTTTTTTATGTGTGGTAGTGATGTACTTCCACGTAAAAATAGTTGTTTTATTTTAGTTAGTTGTTCGACGCAAATGTAATTTATCTTTTACATTTCCAACATCCACATCAGCGTTTAATATGACCTATTGAACCTAGAAACCAACACAAAAGACCTTCTATACACGACGGTATACAGGTATTTCTCACTCTTTTTAGTGAATAATATTACCTTATTGTATTAAAAAAATACGTATACTAAATTATTACACATTTAAAATGATTTTCTTTGTTAATTTTACAAATTTTGGTATTTTACATTGATATTCGTGTACACAAATTTACCACAAAATATGTATTTAGATAGTAAAAGGAGATGAGTGTATATTAAAAAACTTATGACAAATTCAGATAAGACTTAATAAATATTATAATAAAATAAAAAAGTATAAATTTGTGGAAACTACATAACTTAACAATTTAAAATTCATTAAAATAATTAAGTCTACCACGATATTAACCTAATCAAATTTAATTAACCTAAGAATCATGTTCATACCATGACATTAACATGTGCATTATATTTTAATATCAACGAAGACTTGTAGAGTTTACTTTCAGAGTTTTTCACAGGTTTCTCTATAAAAGTTAAGAAAAAAAAATTATTATCTTTTTCAGAAACACCAAGTGGAAATTAATAACAATAAGTTTTTCCAAATATTAACAACCAAATTTAATTATTTAATAGGTAAGCACGAAGTCTATGCTTTTATGGTGGCAATCGTCAGCGTTTGTGTCGGAAACGGAAATTTTTACAGACGTCCATCGGAACGGTGTGAACACGACCTGTGAGTGACATGACTTTATTAGTCTTAATTTTTCTTATTACTATCGATTCGTACACGGTGAAATTAAACAAACTAGTTCTAATTAGTTGTTTAAGACATTATTTATTGTCCAAGTTGGAAAGAGTCTTAAGCCTAGCCAGCCCTCTAATCTTGAGTTTAGAACGGTGATGAGATTAATGTACAAATTTAGTGTAGTTTTCCAACATAAATTTTTCATATGGAAGAAATATCGTACAAATGAGAGTAAACCTCAATACATGATTTATAAGTAAAAATGTATGTTTCACTGAATAAGAGCCTTGTCCCTATACTAATGTCAAAATGTGGATCAAGTCATACCTACAGTAAGCCTACAGGCGTATAGACTAAGAAAATCAAGTCTATTGTACGTCGTACATCAAAGCGTATAAGTTAGTTAGCGTATAAAATAATAAAATCAAGTTCAAGTTGGTCCTATAATTTATTGGATTAATAATGAAATCTATCATATGACCATGAAAAACAAGAAACAACTCTTATATCTTCGGACACATAATAATACCTACCCAAGAATATGTATTAAAACTTTTAAAGTAGATCTTGAAATTTTTTTTAGCAGTTTTTCCCAACTCTTCCAATGTGAGCCATTCTTAGCTTACACAGTGAAGTTTGAAAAAAGAATTTTGAACCTAAGAGTTGAAATCTAAACACCTTGTGATCCAAACATCTTAAAAACAATTGTAAGATATGAGTTCACTCTAAAATTAACTTTAGTGTCTTAAAATTATACAAAGATTACACTAACAAAGACTTGATAACTTTAGATATAAAGGTTAATAGAATAATTGCATTTTAAAACATCCTATTTAGTATAAGGTTATAGAATAAATCCTAAACCCTGTACAACCTTATCTTCGTTTTTTTCTTTCTTTTTTTTTTTTTTTTTCTTTCACACTTTTTTTTAATTTTTTTTCTTTCTTTTACTTAAAAAAAAAAAAATTACCTTATAAAAATAAAATAACAAATTTTTAAATTTTTTTT